>Ga0228710_1005046_pt1 | contig 20661 bp, 13 predicted proteins | sample MedpolnodulmetaG_FD_177995 | JGI IMG/M metagenome (GOLD analysis project Ga0228710, IMG submission 177995) | Root nodule microbial communities from Medicago polymorpha collected in Santa Monica, California, United States - pink nodules | ecosystem: Host-associated > Plants > Roots > Nodule... | reverse complement strand
AAAAAAAACAAAAAAAAAAAAAAAAAAAAAAAATTAAAAAAAAAAAAAAAACATGATGGGAAGAATGAAGATATAGAGGAAAAACCGAACATTAAAAAAAATTCTCGATAAACCTATAATAGAGGTGAATTCAAAAAAAGAAAATGATCAAGAAGGGGTCTATGGGAATAATAGAATTAAGGCATATCAAAGTCATGCTTCTCTTATATATCAAAAACTGGTAAATCAACGTCAACATATTTTACCAACACGTACAAATGATATGAAATTTTTCTCAATAACTGCCACTAGTACTAAATTTTTCAATTACATATGTTAACTTTGACTTTCATTTTTTTTTTGGGTAGTGTGACTTTGACTTTCATGCGTATATCTTTTTCTTAGGTTATGACTTTGACATAACCTAAAGAGGCAAGCGTCTCTCATTGGGGATGATCTTAGTGATTCCTCCTCCATTTAGTTCTTATGTCATGTAAATTTGATAGAAACTAGACGTCATTTGCATGGTGAAAATAATTTTCAAAATGATTTTATGTACGTTGTCCTAATTTTACATTTTGTTTAGTGTATCTCATGTTCGTGGTTTTTATGAATTTTTCTTTGATTGCAATGATTTTTATAAATAATTGACTTGTTTTTAAAATATTCCAAGTGATTTTGAGATGATTTGTATTATATTTTATATTTTTTTAAGTGAATTGTTTCATGACTAGTCAAGGAAACAATTATTACGTGTAATTTATACACAAGAGCATAAAGTGTGATCAACGATCATTCATTCACTTTATTTAAATTTTTCATTTGTTTTTAGCTTTTGATGAATGATGGAAGATTGCACTTTACTCTCCCATAACAAACAATAAAACTAGTGGAACAAGATAAAACTAGAAACTAACATTAGTGGAAATCTAACATTAACAATAAAACTAGAAACAGAATCTATGCTAGACTCGGGAAAATCTGCTACAAAAGTCAATTCTAAGGGAGTTTGGAACTTGAACATGCTCTTCCATAAGGGCAGGCATGACATTAGTGGGATTTGAACACCCATGAAGCACTAGTTTGATAGATAGTATGGAATCCAATTCAAGCATAATGTTTCCAATGTTCTTTGAGGATTGCCCACATCCACGTTGAACAATTGTTCTTTGGGGACCACAGCTCCGTCACGAGGGTAATAACTTGGCTTTGACCTGAACTGTCCTTCAAGCTCAATTTTGACACGAACGGTAGGATGTGTGGTTAGATCGGCTGACCCAAATTTCAATCTGGCAAACGTCAAATATGTTAAAGTTTAGACATTTTATCTTATTGTTGGTCGGTCATTTAAGTATACTAAGACATGAACACTTTGTTTAGAAGATAAAACCATGCAGCACCTAACTTTAGGTCGGTCATTTAAGTATACTAAGACATAAACACTTTGTTTAGAAGATAAAACCATGCAGCACCTAACTTCAACAACTTTGCCACATGGTTTTATCTTCTCCGTTATCGGTGATTGATAAACCACAATCTTTTTTCTTTTATAAGACTCAAAAACACTAAAAAGTTAGGATTTTGGGACCGAGTCAAAAATTAAATAATAATAATAATAATTCCCTTCAAAAAATAATAATCTTAATTTTATCTCAATATATATAAATGTTAGACAGTCTCCAATCAACCCTAATTAACCCTAATCTCGTCTTTTTTGACGAGTCTAAATAATTATTTTGAAAGAAAAAAAAAGGTTTGCAAGGAATCGAAGAACTAGGTACCCATAATAACACCTTAGAGCATTCACCACTAGATCACTAACATTTTATTGAGATATTGTTGCTTCTAAAATAGATATGCAATGCTAAAGGCCTTTTTCTTACGCCACCAACACTCATTTTTATTGTGTTCATTTTCATGTTTGATTATTTTCACGTAATTTAGTTTATGAGTTTGATTCCATGTTCATTTTTGTTGATGCAAATAGAATGTTTCTATTTTCTTTTTTGAGATTTTGTATGTTGACACTCTCAATCATACTTAGTTTGATTGTTTCTACGACTTTGAATATAACTCTAAAATTAGTCATACAGTCGGTTTGGTACCTCTACAATACCCGTACGTACCGGTTAGAATCTAGTAATAATAATAATAATAACAACAACAATAAACAATCTCTCACACCATTTTTTTCTTGTATTCTTCATACTCAAATTATGATCTGCAGATCTTCGACTTATTATTGCACGGGGGAGGGAGAGGACACATACTTGAGCACTTGTTGTAACTTTTATTGCATGCATTATACTGGTTTTCAACAACATCGCCACAAATTAACTCCAATAGTAGCAGAACCCATTTATCAACTCAATCTTATCTTACTACTCTCTCAATGGCACCATTCTCAATAACCCACTTCTCGATTCCCATATATTCCTATTCCTATGGAAGCAAAGCAGGGGTAGAATGTGGTGATACCAGCATCAGTGACAGTAGCTGAGGCACCCCTTCTGTTTCAAAGTCAACGCAAATGGTGGTTGAAAATGGCGTGGATCGAACTTGTGGATCGAAATGGTGTGGGTCTTGGTTGTAACTTGTAAGTTTCTTTCTTTTCATCTTATCCTTCATGTCATGGAATGAGATACGAATTGGTCTAGTTTATGACTATAGAGGGAACTACTACTAGTCGAAAATGCAAATTAATATAAACTTTTATTGCTTGTGGAGTAGCTATTGGAAGATGTTATTATGGGAATAAGGTAGTCAAAGAAATTTTTTAAACATTTATTTCTTAAAGAAAATTAATTTGAAGACTAATATGATAGATATGTTATGTGGTTTATAACTTGTGTCATCCCACATTCCTCAATTGTAGGTAACAGTGGTGCTGGAGAATAGTCAAAAAGCTGATGGGGATATCTTAGTTGCCAGTTGGAGCAGATACAATATGGTCCAAGGTCTTTTTAATTTTTAATTTTATTTTATTCAAAGCCTTCTGTTTAGCATCACAAATGCATGACTTATCCATGATTTACCTCTACACATCATACACAGAATTCAAAACAAGAAGTAAATATACCAAAAATTAATTCTGATGCAACTGTTATAGCAACAGTTGTTGCACATAGTGAAACATTTGTGCCATTGCCAAGAAACAATACATTGAAAAGTAAATATACCAAAAATACGAGATACACTCATTTTCTTAGCAGAAATTCAAATACACTAATTTAACGGAACGGTGCGGTGTAAGGTTGACACCATTGCTCCCAATTCTTTCAAAATAGGACTGCTAATAACGACACTAAAAGAAAATCACGAATCATTGACTGAATATCTTATGCAGTTGTATTTTCTGAGTTGGTGGGACTACTTTTGTAACAAATTTCGGTCGGTAGTCCATAACAAACAGCAGATTTAAAATTAGGACGAAAGCAAGTGGCATGTGCATCTTTCATGTAACCTCCAATTGTATGTTTGTGTAAGCACAATACTGACCTTTCTTTGAAAAATTCGTCATACAAATTCGTAACATATCTGACCATTTCTAAGCATGTCACCGACCACAGATGGGCAACAATGAACGGAGAACCAGCTAGTAGAAATGCTATGGAAGAAGGACAGGTAGGGGCATAATTCCCGTGTAAGGAGAAGGCACCACTATGACATCCCATTATAAACGCACCAGCACATCTCTCTAATTTCTGAATCTCATTTGAGTTAATGTTGTATTGTGTTCCTGTGGAGGATAATAAATGGTAAGTTAGAACCAATGGGAACAACAAATATATTTTAAATCATAATTGGAATATTAAGCTTACCATTCCCATGTCCAATGTAGATAAAAAGGTCGTGGTTGTCCAATGCGGAAACCACTTCTTCAACGGTAGGAATAGACCCCGACTTTCCCTAGAAAGTAACAAAATAAAAATGAAGAGGAGTATTTACCGAACTTGTAAATAAAATAACTTGTATCTTATCAAATTCGAACAATAAAATACCTTCAAATGTAGAAATCTGTACTTTTGCTCCATTTCATCATATACATCATACTTTTGATTCTCCGGATCTAGTATATAAAAAGCATTAAAAGGATCAACTGAAGGAAATGAAATTGTATTCTCGGCCACTTGCTTCTGGTTGCTCCAATTATGAAGGACGGTGAATATACTGCTAACTGACGGCATGCGGTACATCTCCTGTTTTCTTGCAGTTGGAAAATTCTCCCAAGGAAAGGTCTGCCTCAAAAGTAAAGGAGCTTCTTATTAAAGTGGGTATTAATAAGGTACAAAACCATTAAGACTGTGAGTTAAAAAAAAAATTGAAGTACAGTATGATCGTATGTTTTAAAAGTATTGCAAATTTGAATGTCAGTTATACAAAAAAATTTAAATTGCTTAACGATATAGAGAAAATAACTCAACACTCATAATTACATTGAAGGTTGAAATTAATGTCAAAAGGTATAAGCATAGAACTTAATGCTTAAAACACTCGAGACTGAATAATATATTCTTGTACTAATATATGAGGAGAATGTACACACACACACAATCTCTGAATATCATTATGCCAAACTTAAAGTCGAAGTAAAGAGACAGAAACAGTGAAAAACCGACGCGGCTGAAGCGAAAAAAACTACCAAAACACACCTCAAACGTGAGACCCAAAAATTGGAAGGGGTCCCAACAATACCATGAACAAAAACCAAGACCACTAGAACACACGCTGCCGCAAACACACCAACAAAAGGCGGCGCGTGACACAAACGCCCCGGGAAGACATTCTGAAAGAGGTGGAGCATGGAGGCGGTTTTGGTGGAGGTGTTTCAGACGACGGCAATGTGTGTGTCACTGTTGGTGACTGAGGCAGGGCCGGTGACGGCAACAAAACAAAATACAAAATAGCGGTGTCTTTTGGACACCCAACAGCCAGAGAAAAACTAAGGTTTGTAACTTTGCTGGATACCAACTGAGACTGGAAAATATGTTCTTGTACTGTTATGCGAGGAGAATGGAGAATGTACATATAGGCATGAGCCTCCTAATCAATCCCAATAGTTAGGGAAAGAAATATCTAAAAACGGAAAGATAAATCAACACAATCACACAATATCTTAACAGATACAAATCATATTTTCAATATCGCAACAAAAAAAGCTTCTTAAAAAAATATCTCAACAAAAACAATTTGACAACTACATAATAAAAAAGTAATGAACAATCCGTCCAAAAAAAAAAGTAAACAATTTGTTTACCTGCAACTCATAATCCACCACAAGAACGACGGGCTTTCTATTCAAAGAACTGCTCACTTCCCGCACATTGGCTGTGTTTGACAGTAAGTCCAATATGCTATTCCATCCCTCAGAGCCTATTTTAGCTATGTAGCACTGTTTTTTTGAAAATAGCATTTTGCCAGATTCTATGCCGCCTTCAATAATAGTTTTAAGAAGATCTTTACTTAATTTGCCCGCATGTTTTCCTTTACGCACAAGACTTTCAAACACCGGGTCAAAAACATTGATATTCTGCAATTCTCCAAGAAGGAAACATCTCCATGAACCCAACCATGAATTTTCAGTATCGCTGGTAATGACGAAGATAAACAATCATTAGTTTCATGAAATTCCAAACTATTTCCTTCTAACATGTAAATGACGTTATTGTGCTAGTAGTCCCTCAATAGAAGTGATAAAGTCAAAATCACATTAAGTACAAGTTGTCTCACCACGAATAAAGAATGCAAAATATGCAAGATATATTTTTAAATCAAAATTAGTGGGAAGTGACTTATGAAATAGTGGACAATTTGTGAACCTTAGCAATGTCCCTAGCCATCGATCACGGATATTTCTATTCTCTCCATATGTCCTTTGGAATCCATCCAGCATCCTTCCTTCAATAATTGATGTGAAGTTTGGAAGGATGTCATCGACCACCGAGTCTTTGTTAATAATGTTACTCACATCTGTCACAATAAATGAAAAGTTATAACATTAACAAATTAAACATATGACAGGATTAGTACATATGTGATATATCATGCCCTAACTCAACCTTAAAAACCAGCTAGGTAAGTGAGGTTCTATGAGCTTTATAAACGCTACACATGTCATATCTTTAGGCAATGTAAGACTAAATCCACTCCTTCAAACCCAACACAATGAAGGTGTTGGAGGCTCAATGAAGGTAATCCAAATGCTGCAATTAGGTGGCTAGGGGAAGACTACTATGAAGGCGGAATTTCCATCATACCCCTCACACTCGGGCCCAAAGAGGCTGAAACGTGGACGATGTGGGAAACCCAACAAGAGATCTAGGATATACTCTGATACCATCTTAGAATTTGAATTGGGCTTAACTCAACATTACAAAACTGACCTGTAGGGTGAGAGCTGACCATGCTTTATAAACAATACACATGTCATATCTCTAGGAAATGTGAGACTAAATCCACCCCCTTCGCGCCCAACACAATGAAGGTGTTGGAGGAAGACAACCCAAATGCCACAATTAGGCGATTGGGAACAGACCACGATAAAGGCGTAATTTCCAACAATATATATTCATGCATAGAACCAATGTACCTTGTGACATAGATTCCAATGGCAATAAAATTACAATCGGTTCACTCTCAAAGTTCAGTCTTGAAATAAGCATCAATGCTCGAGCATGTTCAGGAAGAGGCGGAGAAATGGGCAATGCCTGTAATAAATTGATATATTCCCTTCCAAGTATACTTATACTTGTGATTGTGAAGGTTGGATGACCAACCAAAACCTTCTTTATATGCTCTGCCAAATCTTTTGTGGCCTTGGGAACAAGTCTACAACATGAAAATAACGAGAGCATTGCTTTAGATTGTATATGAATTGTTTTTTGTTTCATTATGCAGATATAATAAATGTTACCCGAATAAGTCAAGTATCTCTTGTTTGGTGGAAGACGATCCAATACCCTGAAATTGAACTTATAAAAATTTAACGAGTTGCACTTGTCATGCGCCACATAAACTACTAAACTAGAGACAAGAAACTTTTTTTTTTTGAAGGAGAGGCAAGAAACTTTTAAGGTTCACTTTAATTAAGTCGATGCTTATGAAATAATCTATAGTCTATATTATTGTTAAAGACGAAAACATGCTCCAACATCAACAAAGAATTGTACCTTTAGTCTCTCACTAAACTTTGAATGAAATTTATGAGTAAGATGAGTTCCTATTGACCATTGGAGAAAATATGCAGCCGCAAAATTTTCATCTAAATCATCACCAACAGCTGACAACGAAAGTTGCTCATTGTAGCAAGAAAGAATATACATCACAGCCAGTAATCTAGAAACCTGTTTCAGAATCATATACTAATTAAGGTCATAACTTGATTGGTTGATAAAAGAATAAGAATGGCAGTGAATTAAGAGAGTACGGATAAACACATGAAAATGGAGAAAGTCACCTTCTGAAAAATTATTGGCACTTCACGAGAGAGTACAAAAGCTACTCTCAACCAAGAAGTCAATGTTGCAAATGTGACAGAAGATCCATCAAAGAAAATTTTGCTGTAGAGAAAAACAACAATGTATAAAGTATTTCCAAAGCAACATAACCAACACTAAAAATATAGCCTACTTTAAAAACATGATCAAGTAATTGTCTGTCAACAATTTTATATGGTATTCAAGTGTAGTTCGGTTTTATAGTCCACTAAATGCAACTCTTCCTTGTAAGCCTACACCAGTGCTTGTATATATGTTTTGGTCTATGTTGATGACATTGTTAAAAGAGATTTAATCTCCAACCTGAATATGAAATTTGCACCCTGGCAACTACGCAAACTTGACTAGTTTCTCATAATGTAAGTTAAGCACTTATCTACTTGGGGTTTATTATTGTCGCAATCTAGTAAATCAAAGAGTTGTTATCGCGTGCAAATATCCTAGAAGCTAAGGGTATTTCTTCCCCTATGATCAGCAATTGTAAGCTAAGCAAGTTTAGGGCTAATGTGAACGCGGAAATATAGAATAAACATTCAAAATGAAGCACATTTCATTTAATACGTAAAACAATATCATATAACCACTTCTTCAAAAAAAATAAAACCATAGAGAACCAATATTTTATTACCTCTTAAATTCGGAACGATAGTACTTTAGAGAACACCAACAAATGTCGTAGATTAACCTTGCCCGCTCTACGACAAATGCATCTTCTGGAATTGTTGCAGCAACTAAAATGCTGAAGCAATCTTTAGAAATGGGTGAGATGGCATGGGAAAAATTCCTGCCAACAAAATTTGCTACACCCTTCAAGAGAGTTTTGGATGCTTCCTCAATTTGATCGGTATCTGATTTGATATTCCCTATAAATTAACAATCATATTAAAAAAAGAAAAAAGAAAATAAATCGATGTTGCAAATAACTATTTGACCGATACCTATTCCAGTATGCAGCTGTAATGAGAGATGTCTTCGAACAAACTCCCATTTAAAATCAATAAAATTCTTTAGTAACTCAGATTTGATGACCGCAGAAGGAAGACAGAGCCAACACTTTATCTTGATAGATTCTTCGTTTGTTGCATTTTCTGTAAGTATGGAGCATGAACATCTCTTGTCTATAGTGTGTCCAGTATTAACTGCAATTGTATCATTGACATTTTCGGGGCAACTAATTGTACTTTCCCATCTATCATTATAGATTTCATCAATAACCTTTGTATAATAGTTTTCTGCCTCATGCACTTGGTCATGTAATTGTGCCTCATCTCCAAGTATTTGATAAACACCACAACTGAGCATTGATTTGCACTTGGAGCAGCCCAATGCTCCATTGTTTTCTTCAAAACTCTTACGAGCATATGTAAGCTCTATTGATGTTGAAACATTTGAAAGCTTAGGAGAACATCCCATGGCGTACAGTTTTCCTGTTGCATTAAAAAAATCGCAAATTAATATTACAGCAATCAAAGAATCTATAAACTTTAAAATGGAGGTAAAGGCAACAATTATACCTAGAAGGGTAGAAAAGGCTACCATAAATAAAGGAAAATGAAATAAATTGGACATCTCTTTCCCTTTTCTAAGATATGTTTCAGACATAACCCCGTCTCCCATCAATTCAAAAATAATCCCCAATTGGAGAATGCACTCGAGAAATCCCTGCATGGTTTTCCATGGAGTGAGATAACTGTCTTCGAAATCCTTGGATTCAGGGTTGGATAAACAAACTACCAATTCATTACAAATGAGTGGATCAACCTCTCTAGTTGACTTGACAAAGACTTCCTTAAATAACGTTTGAGCTTTCTTGGCAGTCAAGAGGGCCTGTTAAGTAAAAAAGACAAGAGATATTATATAGCTGTGAAGGAATGTAAGACAGATTCCAACATAAAATATTGATTTTGATAATGTGATAGAGCAGAGTAAACAATAAACAACAGTCTGGAATTGTAAGGACAAATCAACTCAGTAATATCCACATCATCATTGTAATGGACATAGGTCTTTTTAATAGAAATTCTAAGAACCTATTTGAGAGATAAAAAAATATAAATGACTAGTTTATTACAGTAAAATAATATAAAGGATCACAGGGGATTTTTGCCTATTGAATACTATAAAGAGAGTAAACTCTCATACAAGTATTCCAAAGCCAAGGCTCCTCAAAGGTAAGAGAGCATTCTCTATCTGCCTTCCCTAAGTGTCCTAACAGAATATTGATGACATGAGTGAGTGGAAATTTGATCATGGTTGCAAAACTTTGTCGCAATAATAGAAACACTTGGACAAAAAAAAATTAGATGTACCTCTGCTAATTCACCGTTTGAAGAAAATCGCCTACTCAAGTCTAGATAAATATATGCAGAGACGAAAGTAGAATGACGGTCTTTTTCATGTAAATTTGCTATAACTTCGTCAACTGTTGGAACGTCAACCCCAAGATTTGAAGATAAAGTCTCACCATTGAAAGAGAAACTTTGTTGGAATCCAATGAACGCTAATTGGCTTTCTTGGAGATCTTGTAACCAAATTCTAGCATCATTAAACTTGCAAACAAAAGTCTCATTTATAGGAGAAATACAACAAGCATGGTTGAGCCTTCTTGTTTCCCACAATAAGGTCAACCATTTCTTCCTTTCTACTCTCTTTTGTTCAAATATCTTTATTATTAGCGAGTGCATTTTGTCAGAAAGTTGCAAGAATCCCTAAAGAAATGAAGTTGAAACAAAAAAGATTCATGCCACTATAAATCTTATGCAAAAATTAGAGAAACCGAGAATATTCAAGAAAAAACAAACCTTCAAGTGCAACAAATCAATTATATTATAAAATAAAATTGATATGTTCATGATTGTTGCAGAATCATCTGAACAATCCATGCAGTATATTTTTTGCCATAGGTCCAGAGCAGCATTAGCATCTATAAAGATTTGCTGTTTGACATACAAACCAAAATAAGTAAACAGAAACAAAACAAAGCAAAATGCATTGATGAAGTAAAGTTGCCCATTAAGTGACTGTTCCTGCCCCAGAAAAAAATGAAATCTTAAATAATTGAAACAAATTACACCTCTGATTCAGGTTTTTCTTTCTGCAAACAGAGAATGCGTAGACAATACGCCTCAGACAAAGAGTAACAGGTGAGATTCCATTTAGAAATGCTGATTTGCTCCTGTCGAATTAAAGTGAAGGCTTCACATTAATATCAGGGGCATGCTATACATGTTAAATATGTGAAAATGTTTGAATGATAGTTTAGCTTACCATGATAGAGATTGCTTCTGATAGTTTCTCAAGGCAACCCTTAAGATCATGTATGTTGTTCAGCCCTAATGTCTTTCCCTCGTCGACAAGTTTTTTTGCATTTTCAAAACGTTGAGTTGCTGTAATATCTTCTAGGCCTTCAGAGGCATCTACTGGAAATTAAAAATATGAAATGGGGATCAGTTCTCACTTGACTTTATACAAATACTTTTATCACATGAAGGGAAGGAAAATAAAACAAAAGCATGATCTGAAGGCATGCTTTTACATTGTCAACAATCACATTCAATTGTAAATGTGATTTTTACGATAGTTTTGATTAAGGCAAATATTTTTAACCATCCCTCAGTCTAATTATGAACCATCATGACATATCATCCTTGTACTTTTGTTAGATTACTATCATCCCTCAATCTAGTTATTAGCATTCATTGTATTAGACCCATTAATCAGGCCCATCATACACGTTGAGACTTGCGCAGTTTTTTTAATTTGAATATCGTATAGGTGTCTTGATCATCCTCCTTTCACAGTTCACTACTCATAAGTATTTGTTTCCTCACTTGTTTACAAATGTGGAAGTTGAGTCTTTTAATTGTGACACTTGTCCATTTGCTAAACATTGTTGTGTTACTTTTTCTTCTAGTTCAAACAAACTACTGAACCATTTCCCCGTATTCATTTTAACAGTTCACTACTCTCAAGAGCAAAGCTAGTGAACCAACAAAAGTGTACCAGAGGAGACAAAAATCTGATCTGAAGGTAAGACTAAAAATGATTCCCTAGTTTTGAATTCTCATATTTATGATACTTGCCAATGACCCTAATACTGATGACTTTCCAATTACGTTGAGGAAAGAAAAATTGTCTGATGCCGAATATTTTATTTCCATTTATGGCTCTTTGAAGCATCAGACTTTTATTACAGTTGTTGATGTTTTGAGAAACCTGGCATTTGTCCAAGAGGCACTTAAGGATGAGAATTGAGTCCAAGCTATGAATGCGAAGATAAAAGCACTTAAGCAAAAAGGAACTTGGGAGATTGTTCAGAGGTCACAGGACAAGAAAACCAATCAGCTGCAGGTGGATCTATACCGTTAAGCACAAGTCATATGACACTATTGTTCAATACTACACAAGACTTGTGACAAATGGTACACTCAAATAAATCGCATCGATTATGAGGAGACATTTGGTTCAAGCAACAATGATGAACAGAGTTCCACTTTGAGCGGAAACTAAACATTTTGATGTCAAACATGCTTTCTTGCACGAAGAGGAAGTGTATACGGAGATTATTACCCCAGGATTTGGTCCCACAAGTGTAACGAACATGGTTTGAAAATTAAAGAAGGCTCCATATGGGTAAAAGCAATCTTTAAGAGCTTGGTTTGGAAGGTTTTGAGAAAAAAACGTTGTGCTTAGGCTATAAGCAAACCAAGGAGATCATACCCTCGTCTTTAAACATTAACAGTGAGGAAATTATCACTACTTTCTTTTTGGGATCATACCCTTTTTTTACAACTCAACAGTGTTCCATTTCAAACACCCCAACCTAGCCAGCAAAATTGAAGAAGCAAAACGCAGAAAGAAGCAAAAAGCAGAAGAAGCAAAATGTAAATCCCGAAACGAAGCAAAATGCAGAAGTTTTTTAAAATTGAAGTTGATTAAAACGTACTTTAGATCATCAATGTCACAAGAGAGATTTAACTGTTTAACAACTTTGTCAATTGCGAAAGATGTGTTGGAGAACATTGGTCTCGAAGAAACCGCAATCTTATAACTTCCCGATAAAAATACACCCTCCGTTCTAAATCAAGTGACCCATTTGTTTATTTCACACGTATCAAGAAAAATAGTGTTAAGTGTTCTTTTCAACTATTAGTGCATTGATATTATCATAGATGTAAAGTAGAAAATATTAAATTGTGAGTGATGAAAGTAATATTCCCTCCGTCCTTATATCTAAACATTTTTTTTGACTAAAAATTTGTCTCGAAATATAAACTCATTTTCAAATTATTAGATGCATTTATTTTAACATGCCCTTAATTAATACCACTAACTTGTCTTGAAATATGAAAAGTCAAATTTAGTACGCATACAAACAAATGACAATTTGGTAATATTAACATACAAAATAGACACATTAATTGCACTAACATCGTTTTTTAAGAAATGTGAAAAATACAAAGAGCGCTTATATACAAGGACGGACGGAGTATTAACTATAGTTATAATTCGAAAAAGGTAATTAATATTATATTGAAAAGTGAAATGAGTCAATTATTTTAAGAATATTTTTTTTACAAAAATGTCACTTATTACAGGACGGAAGGAGTAAGTTAGTAAAACAATTCTAAAATTATATGTCCTAATTTTATTAGTGTTGATTTTTTTAGATATTTTTGGTATGTCTATACCTATTGTTTTACTTAATTTTGTTAGATTCGTTTCGGTCCCCCAACTTTTTTTATTTTGTTATTCTTTTTTATTAATAATATATAGGATGAAATGCATTTGGCAGATTGTATTTTAGAATGCCAGTATAGTTGATATTTCAAAACATCGTATGATTGGTCTTAGGGTGGTGCTATAGATGGGGAGGGAAGATGTGTGGAAGGAGAAGGAGGGGGTTGTTGGGGAGAATGTGCGATGGGAAGGGAAAGGGGTCGTGTGAAGGGTGTATGATGGGGAATTTGCGAAGAGGTTGATTGCAGGGATGCCTTGTGGCTATATTGTTGGACTTTTTGATGAAGTTGGTTGAATTTTGTTTTTTTAGGTTGGATTTTGAGGGTGAAGGAGATGAAAATTTCTAGATTTTTTTTACTTTTTTTTTAAAGAAAAAAATAAAGAAATTAAAAGTAATATGAGTCTTGAAATGTCACATAACTTATTAATGAGTCAAAGACCAAAAATAAGACAACCTAGCTTTGTAAGAAGGAAAAGGAAAAAAAATAAAAATTGCATGGACAAAAACCAAAATACGATATATTTGCATACATTAAACATATATTTAAATATAAATAGAATAAGTGCTTGTAATGAGAATTGAGTGAAGTATTATTCTAAATGTAAATCTAAATCTAAATATAAAACATACATGTGCATGAAGCAAAATGTAAAAATTAGGGTAGTAAGCATCTCAGGGAAATGCAAACAATCGGCCTTCATCTAATTTAATGGTACTAAGAGTTGTTTTGGCCAATTAGGATGTGCAAACTTACAACGAAAATGGTTGTGAATCTTAATCCTATGTTGTGAAGTTTGGTCTGTATTTTGGGCATAACTAGAGCTGGAAAACTCTTCTTGAAGAGGAGCCAAACCCATTGGCTAGACATGATTTAAGGCCATGTTTCATATGAAGGAACCTAAGCCTAGCTCTACCACTTTCTAGGTCAATTCGTGACCATTATTCCCGAGCACGGATCTGTGAACGTCACACGCATTTCCTACTACTTACTCCATAGAAGAAACACGAAATTCATACATAAAAGCTCCTATACAGCCCACTGTAAATGGCATTCAAGTCTCATGTGAAATCCCAACATTCAAAATACATCATGCAGTATTCAAGGAACTTGCATTCAAGTTTAGACATCAATTTTTCTACTTCCAATACAATCCCTTGAGTCTGCTTAGAATTCAATCAAAAACTGTAATCGGCAACATTTTCAAATCAAACATGCCAATACAACCACAACGCACATTCTACCTATATCCTCAAGTAAATATTTATGAAATTGCATATCACATCATATATGAATGACATAAACCTAATGCATGCAAAACCAGAATTTCTCAACCTATGCATGGGATTTATGGTCATCCAAGCCTCTATGTATTAATTAATACCCATGGAGAAGATCTTACCCCTTGAATGCTAAGATGATGGCAATGGATATGCAAACCCTATGTAATCTAGAGTAATGTTAACAACACTCATTTAACACATTTTTCCTAATACTCGTTTTCTTATTGATTGAATTACATATATGTCCCGCCACTTCATGTCGGACTCACATCCAAAGTGGTGGGACTCACATGTATTTCATCAAATAAAAGAGTGAGTGTTGGACAAAGTGAGTTAAAATGAGTATTGTTAGCATTACTCATGTAATCTAACTAATACAAAAATAATTTAATTGAATAAAACTTCTTACTTCATTCAATGAACGGAAATGAATAGAATAGTAATAACTAACTAAGGAACGAAATTTAGAATAGTAATTAACTAACTGACTTGGAAACTAACAAACTCAAAGAAACAAATGATAGAATCTAAACAATTGAATAATTCTTAAACTAACCTTAAATAACAAAGAAGAAAACAAAATAGAAGAAAACAGAACATATTCTAACTGGTCTTTGCCACTTAGCTTTTGTTTAAAGTTTTCCCAAAAGAAGATAATTATTATGCATAGCTAACAATAAATTTCAGATTAAGAGCAAGCATCTACCATTTTCTTGGTCCACCAATGGAAGATCATCATAATTATCTGTCCAAATCATACAAAAATTAAAAAAAATTCAGCAACAAACTTAAACAAAACAATAACGACATGTTGAAGAGAAGTGGTTAAGAGCAGGTATCTACCATTTTCTTGGTCCACCAATGGAAGATCATCATCATAATCTGTCCAAATCATACAAAAGTCAAAAAATGTTTCAGCAATCAACTTAAACAAAACGCCAACGACATGTTGAAGAGAAGCGGTTAAGAGCAGGTATCTACCATCTTCTTGGTCCAACATTGGAATATCATCATCGTTATCTGTCCAAATCATAGAAAAGTAAAAAAAAAAATCAGCAACAAACTTAAACAAAACAACAACGACATGTTTGAAGAGAAGTGGTTAAGAGCAGGTATCTACCATTTTCTTGGTTCACCAATGGATGATCATCATCATCTGTCCAAATCATACAAAAGTCAAAAAATGTTTCAGCAATCAACTGAAACAAAACGACAACGACATGTTGAAGAGAAACAGTTAAGACTCACCATAGGGATCGCGAGCACTGGTGCCATGAAACAAAAGTTAAGAGAATACATATTTGGACATTAGAATGATATTTAGCTCACACAAAATTTGCTATACATACTAAATCAAATAAAGTGAACAAAACCGATTCAAACATATTTAAAAAGGTTGACAAAATTTATAATTAATCAACATTGTAAAGGATACAGACAAATCTTGGATCCACTAAAATAGACACTGGCATTTCTTGAGGTGTGGGATAGCTCAAATTTCTTCAAATTGTCGGATAGGTTTAACCATACATTTAACGATAAATTGGTGATCTCATCCCTAGTAAGGGTTCCTAAAACAAGCTTTTGGTGGTTATCATTCAAGAACAAAACCACAGGTTCACTTGTTGTGTCTTGTACTGCCTCCCCAAGTGCAACCTGAAGCCAACAAGTTACAACTTACATTTGATTCAAGACATTGCATTTGCACAAAAAATATAAAAAGTAAAAAAATCAGATTTTTGGTTGGAAATAACGGTAACCTGAGAAATGTGTATGTATTCCTCCCTTGTCTCAAGTTCTAAAGACTGATCCTGTATTTCAAACCAATGTATAAACGAAAGAAATTTCTTTTAAACAAAAGCATTCTAAAAAGAAGAGAAAATAGCAATAGTACAATTTACCCCAAAATTCCTTTGGTGATCTCGTCAGAAAGCTATGGAGAGAGCTAGAAGCTAGACGGGGGAGATTCATGATGAAGAGAAGTGCTGTTTCATCAACGACGAAGAGTAACACGCTAAAAAACAAAAATGAAACGGCGAGGAATGGGGGGTTTAAGGGTTTATTTGCCGCGCTGCCTTATTTTATTTATGTAATGTAATAATCATGATAATCTCTTCTTTTGTCGGAATAAAAATTAAGTTTTTCTTTTTTTGGAAATAAAATTCACTTTCATTAATTCATAATCTCAACTAGGGTGTTTACGGAGCGGTTTGGTTAGGTTTTGAGGTTAAAAGTCATCTAAACTGCAAGATAAATAAGTATGCGGTTTGGTTGAATTTTAAAATAAATTTGAACTAAACCAATGCGGTTTGAATTGGATCGGTTGGTGCGGTTTTTTTAGACAATAACTTTTTTTTCAACGTTAAAATCAAATTTAAAAGGCAAAACACAACATATTTTCAGCAATGTTTTAAATTTCATCCAACATTACAATTTTATTTCCATCCAACAATGTTCCCAACTACGTAGACCAAATTAAAACGTGGACAAAAAGTAATCTTATTTTGTAAGAAATACAAAAGACTAAAATTTTAATCATTCTCTAAGAGTTCAAGTAGCACATAAATACATTTTTGATAGAAAAAGCAAAGAAGAAACTTAACAAGAGTAAAAATAATGTCATTTTATTAAAGTTTTCATTGAATTTCTATGAGTATCGGTCTAGATGATATATAATTAGTGTTTTTCTTATATTGCGGTTTGGTTTGATTTGGTTCGGTTGGTAAAATCAAAACCACAAACCAAACCAAAGCATTTGAGTAAAAAAATGATTCGAATACAAAATGCGGTTTTTTCCAGTTTCGATTTAGATTGGTTTGGTTTGTAGTTTTTCTTTTGGATTGGTTCGGTTTTGAACACCCCTAATCCTGTTGGGTATTTGTATGTTGGCTTCACTTTTGCCTTAAACAAATATTCAAATGCGATGTTGGACACGATGTTCCAACATCCTAGCAAGGTTCAGTGTGACTTGTACTTGTGCCATGATTTACGCGCGCGTTTTATATTTAAGGAATCCACGCCTTATTTCTTGTTGGCCAAGCTGCGTGTTTTTATATATAGAATCAGATCTTTTATTATTTTCCTGGAGTGTTATCTACTTAGGAAACTATGGATATGTACGAAGATGTTCCTAATGATGTGCCTACATATTAGGACTTCCCTTATTTGGTTCTGATTGATGTGAAACGGATCACTGTTTGCTTGTGAATTGTTCTGAAGCTCAACAAGACTTTCTGACCCGTATTGCCTTAGTATATATAGAAGACTACAAGACCTAATTCATCATTCAAGCTGTCATTTGAAGAATAGATCATTTAGGGTTTTGAGTTTGTTATTTGTGAGCCTTTCGTGTATCATCTTGATGCATGCTTAGGATTGTGTTTGAGTTGTAATTTGTTCACTACTCTGAAGCTTTTAAGCAAAGAGTTAGGTGGTTTGTGTACTACACCAAAGCTGTGAAGCACAGTTGTAGGTAGCTTGTTTGAAGGTAACTTCACTTTATTTATTTGTGTCTGTAATCTGATAATCACATGTGTCGTGGTTGATTGTAGGGAGTGAGATGGGATCTCAAATCTAAGAGTTTGTAGGTTGAAGTCAATACGGGTAGGTTCTAGGTCTATAGTGTAAACAAGGAGTTTGCTGAGAGCTATAGAATAAGGACTATACTAGTGGATTTCCTTCTTGGCTTGGTAGCCCCCAGAGTAGGTGACGTTGCACCGAACTGGGTTAACAAACTCACTGTGCCATTTACTTTCTTGTCAGTTATCTTGCGTTATTTTGTTTATGTCTGTTAGCTTAATGTTCTAAACATTTTATACGACATCTATTTTTCTGTGACTGATGTTGGAACATTGCATAGAACATCTTAAGACTAACGTGCCAGAATTTCAAATCTCAATAACATAATGGGAATTTCTTTTCACGTCATCTTTGCCTCTGGCGCATCCTCCATTTTCTAATCTAAAGTGTGTTTTACTATTTTCGGCTTATAAAATTTGAAAACAACCAGACTACATGTAACACCATAAAATGTAAATGTAACAGAGGTATATCTATGAAGGTTTGACATTCATAAAATGCAAGATTTAGCAAATAAATATATAGTTACTAATATCAAAAAATCATTGTATTATATCAAAATATAATTATATGTATAATGTGTTTTGTTCCCTACTTGTATATATTTGAACTAATCTTCATCAAGGTCTATGGTATCATATATAACACTCCCAAAACTATTATCTTCAGCTTTAACATCTTCAACCTTCTTAGCATTTTCATCCTTCTCAAAGTTTTCAATCATCATCACATCATCATCTTTAACTATCACATTACCCTCTGCACAACCAAGTTTATTTTAAATAGCCATATATGCAAATATCTAGGCTCTCAAGCAGCTGCATCACCTTGACAGTGGTGATCCCATAGTTGAGACATGAGAGGAATCAGACAGTCGTCCTTCAAAAATACATGTAAGAAAACAAAGACTCCACACGCAATTTTATCATCATAAAATGGTTGTTATTCTAATCCCTCCAGGAACCATTGCAGACACATCTCCTGGAACAGTGTTTTTATATGCATATAAAATTCGTTTGCTCTTTCAATGACTCAGAAAGACTGCACTGTTTCAACAACATGCATATACATGAATCATTGACTTGGGTAAGTAAAATATATAACAGAAGAAGATAAAAGATTTGTTAAAAAAATCACCTTTTTGTCACTGTGTTTACTAGTAACATCACTCCTCAACAGCTATTCGAAAGTGTTTAGACAATTTGGATCCTCTAACTAAACTGATCTGCAAGTTTCGGGAACTAGTGTATTAAGGCCGTCCTTGAATTTTGGATAAAAGCTGGCAACTTCGGATGAAATTGCAGTTCCAGAACAGATACCATACATTTTGTACTGTAATGTAAATATAATAAATACTCGTCTTGTTCGGCTCTAGAAACTAGCTTTAAGATCTTCCTATTTTCATGAAAACTCAATGTATATAGTTTCTCATTTATGCTTTATCCAATCTCAACTGAACCCTCCGAAGATGGAAACAGATGAATAGTACACACACGCACACAAACACACACACACGTAAAATAAAAATTAAAGTAAAGAGACTATATCAACAGGCATTAAATAAAGAGAATAATTCTAATTATGACTAATAATCAACAGAGTTGGAGTTGCTTCTTAAAGAGATATACAGTACATAATAAACACATTGAGAATGAAAAGCATTCATTCATTAAGCATAATAATAAACCAAACCAAACCAAGACGACAACTAAGGAGACTATATCAACAGCCATTAAAAATTAAATCGTCTTCTTCTTCTTTTGTGTAATATCGATAATCACCATGTCCATGACGTTGGGAGCATAAGCAATTGGTATGAGGTGGGGAATCAAGCTCCACTTGACGAGAATAACTATTTATAGAAGCTAGATAAGCGAGATCATCTTCGGTTACAGCAGGTGCAAGTAGTTCTTGTGTGTTGTTGTTATTATTTTGGATTATGTCTGATCAGTTTGAAATGTTGACAGGTTGCGGCTGCGGTTCGAGAGAGGGGGTTCCTCCAATTCCTTCAACCTGAGAGGATGATGATGATGATGATGATGATGATGATGCAGTTGTTGTTGTTCCTGATCCAAAGCAGTGCTTTTTTGGAACCTTAGCTTTACGAGTTCTTCCTGAGTGTTTTTTCGTAACCCTAGTTTTATGAGTTTTTCCTGCTCCAACCAATCAATAGAAAGAAATAGCAATTCAATCTAAACTGCAAAATGAATGAATTGAAGAAAAGAAGTAGAAGAATACCATGAACAGAGAGTTTTCCCCTAACCCTAGCTTTCCGAGATGATGATGAAGTTCCTACTCCAATCAATCAAAAAATAATTAAAATTAGTTAGGGTTCCAATCAAATGAACATGATTGATAAGACATAGAGTGATACGAGAATGCCCAACGTTACCTGCCATTTTCGAAGGTGTCATCGTCGTCGAGTAGAGATAGATGGAGCCAATCGATGATTTCTCTCCTACACTATTCTTCTTTCTTTTTTCTTTCAGATCTATTCTATTCTATTCTTTTTTTGTTTACTTTTATTTTATCTTTTTTTTTTTTGTCTAAATAAATCAATTTTATCTTAGTTAATCGTAACAAATT
>Ga0228710_1005044_pt1 | contig 20664 bp, 8 predicted proteins | sample MedpolnodulmetaG_FD_177995 | JGI IMG/M metagenome (GOLD analysis project Ga0228710, IMG submission 177995) | Root nodule microbial communities from Medicago polymorpha collected in Santa Monica, California, United States - pink nodules | ecosystem: Host-associated > Plants > Roots > Nodule... | reverse complement strand
CCCAAACCACCCTTCCATCGTCCACCACCATTCAAACCCACCCTCCACTACGTAGTCATACAACGATGGTGGTGCGTACCATCGAACAAATAAATAGACGCGCACTACAGAAAATATTAGAGTGTCGCTAAACTTATCTACAAACTAATCTATCATGTTACGCAGGTAGCTCGAGCAAGGTAGACTAGTATTGAGTTCAAGCTTTATCAAGCCAAGTTATAAAGCTCGGTTATAACATAGACTTAAATTTTAGAGCTCAAATCTTACATTTTATTTTACATTTTCGGGTCGGCCAATCCAACCTATTTTACGGGTATGTTTGGTTGGGGTAGAAACATCAAGGAAAGATTGAAGGAAGAAAGAATGGACGGATTCCATCATCCTTCCATTGTTTGGAATAACCTAAAAAGGACATGAGGATGGATTGTTTTTGTGGGACCCATGCAAAATAAGTTTCTGCACATCATGGGACGGAAAGGGTGCTGATTGTAGCTTTTTGAATGAAAAAGACCATAAAAACTACTACCTTTTTATTTTATTATAATTATAAATAAACAACAATTTATAATTTGTAAATTTAAAGAAATAAACTACTAAATTATATTAAAATATGGTCATTACTATATTATCAACAGGTCTTTAGCTATTTTATGTTTGAGTATTTATTTAATTTAGGGCACTATTATTCTTATTATTTTATTCTTGTAATATATTTTATTATATTCAAGGATATTTATGTCTTTTCATAACTATAATTCTTTCTTTCTCTCACTTTCTTTTCACTTTCACTTATACCAAACAACTAAATAAATCATCTCACTTTCTATTATCTGTCTCTCCTTTTACTTTCTTTCCTTACACTTTCTTTCTTTTTACTTTCTTTTGTCAACCAAAAATACCCTACAAGCTCTAAAGTAAGACAAAAATTATTTTACAACTAAATTGTTGTCTGACACCATATATTAATACGATTATCAATTTCATAATAATTTTTTCTCTGTCATATAATCAAATTTACATTTACTTTATGTTTGTTTTTATAGCATGATAGAAGATCAATAACGCAGCATCATCATCGAATCAAATCAAATAAATGAAGGAGGCGCAGCCACAAAAATGGTTAATCCAGAAACTTAGCTAAGCTACCATCAACTTAAACTTTCAATCAATGTAAACACTCGTGCAAAGACTATTGTTAGCATCATTTAATTTTAGGTAGTGTTAACTTGTGTCTTTAGAACATATGTTAATAAACTCAAATTTTGTGCATTCAATTTATTGAAAAGTTAAGAATTTAATATAATATACACATTTCAATAACTTTGTGCATTTAATTTATTAACTTGTACTTTAAGAGCACATGTTAACATTTTCCTTTAATTTTTTATGACAACAACTTTGACAAAACATTTTGTGTTGTAAATGCGTTGAACTAACTCAACTAAATTGGTTGCAGTACTTAGAAAATGGAACGTCACTTTATTGGTATTGTGGTTGATTTCTTGTTGTCCACGTCTTCTATTGTTGAAGTACAGCGTAGTCCACAGAACCTTCAAATTTTGATTTCCTATTCCACACCAAGTCGTAGTCTCTCTCGACACTGTTGTAATGGAAAAAAGACAATACTCTATCCCGAAATTAATGCAAGACTATTTTGGAACTTTTTGAATAGTGACATTAAATGTGCATTAAATAACTAACTTTAACTTACTAGTAACTTTAAAAAAAAAAAAAAAAACTTATTACCACTACTATAATTTATCTTAAGGGTAATGATATCTGGTGCCCCTAGACACTGGTTAAGAGCAATAAATTGATAGATTCCACTTATTTACCTTAATTAAAGTGAGAAATAATAAGTCAACTAATTAAAATTAATAAAAACTACATTCAATACTTTCTCAAAGTCTCTCTAAAAAAAAATACTTTCTCAAAAGATGATACTCCCTCCGATCTCAAATGTAAAAAACAAAAAAAAATGTGCACATATTAAGAAAGTGGATTGACCATATTTAAGTCATTATAAAAAGTGTTATTTTTCTAATTTTACCCTTGTCTTGAAGTAGTAAAAACATTAATGAGGTGAGTTTAATGAAGGTAAACTTGAAATTGTGGCATTTAATAGGTTCATTTTACTATACTTTTTCTTACATTTCAGACCGGAGGTAGTATTTTGTTTTGAAGAGAATCTAATTACACATTTAATGATTTTGTATTTGATATTTTATTTGGATATGTTTTATCTTTGAAATTGCTAATTTATTCCTTATTTTGGACTTTAAAATATCTTGTCTTTGTGTAATTATTTCTGCAACTTTTAATCAAAAAAATGAAAGAAAACAATATGCTATGAGGAAAATTCACGGGATGAAAAAAAAAATGGTGCAAAAAAAAATCATGGGAAAAAAAAATACTGTTGTAAGGAAAATTCACAAGAAGAAATCACATAATATTACGTTTCTAATTCACATTGATATAAATTGGTCAACTCTCAAAATTATATAATAGTTGTGCCTTTATGAGAGTATTGAATACAACTTATGTTAATTTTAATTAGTTGGTTTATTATTTTTCATATTAATTGAGATAAAATAAATGGAATTGACCAATTTATTACTCCTTAACCAATACTCCGAGAGCACCGGTTAACAGCACCCTTTATCTTAATACTCACTCATGAAGGGTAATTTCTTTTACAAAGATGAAGGGTAATTTTAATCAACCAATACTATGTATTGTTATAAATTTAATATTACAATCATTTTTTTTTTAATTCTCGTAATTTAGTACATGCATTATACGTATGCACCGAACAAACATTTTATTTAGAGGATTGCTTGCCACAGTTTTTAACATAATACTTTTGATAAATCTCACTAAATTTAGTGTATTTTACTTAAATATGACGAGACACGTCTAAATTTGAATCAGTAGGAAATATTTTACTTAAATACTTAAATATGCAACTAAATCTCACTAAGATAATACTTTTGATACCAACAATGAATTGGTTCAATGGTAAAGAACTTGAGCCTCTTAATCATGTGATCATAATTTTGATTCGTAACTCATGTATATAGAAAGGATACACTTGAAAGGGAATAACCTACTTTATATGTTTCATAGGTTTCTTGAGAGAGATTAATCATTGTTAAACGACATTGAATATTTCGTTTCGATGTCATGGTAAAAAAAAGTATATAATGATTTACTAATAATTGTGTTCAAAATAGTGTGTGTCTCTATGTGAAAGACGGGGATATAATAACTTAATTTTTGTGATACTCTTTAAGAATTTTGAATGAAAATTTTCTACTTATGAAAATTGAAATACTATTTAACCTTTTTAACAGGGTCGGCCCAACAGATTAAGAGGCCTAAAGCAAAAATTTTAATGGGGCCTTTAAAAATATATTTTTTCAACAAAATATTGATATAAAATCAATTATGTGAAGACCAAAATTTGAATTCATGACCAGGAGTATTCGAGACCTTTTAGATAATCAGTTAAACTATGCAAATATCCGTAATTTATCTGTCATATAATATACTTGTAACCAAATTAATTTTTTAAAGGCTTTTTTTTATCCAATTTTGAACCCTAAAACCGTTGCTTGAGTTGTTTGACCCTTAGGCCAACCCTGCTTTTTAATGAATAATTTTATACTCAGAAGTGTCGTTAGCAAAACCTTATCGTTAACAAATGGAAAACGATTTAGGCATAGAATTGTTAATGAAGTGAAAAACAAAGCTCAGTGGCATTGGAAATATCACATGTTACAATAACAAAGCAAGGGAACAAGAGGCCCTCAAGTCATTTTCGCGGACATAGCAATAAATATGAGTTGATTTCAAGTGGAGTACTGTATGTGTATATTGATAAATTCAAGGCCAGATACCAATAAATATTGGTTTAGTTGCATATACCTCCTCCTTTTAGAACATTTATGAGTGATTTCAAGTGGAGTGCTACATTGATACTTCATCCTTAAATTATAAGTTGATTTAAAAAAAATTATCTTAAATTGCAAGTTGTTTTACAATATCAAAGAAATATTAATATTATTTTTTTATTATATTTTTAACTATTTATGACTTTTTTTTCAATTCTTTAATTTATATTTTTCATACCATTTTTTTTTGACAAAAATAAACGATATTCATTCATTCAAATTGATGGAGTACATCGATACAATACAAATCCAAATTCGCTAAAAACAAAAATGATGAATCTGTGAATAAACTCACAACATCCATGTTAATAGCATAAAACGGCAAAGTACTTATGCCTACAAATATGACTAATATGACTATATTAAAGTCTCCGGAATATTCATGTCTTCGGATCTGCAGCGTTGACGACGTCATCATTGATCGAATCTACACTTGCTCAAAGCTAATCTTTCAACATGAATCAAATAAACACCATACTAAGACGGGAAACCAAAAACACACCGCACAAAGACGGAAAATCAAAACAAACAAAGTCGTTTCAGAGACGACGAAATCACAAAAACAAACAGAAAATATGTGAAATCACTTATTCAAATAGGATATGAGGAAAAACAACTCTGAGGGGTGATTTTTGGGTCAAAATTGACCCTAAATCACCCGTCTGACAAGAAGATGAAGAAGAAAAGAGAGAGGCCACGTGATGTGGGAGACAAATTCTCATACCATTTATTAAGTACAATTTTGTAAAACAACTCATAATATCTTTTTCACATGTAAAATTAATTACATTTCTTAATACGTGTAAAATGCTGAAAATATCTTATAATTTGAAATGGGGGAGTAAACTCAAGGACACATACCAATAAGTATTGGTTTAGTTGCATATACTTCCTCCTTTTAGAACATTTATTTGTCTGAATTTTGTCGCTAATAATATACTACTTCCTTCGTCCTTAATTATAAGACCATTTATAAAAAATAATATTTTTTCTAAAATATAAGACTATCTACGAATTTTTAGATATTTCCATTACTCTTTTTTCCAATGATACCCCTTATTAATAATAGTCATTCCATCCCAAAATAACTGACTTTTTTTTTTCATTTTACGCATATTAAGAAAAGGTATATAAGTGAAAGAAAGAGAAAAATGGTTTTGATGCATTCATTATTATCATAAATGTAAGTAGAATATATTAAATTGTGAGTATTAATTAGGGTCATAATTGAAAAAATGTAATTAAGAGTGCATTGAAAAGTTAAATGAGTCAATTTTTTGAAAAATGGTTCAATTATTTTGAGACGGATGAAATATTATTTATCTTGGAATGTGAAAGATTAACATTGGATGCATTTATACATAAGAGCAATTTAGGACTCCCGATGTTTCATAGTACATATCATAGTCAACCACTTCACACATGACAAAAAATTCAAAGTCACTTTATCGTGGGTTTTAAACTAGTGAAACGTAAAATTATCATAAAATCGTTTTAAATCTTATGGACATGTTATTTTTAATTTTTTATATTTCGGGTGGGCCACGTGAAGAGCTTTGTTAGTGATTGGTGACATCATGGTATTTTGGTAGGAGAATATAATAGATGAATGATTAAAATAGAAGTGTTTTTTATGAGAGATAATGATTGGTTATGAGAGATATAGACAAATCACTAATATTTCAAAATTCAATGTTACCCAAATGTGACCCAGTAAAAATTATTGGGTTTGACCTTGCATTTTTTGTCCAGTGTTTTCAAGGCAAAAGTTCAACCTTGAACTAGCCCCAATGTAATAAGATAATAAAAAAGTATCACAGAAAAACACAAATAATTTCATGAAAAACAAGTAATAATTTTTGGTCTATTTATATATTCGGTCCCTTCAAACAGGTGTTGCTTGAGTTTTGGTCCCTGAATTTGTAAATCCTTCCAATTTTTCCCTGCAAATATTAATCACTTGAGTTTTTGTTCCTGAGCCCATAATCTCGCTAATGTGGTTGTGATTAGCTGATGTGGCTAGTATTGACCAGAAAAAGAAGATGATGACTCAGATTTTATGACACAAATGACCTTTGCCCTTAATGAAACCAGTCTTTGAGAAAATGACAAAAATACCATCTTCTTCCCTACCATTCTTCATCCACTTTCATTCACAGAAGTCTGCATCCAACACCTTCATATTCATCGTACTTCCACTTCCATGTTTCTTCAACTCAAAATATCAGAATTTTCATAAATCAAATCTCAGCACTTATTCTTACAATGTAATATTTTTGGTTCTGTCTGGTATCTCATATATAGGTGGCTCGGTATTTCTGCGGTTGTACCTTCCCAGGTGTCGGCTCATTTTACTCAATTTAGTGTCAGTGGCGGTATTGACAACAAGCGTCGTTCGATTACACAGGTCATCTGGTTTGCAACGGTTTGAGAAATTTGGAAAGAAAGAAATAACCGATTGTTTAATGATAAACAAGGCACGGTACCTCAGGTAGTCGATGGGATTAAGTGTCTTACATTTAGGTGGTTGAAGGCGAAATATGTCACTCTTCCCTTCAATTATCATGGTTGGTGGCTTAGTCCGTTTACTATGTTGGGTATCAGCTAATTGCTTATTCTCTCTAGTTTCTTGTTCTTGTAAATATTGTTTGTGACTTTGAGACTTTGTTGTCTTTCCTTTGTACATCTTGTGCTAGGAAAGTCACTTTGGTTTAATATTATACACCATTTTAGCTTCTTCAAAAAAAAAATTCTCAATTATTTCAATTCGAATTAAATAGTTGTTTTCAGAAATCTAAAAATCAAATCCAATTATTTCAATCCCAAAATCCAGATTTTTTAGAAATCAGATCCCAAATATTTTCATAATTTCAAGCGAATTCGAAGAACAGAAATTCGAATTCTGGGTTGGGATTGGGGTTGTTCGATTTCGTTGAACACAAATTCCATGAACACAAGTTCTAAATTCAAAGAACACAAATTTTGAATTCAAAGAACACAAGTTCATCGCAAGGCTGATGTTTAATTCTGATTTTGGGGCTTGGTTGTTCGATTTCGTTTCAAATTATGGGTTTGATCTTTTCATGGAAGAGAAACCAAATTCTTGATTTGGGGTTAGGGTTGTTCGGCACAAAAAAAAGGGTTAATGGGTTCAATCAATTTCTGGGTTTAATCAAATGAACGATGACAATGCGAAGAGAGAAGGTTAATGATGAGGGTGAGGCATAGTGAGACTGTTTGCCTGTGTTGGTGGATTGTGAGACGGTGGAGGGTTGATAGGGATGGTAATTAAAGATGAAGATGAAGATGAAGGGAGGAGAGTATAAAGAAAATATTAGGGGTTGAAATTTTTTAAGAAGATGGGGGAAGTTTCGTCATTTCGCACTTGCCTGAAACCTTAGGGGCATTTTCATCAATCTACCCTTTATTTTTGTGACTAAACAACTCACTTACCTAATCAACTGCGACAAGTAAGCAAATTAGTGAGGTGGCACATATTAATGGGCTCATGAACCATAAATCAAGTGATTAATATTTACAAGGCAACATTGAAAGAATTATCAAATTCAAGAAACAACTCAAGTAATCCATATTTCATATTTGTAAGGACTAAATATATAAGGGTCTTGCTAACCAGTGCCCTAGGGGCAATGATTAAGGAACCTACAAATAGAAATTTTGTCTTGTAAACATAAGATGTTTCTTTTGATAAAGTAATGATTGCACATATTTTTCATTAAAACTTACTTTACTTGTTTTGGATGTTTAACCATTGTCCTTAGGGCACTAGTTAGCATTCTCCAATATATAAATAAACCTTAATTTTTATAGAAAATACTAATTAATGCCTCGAGCCATTATTTAAGAAAAGAAATACTCCATCCGTTTCAAAATGAGTATCATTTTAGCAAAAATAATTTGTTTCAAAATGAATGTCATTTTCACTTTTCAATGTACTATTAATTACTTTTTTCCAATATTACCCTTAATTATTATTATCCACACAACTTCCAAAGTATCATTTTGTACTTTAATCTATAATGATGACAAATGCACTGATAGCTAACGAGGCTATTTTAGTAAAAATATCATATCTTTGGACAACATTATTTCATTTGTTAATCTGTGTGCAATTGACTAAAGCGACACTTATTTTAAAACGGAGGGAATACAATATAATATAAATATTTTGAAACTTATAGGTAATCAAAATTTTAAAAGTATAAAAAAATGATGTTTTCAACGTAAAATTTTGAATCTAACTAACGTGACCCAATTTTTACGAGCTAAAAGAGATTTAAAAAGAAACAATCTTTTGACTAGGGGCCAACTCATGTAAAAAAAAAAAGTTATGAAACAATAAATTGAAGACACAAGTTTGGTTGTTGAGTAGGGACTGATTGTGAATCCCATAATAATATCCCTTGTCTGCTGCATCATTTAGATGGAAGCTGCAAGAGTTTGGTAAGTTGGGCAAAGTAAACAGGTGAACTAATTAATGTGACAAATCACATTGTCACACACCAGCCTGTTCAATAATTCTTTTATTAAATCCTTCAAAACACATCATTCATTTTCAGATAACAGTCCCTTTCTTTTCTTCTTTACACAACCACACCATAAAGATACACGTAAGAGAAGTTATGGTAAAGATACACGTAATTCACACACCAATGTTTTTTTTCATTAAAATTGTTTTCCTAAGCCTTTCCAATTTTTTTATGAGTGTATTAATGCATTTGTTCTATTATTGACATTGTTGCGTATCTCTATCCACGTGGATTATGTTTCCTTGCATGGACAAGATTTCAGCTTCTTACTCATAAAAAACATGTTACTATTAAATAAATAAATAAAGGATGATGATATGGTTCTATTTTTTCATTTTTTAGGATGATATGGTTCTTGTTAAAGGGTGGAGTAGTACTCACCAAATTGATTTATAATCCCTTAAAAAAATATGGGTTATGTTTACTTGTGTCATGTTAAAAATTCCAAAAAAGCAATTTTATATTAGAAAACATAATATTTCAACCTAATAAATTTCTTAACACGGGTCCTTAAAGACACAACTTAGCATTTTTCAAAAAATATTTGTACTTCCTCCGTCTCACAATAATTGTCTCTTTAACATTTTTTCTTTTTCTCAAAATAATTGTCACTTTACAATATCAATGTAACATTTATTATTATTATTTTCTACTATTATACCCTTATTTATTGAATTTCATCCACTTAACCACTTCACTAACTACAATTAATAAGAGTGTTTTAATAAATGCTACTAATTTTACCGTTGAAATCAACATAATTAATCATTTCCTTAATAATCGTGCACAAACCTTAAACGGCTAATATTGTAAGACAAAGGGAGTAATTAATACTTATAGAATATCTTGAAGTGTGCTCCTCTCAAAGTTTTAAATTCTTGTTGAGCTGGTTTGACTTCTCTCGAGTGCCCTCGCAGTAAAATACTCCTATTCACTAGCAAATATATTTTTTAAGAAAAAGATATTATTATTTATTAAGATCTCCTATTCACTAGCAAATATATTTTTTAAGAAAAAGATATTATTATTTATTAAGATTGCATTAATGAAATACTTTTCAACTATTTCCAATAAGGTTTGAATTACAAAATCTTTGCCCATATCATCTTCTACATTTGAGGGAACATGTGGCAATCTCCAAAATTAAACAAATGATTTTATTTGTTTTTGAATTTTTATCTACCATGTCTCTTTTAGATGTCATAATCAATATAATAATCCAACCAAATATATAATGCTTTGCATCCTCCTCCCTTCTCATTCGAATATCCTTCCATCATCAACCACATAACAGCTGCCTTCCACTAACCATACACACATTTCTTCTCTTGGTTGTTTTGTGTTAAATCACTATATACAAACATTTTTTAAGGATCATACTTTGATGATGTTTGTTTTGTGTTCGATATAAAGAAATTCTGCTTTAACTAACAATCTACTTTGTAAGCTTGTCGGTTGTGTAGTCTACATAAGTCATTCTCAAGACAAAAACCATTGGTTTTGATATATAATCCTCTCCAATCACAATGCTTTACATCCTTATATCTTTTGTCTCCTTTGTTATGATCCTTTCAAAATCCCTTATAAATAAACCACTCTCATCAAATGGGACAAAACTTGTATCAAATGGTTTTTGTGGAAAGCTTTTAGGTTTCCTAGCTTCTAGGCTCAAAACAAGAACTAGTTTTCTAGCTTTTAGTTTTTTTCAATTTTCTCTTGGCATGCAATTACCAAACAAGAGTTGTTTGGTGTCCAAAGTTGAGCATAGAGAAGAAGAGGAAGTGAAAGCTTCTCTCTTGGATTTGCATGATTTACCATTGGATTGTATTCTTGCAAAACTTTCACCTAGCGAATTATGCAATGTGTCACAAGTGTGCAAATCTCTTAGGGAAAGATGTAGAAGTGATTATTTATGGGAGAAACATATGAAGATGAAATGGAGTAAAGTTTTAGGTGATTCTTCTTATAGACAATGGAAATGTTATGTAGCTTCCAAAAGCATAGAGAAGAATTCAAATCAACACAAAAATCAGAAAACAATACTTGCTTTCCTTCATGGTTTTCTTCCTTTCTTTTGGTTTAAATCAAAATCAGAAAAAGACATAAAGTCAAGGCCAGATGACTCAATTGCTGCTCTTTATCTTTCTCTTGAGAATGGAAATTTTTGGTTCCCTGCTCAAGTTTATAACCGTGAGGTAATTATTGGTTGCATGCAGATTTTAGCAGTAATTATTTTCATAATTATCCATGATTTAAAAATTAGTACTAATTAATATTCTGTCTTGTAATTAAGGGATTTTGTTATGTAATTGTTTGACATTTTAATTACATTTTCAGAATGGTCATGCTGGATTCATGCTCTCATGTTATGATGCTGAACTTTGCTATGACTCTAGAACAGATACTTTTCAAGCAAGGTATGTGCAACAGTTGACTCATTCAATATTGTTGAGTTTAGGTGCCAACCAACTTGTCTTTTTACCTGTCCTATTGTCCTTTTGGTTTAATTCTGAAGTTTTTTTTTTTTTTTTTTTGAGGGAAGGTTTAATTCTGAAGTTATAATAACCTATGAAATATTAAAGGATATCGGACACGACACTAAAACTAATACATAAACACTAATAATAATTTAAGAAAATGAAAATAACTGAATGTAACCACATGTGTTGTGACATGTGCCGGTGTCCGACACCGAAATGCTTTAACAGTTTAGTATTTTAAAGGATTTTTTTTCAATTTTTTTTAAAGGTAGATAAGGTCATTAAACTCTAAACATGAAGTTCATGTTTTCTCTGACAGGTACTCACCTCATGGGAGATGGACAACTGAGGAAAACATAAAATGGGAAAGGCTAAGAGTGCCACCTATTGACTCTTCTTCACATGTTCTTCATATCTCTGACTGCTTAGATGACTTAAAGCCTGGAGATCATGTTGAAATTCAGTGGAGAAGAAACAATGAGTTCCCTTATGGTATGTCTCATCCTAGTTGTTGTGCAATATCTAAAAACTAATGTTTGCTACATGTAAACTCTTCTAAATAGTCGCATAAATGCTTATGTCAGTAGATAAACAAAAATCGGTCCTAACAGACCTAGAATATTAACTTTTTTTTTTGAAGAGGGACCTAGAATATTAACTATTATCAATGTTTGTGATAGATTGGACTAATTTATATATTATATGACTCATTCTTAAACTTTTTGTCAAGAACAAATATTAATATCAATTTTGTCATGATATGCTTGATTATCATCATGCACTAATTTAAATTTTTTAAAATATTTTGTTATAGGTTGGTGGTATAGTGTCATTGGTCATTTGGAAACATGTCAAGGTGATGGGAACCATTGCCAATGTCACAATAAAGGTAAGAATATCCACCAGCATACATTTTAATTCTTCTGCTTTTCCCCCCTTAAATTATGTGTTCACTTTATTGTATCTATGATGATTAAATCAATAATGTTGCTGACAGACACAGTTGTTTTGGAGTTCACACAATACACAGCTGGCTCAAGATGGAGACAAACAATGATAAACAGAAAGAATCATAGAGAACAAGGAAATGAAATAGAAGGTTTTTATGGGGGAATCAGAAAGTTGCATAGCAAGGAGGAGATTACAAAGTGGAAGAAACTTTGGCCAACAAAAAATGTTGAATAGCATGATTAAATAACTTAGAACTTTGTAAATAAACTAGTCTACATTCCTAAAATGTGAATGTAAAGGCTTAAAGGATTAGTTTTTGTCAAAGAATGATGTCACTCATTCCTAACTATAGGTCTAAACTTGGAAAATTTACATTGGATGAATTTTTCAGTTTTTATGTAACGTGTACCACTACATAAGCAATAGTGTACATGTTACTGTTATTTTCTTTTTGTCTACTAGCTTTTGCTAGTTTTTTCTTACGGAAGATTTCTTTTAGAGGAAAAGTTTCTTGTCAATTTGCATACAAGACAATGCTAAGTGGTGAGGGAAATTGGCTATTCAGTTCACACTTGTGCTTATAAATTAAAGTCATCGTCACCTTTTTTCATCTAATATGACCAAGATATTTATGTCTTGTTAGGCTGAACAAACAAAACAATGCTTTGAAAACTTCACCAGAAAAAGAAAAAAAACAATGCTTGAAAATATGAATTTGCATCCTCTTAGTTTAACATAAGAGATTATGTCAAAGATCTCACTATTAAAATTTATTGAATCCCACAAAAATATGAAAGTGAATTTTAATAGTAAAGATCACCAAGATAAATTCCCTATGTTGAACTATAATTTGAGATGGTCCAAATCTTGAAACACTATGAAATATGACTATGATAACATAAGTCATGCATGTCTAAGACGACCAATTTGAATGCTCTAGAGTGCTAGAACTCGATCTAGTCAAATTTCTATTGTTGAATATAAATCCCAATGAATGGGAGAATAATACTCTTGGTCTTTGTTAGATATAATTACACAGTTGAGATTAGACTAGACCACCTATAGGCTATAGAGAACCTGAGTTTGAAGTTTTTTGTTAACTATGAACACTAATCATTGTGCCAATAATGTGCCTCAAAATTTATCTCTTATTGAACATACAATAATCAATCTTTAAAAATGATTTCACTTGATTCACGAATAGATAAATTTGATATGTTTCAAGTTTGAAATTGTTCAAGAGCGCTCATATGAGATGGTTCGAGTCTCTTCCAACTTAACTAGAGATCCTAAATTCAAATTCATCCTTGAGAATGTAACAACCTACATTTCTGATGAGAGCTTTATCGTTCATTATGGTTCTACACGACATGAAGATTAGCCTCTTCATAAATTAAACCAAAAAGCTTGAAAAAAAGAGTTAAGAGTTTTAGGGCATATTTTGGGATATGAATCATCTCCTTCACTCTTCTCTCCTTCCCTGTCCCAAACAAAATTAGTATATTTTGAGTTAATTTTGTATTTTAATATGTCTACCGTTAGATTGATCTAATGGTTAAGATTTGAGGGAGGGAGAAGGAGACAATTTTAAAGGAGACGATCCAATTCCCCGGATAAGACACTTGATAGGATAATTGTATGTTTATATCATATCACGTCTCAATCTAGTATTTCATGAAATAACATATATGATAAGCTAATTCTAAAACTTATTATGTGTATGTTTGGGTAAGCTTTTATCAAAATTGATTTTGAGTGAATTGATTTTGTAAAATTGATTCTGGATAAAAGTGGGTTGAATGAAAAGTGATTTATGTTTGGATGTATATATGTAAAAGTGGATTTATCGATGAATTTAAGGCTAAAGTCAATTGTAGAAGCCAAAAGCTACAAATTGTAGCTTCAAGTAGAATCAATTCTACAAGCAAAATCAATTATGCTAACCACGACCTAAAAGTTGAGGGTGTGACATGAGAATGTTATGTGAAGCAATACGATCACATGGAGATGTAAGTCAAGACACAAGCGTGCAATCCGTCAAGAAAAATTCATCTTCTTGCTTATGTAATAGTGCTCTCTCAACTATTCTTTAATCCTTTCTTCATGATAAGTCATAATTTGTGTAGTTTTTAAGTGTTTATTTCAATAAGATTTTGTGTGTTTAAGTCTCATTTTAGGACTAGTTTACTTCAAATGGTTTGTTTTAATTTTAGGATCAAAAATAATGTAAAACAAGTCTTTGAGCAATAGCATGGATGAAGAAGCAAGAATAAAGAAGAAAAAAAATAAATTTTCAAGCTACTTTTATCGTGCACGGTCGTGCATCCCATTGGACTGACTGTGCGCCTCTGATGCCCAAACTGTGCCTCACAAGTGCGAGACACACGCACGGACTATGCGCCTCACCGCACGACCGTGTACCCCTTGATTTCCTAGTTCTGGCCGTTTTTGTTATTAGGCACGGTCGTGTGCTTCATCAGTACAACCGTGCGCGTGTTGCAGTCCTATTTTGTTGTTATAAACTCTTGGTTTCTGCCCATTATTGCCATATAATGATAGTCTAATGTCTTGTCTAAGGTTATAGGCTATATATAGGGCTCATATCAGACATAGAATTCATCTTGGATCATTGTGTACTTGATATACTTTTGCAATCAAAGTCTTGGCATTTTGTTCTAAGTTCTTATTATATTTTTTTCACTTTTACTTTCTTGTTCTTTATTTTCATTGTTCTTTACATTCTAGCATTTTATATTCAGCAATTTACTTTCATGTCTTTATATTCCATTGCTTTTATTTTACTTCTTTTGTCTACAATGAATATGAGTGAGTAGACCTTCTAAGTCTTGGGATTGTTGGATGAATCTATTACGCCAAACCTAAAACTTAGTTTTATTTAAATTCGTTTTCTAATCTAATCTCATCACTTTTAATTCATATTTCAAATATCAATCGATGGATCGAAAGATGAAGATTGATATTGGAACAAATGTGATTAGACAAGACAAAACAAAACTTATTGGGAACACCCGAAATGAATAGTTTTGTGAAGTTTTGAGGCCATAAGTTTCGCACTTAAAGGGTTTCAATAACAATCAACCATGAGAATAGGTTTGGTTGTTATTGAAATACATTCATGTATTCTGAAAGAACACATGAAATATAATAGAGAAACTTGTCTTTAGAAAACAGATTTAACATAAGATGAAAATATAGGCTTGAATTGTTAGTGGTTTGTTATTAAGACGAACCAATAATCCCTAGACGCTTTTACAATCTGAATTTTACATCAAGAAACTGTTAAACTTATAAAACTTTAATCTTTTCAGCTAATCATAATTGAGAAGAAAATCAATAATTACATATAACTCTCTGTGGACGATAATCTTTCACTACTCGATAGAACCGTACACTTGTGGATTGGTAACAAGTTTTTGGCGTCGTTGCCGAGGAGTTAAGTAATATTGGTTAACTTTTTAGTACCGGCTAGACTTCTTTTTTTTTTATCATCAACTTTTGGAGTTTCTAATTCTTTGAATGGGAAGAACCAAAAGTCTTGAAGAATTTATTCCTGAGAACGAAAGGTTTTTCCACCAAAGAAGGAGAGACGCACGCAATAACATGGCTGAACAAGAGGAGCTCACTCTTCAAGAGTATGCCACTCCTTCTTTGGTGGAAAAGCGTGAAGATGTTATTGTGTATCCAACGGTTGCTACAAACAATTTTGAAATCAAACATGCACTTCTTAACTTAGTGCAGCAAAATTAATTTTTGGATCACCCACTGAGGATCTGAATCTTCATATTTCTACTTTTCTAAGACTTAATGGAACTTTAAAATCAAATGGAGTGACAGCAGAAGCCATAAGGCTGCACCTCTTTCCTTTTTCATTAAGGGATAGAGCGAGTGCATGGTTTTACTCCTTAAAAATTAGTTCAATTTCATCTTGGACTCGGCTAAGGCAAGCATTCCTTGATAGATTTTTCCCCCATCTAAAATTGCTCAATTGAGGGATCAAATAACACGATTCACTCAAAAAGATGGGGAATCTATTTACGATGCGTGGGAGCGTTTCACAGAAATGTTAAGGCTTTGCCCCCATCATGGTTTAGAGAAATGGCTGATTGTCCATACTTTTTATAATGGTCTTTTGTATACCATAAAAATGACTGTTGATGCAGCTGCAGGTGGAGCCTTGATGAACAAGAAGTACATGGACTTATGCTCTCATCGAAGACATGACTCAAAACCACTATCAGTGGGCAAGTGAGAGAGCCATCACCACTCTGTCTCCCTCTAAAAAAGAGACAGGTATGTATGAGGTTTCTTCCCTTGATCATTTAACTGCTAAGATGGATGCACTTTTTCAAAAATTTGACAAATTAAGTGAAGAGCTCCACCTATCATACCGCCATGTGAAATTTGTGGAATTATGGGTCATACATGCCAACTAGGTGTGGCTACTGAAAGTCCGGAGCAAGCAAAATATGCTCAATATAATCAAGGATTTAGGAACAATCAAAATTTTTATAAAACTCCTCAAAATCCTTTCGGACAACAATCATCCCCACCCGGTTTTGCAAACAATCAAAGAGGTCCTCAAAAATCCAACTTGGAACTTTTGTTAGAAAATTTTGTAATGGGTCAAACTAAGCAAAACCAAGAATTTAAAAAACAAACCGGATTTTTGAATGACTCTCTTATTAAGCTTACATCAAAAGTGGACTTTATTGCTACTCATAACAAAATGCTTGAGACTCAAATTTCTCAAGTAGCCCAACAAGTGGTCTCTTCCTCAAAAACCTCCGGAATCATCCCAGGTCAACCTGAAGCCAACCCAAAAGGCCAAATGAATGCAGTCATGTAACTGCCCGTTTTTCGCTAGATTTATTTTGTTATTTATTTATATGTGTTTATATGTACTTATATATGATTAATTGCCTCTGTGTGTATTTTGGGTTAGGATTAGTGGATTTCGGTGTAGAAAGGTATTATAGTCATTTTAGACTCAAAGGTATTTTAGTCATTTTGTGAGCAAGGGTAAATTAGTAATTTCATGGTGAGGGTTATTTTTAGTGTTTTAAGTGAGAACCATTATTTTACTAAGTTACTATTCGGTAGTGCTAATTAGTTTTGAACCGGTAATTATTCGATAACTTTTAACTGTTAGTGGATAGAAACTTTGGGAGTTAGTTTATAAGTGTTGTGAGCCCATCAAAACATTAAGAGGGTTAAGCCCAATTGTGTAGAGACTATATAAGCATTAATCTTTAAGAAAATTGGGGTTCACAATCATTTTACAAAATTTTTAGAAGAGGTAGAGAGAGAAAGAGCAAAAGAAAGGGGCAAGAGGAAGAGAAGAGGGTTGTAGAGAAAAACTTGAAGAACCAAGAGGAGCTAGAGATTGTAGGAGCTTAATTGAAGCTTTTGCTAGGATTATTGGTTATTGAGGTAAGGGGGTTAGATTTCATTCATAATCTTTTGTATAATCTCTTTTTCTTCTTAAACCCATAAGTGCTTAATTGTGAAAAGTGATTAATTGTGAATTTAATTGGTGAAATTTGTGCTTATATTTTGATGTAATGTTTGGGTATGTGAATTTGTTGATAATCAAGTTATTGATGATGAAATTACATGCTCAATATATGTTTGTATGTATACTTTGTTGATTTTGCTCAAATTGATATAAATTAGTGTTGTTGTTGTTGATTGTGATGAATTCATGTATACATGAAGTTGTTGTTGAACTAGATATGTTGTTGTTGCTGATTGTACCATGGGTATTCCATCTTGTGGAGTTGTTGTTTACATTGGTGAAGTTTGTGTTAAGTTGTTCATGTGAAGGACCAAAATGAATTTTTGATATGTGAAGTTTTTGACTGAGTTTTTGGTGTTGTTGGGTGAGTCAAACTTAGTAAAATTTCTGTTTTCATGTTGTGGTTGTGTTAGTCGAGTCGTTTGGGAGAAAACGGGAGTTTTGTGTGAAAATCGATTGTTAACTGTTTTGAAGAATGAGTGTTTATGTGAGGTTCTGGAAAATTATTTTGGGATAGTTGAAACTTGAATTTTTTGATTGATTATGATAGAGCTAAGTGTCAGGAGCGCGTAGGCGAAAACGGCATCAAAAACGGATTAACAGTTTGAATTTTACGCGCGAAATGGTGGAAAACGTACTTTTTGAAAAGCTGATTTCTGGACCTGATGCTGTCAAAATCATGCCGCGATTTTTGCAGCCGAGACACGATTTTGTTGGCAGAATGTTCAGTGGTTTCTGGACATAAAATCGCGTCGCGATTTCTAAAATCGTGACACGATTTTGGTGAACTAGATTCTTCGTATTTCACTATTTTACGCCCTTTTTCATTTTGAATTGGCCTTTGGTGTAAACATGAAAGTTTTATATAATTTTGTTAGCTTTCCAATGGATTTGGTTTGACTTGAAAATGTTTTGTGGATTTTGAGTTATGATGAAAACACTCCAAGTGGGTCTTGAAGAAATTTTAAGGAAACCTAGCATAACTATTTCCAAGTCGACCCAAAACTAATGGTTGGTTTCCAAACTTCAAAACTAGAAGTATTAGGAGTTCAATTAAGAGGTTTAAGAGTATTTAGAGTATTTAACCTATGTCTTGTTGAATCTAACTTGGTTTTGTTTTGAAAATGATTTGGTTTTGCAATATAGAAGAAATGATACGAACATGTCGTAACCTTATGATTTTGATGATTTTGTCATAGTCGGCCGGTGAAACGCACATGTATATTCAACTACACTCATATGTGATCTAAGTGTATACATAGTCGAGGCCCTAGAGTTTATTTACTTGGTTTTGGTTCAATTATCTCAATTATTTTAAAGTTGTAAAATGAGAGACGAACTTTGTCAAAAATAATCTTTAAGACCAATTACTTGGCAAATCTTTTGTGAATAGCTTTGTTAGATTACATGAAGATGTATGAATGATTGCTAGGTGTTGAAATGATACTTATCTTAGTATAACATATATTCTTCTTTACTTGGATTGTGAGGAATTGTATACATGGAGTTGTTGAACTATATGATATAGTTGATGTTGATTATAGTTGTTGATTATAGCCGTTGAATTATTGTGAACATATGCATGGTGGATTGAGTCATATGTTCATGCATCATATGTCGTGTCGGATGTTATATCCATATAGCCGTTGATTATAGCAATTGATAATGATGTTTTTGTTGAATCATGAGGTGACGACCTTGGAGAAGTATGGTACCACATACATATAGGAGTTGTGTCTAGGCGCATAGCATAATTTGGCATGAGTCCTAATTGCTTATGTGCTTGATGATGATTGTGTTGGTGATGAGTATGATTGATGAATCGCTTACTTGTGGTGAATGGAATCATTGTGTTGATAAATAATATTGAAGTCGAATGTTCTTGCTCATCATTTAAAGTTTAAATTTGATTGCAACTTTCCAATTGTTTATTTTGATTATGATTGATGTGAAGCTAACCCCCAGTGGTCTGTGGTGAACCGCCTACCTATTTGTATGAATGGGTAGACGGCGTGCAGGAGTAGTTGTTGATTGCTCGGTGAGTGCTTGGATAGCGGGAGCTATCTCCGTTATCGTTTTCTGTTGAATCTTAGAGTAGGCTCTGATCTAGGATGTCTGTCTGTAGGATTATTCTAGATTGATTATTCTTGATTTATTTATGTTGTGGAGATTTTGCCCATTTGTCGGGATTTAGAGATTTTATATGTTGATGTATATTGATCTTATGACATGTATATTTTGAAGATGTATGAATTATATCCGCTGCAACTGTTGATAATTTTATAAATGCATGTTGTTTGAATTTTGATGTGAAGACGTAGCGTCTATTTCTTGAATATTTATATTATTCGCGTGTATTATCGCTTTAATAGAAATAGGGCGTTACAGGTCACACTTAGAAATGGATCACAAGTTGTTGATTTCTTTGAGTTCTATTCATTTGGGTTGTTCATATTTCCGTTCAATTTCACACATGTGTTCCCCCAACTTCTTTTAAACTCCGATTAGCCTTCAATGCCATCAAATTATCTTTTTCTCTTCCCGTGCTAACATCGTTGAATTGTTTGGGTCGAATCCTAAGGGTGATGGGTTATCGGGTTGAACTGATTCATCAAGTAGGGAACAACATAATGAATCTCAGAAGACAAAGAAGTAACTTTTTATCAAAAAGTTGTATAATTATTACTTGATTAAAAACAACAACTTATATTTTCAAGATAAAATTTTTATATTTTGATTCTTTAACCAGCCTCGAAGCACCGGTTAGCAAGATCCTATATACTATCTCCGGTCCAATCAGAGTTGATGTATTTGGTTTATAATGTAGACCAAATACATTAACTTTTGTTGACCCATTTGTTTCTTATAAAAAGGGCCTTATAAAAAGGATTAGAGGGAGTATATAACTAATGAAGAAGAAATCCTAATTCCCCATCATCACAGTGTTGAGAAATGATTTTAATTGAGAACTCCAACCACACGAGACTTCAAAAGTATTGAGTTGGAGTCAAGTTGGGTAACCAATTAGATTGCTGAGCCAATATCAATGATGTTTACCAAAACCACACCGAGAAAACAAGCGAGAGATTGTTTCATAAATACTGCACATGGATACACAGTGGGTTGGCATTTTGTGATGAATCAAACGCCGAATTAAAATGATTTCGATGGAAGAATTGATGAAGTCCATATTA
>Ga0228710_1005042_pt1 | contig 20667 bp, 11 predicted proteins | sample MedpolnodulmetaG_FD_177995 | JGI IMG/M metagenome (GOLD analysis project Ga0228710, IMG submission 177995) | Root nodule microbial communities from Medicago polymorpha collected in Santa Monica, California, United States - pink nodules | ecosystem: Host-associated > Plants > Roots > Nodule... | reverse complement strand
TTATTCCGTCTATGGGCAATGGATCGAAACAATGTAAAAAAGAAAACAAAACGCAGTAGTTGGAGAGATGTTAAACATAAAGTTGTGTTGTGCATAACCTTTAATTTAAAATGAGGGAACTTTGTTAAGAGTATCAGATTTAAAGATCATAGATATAATCTAACTCTAACGCATGAACATAATTAGTGTCCAATTATTTTCAACTAAGAAGCATCTTAAAAAAAAAATCAATGACTAAGAAGAAAATGAATGAAACTAAAGCATGGCTTATTCATGGACATAGCAAATTAACTTTAAATTATTGTCAAATCATAGTAAATTCATATTAGATTTTCTATACTCTGCACAATATGCCAAGGAAGAGACTTCTGGTATAAGTGGTACTATAGTCCCATAAACATAATATGCATCCTCCATTATCAATCACCAAAAAAGAGAGGTAATTTAAAACAAAGAATAATCAAAACAACAAAACTTGTTGTGGGTTAATAATAATAAAAAAAATCAAAGGATCCCCAATTTAAAGAGAGGGACTAGAAAAATTTAAGCACCATTGTGCTAAAAAAATTCATGTAAAATCATAAAGAGAAACCAACATCAGTGGCCAAACATACCTCTCTACTGTGGCATATAGGAATTTCAGTTCCACCATTAACCTCAACAACATCAACAACAACAACCAATTGCGATATAATGAAAAATAACATCAACCAAAAAAATAAAAAAAATCGTGATTTCAAATCTACCAAAACAATATATACACCTCATTTCATTAAAGCGAAAAAAATTCACATACCCAGTTCACAATCAACCACAGATCATGCAAAATATCCTACATATGGCAAAATTAACACATACCCATCACAAACTAACCCATAAAACGTTCTAAAAGTCCATTACAAAAATCATACCTAGCCTATAATTCTTGCTATAGGAGAGGAGAGGAATGACGGAGACGTGGGCGTTGGCTTCATCGATGATGGTTTAAACAGTTTTCATGTTCTTGGTGAGAGTTTGTGAGGCTTCAAAAACGACGCCGCCTGAGGTTTTGAGAGAGGTTGAGTTTGATGACTCCATCGTATTGTTGGGGTTAGGGTTTGGACTTTGGAGGATATGGGAAGTTATGAAAAGTTATTTGTCAAGAGTATAGTAATTTAGATCAAAACAAAAGAAGAGAGAAGAGAAGGGTAAAAATGGAGGAGAAAGAGGTGGGCATCGATAAGTGCAGAGTCCATATGGGAATTGAAGAGAAATGAGTTTCACATATGCCAATAAAGAAAATATAGGATTGGAAAATGCTATATTTTCATAGCGTGTATGTTACCAATGCACTTGTGAGTTGAAATTGAAAGACTGTGTTTATTGGGAACAGATGGATTGTGTGGAGATCAACACAGATGCATCTAACGGCCAGAACAGTTTGGAGCCAAAACCATTAGGATTAGGGTTGGCACACTTTGTTAGCAATGTTATTCATATTAGAAATAAGTATGATTGATGATCACCATTAAGAAATTGAAGCTAAATGTGTTATTATCTTTGACCATGCATATTATCTAATCAACTAAAATCAATGCATATAATTTTTATTCAAAATATAATTCTTGTAGTATTAATGTATGATTAAATGGATATTTTTTCTTGTAACCAAAAAAAAAATTGGACATTTCTTAACCAAATGAATCACCCATGTCCAATTTTTTTAAAAACAAAATATGGCTTAATAAGTTTGATTGGAAAATTTGCCTAGCTCGATTTATTTTTCTAAAAATTAAAACAATTTTTTGGAAAATTATTTTTTTTAAATTCTCTTAGGATATTAAATTTTAGTTGAAAAAGAAGTAATTATTTTTGTTTGGTGTGGTTTAATATGTAAAAATGATTTTTTTTTTCTATTTACTTGAAATAGGGAATAGTGACATGAATTTTGTTAACATAGAAATACCTTCAATCAATATATAAAAATGAGTTAGGATTAAACGACATTAAAGTGTCAAAGTTAATTTGATACCAAATTTTACCAATTGATTTATTTTAATCCAATGATGATCTTGATTCAGTTAAGGTGGTCACGTGATCACCATGCTGCCATCAAGAAAACGAAAATAAAATTAAAACACATTGCATGAATAAAGAAAACTAAAACAAATAAAATAAACATATGGGTGAAAACAATACTTACGCATCCATCGTAATCATACAGAGAAAAAATGTGTGCGCCACGATGAAAATAGAGAGAAAAGATGTGTGTTACGATGAAGATGAAAATGATGACAAACATATTGATTATATATAAATGTCATTGTTTTAAGCTGGAAGAATTACCAAACTTCATCAAAATGAAAAGTGTCCAACTTTTTGGAGTAACATTATTTTTATTTTTGAATATTTATGAAAAACAAACTTCAAAATGCAATCTCCCAATTTTTTTTGAAAGCAAGGAAGTTGTATAATGATAGAATAGTAAAAATAAAATAGAAGAATGTGATAAGAATTGATTAAATTACTATTCAATTAGAAAATAAAAAAAATATCACAAACTTCAATTGATCAAGTATTTTATTTTGATAGTCGATTTACAATAATAAGCATAGTAAGAATGAAATAGAAGAATGTGATAAGAATTGATTAAATTACTATTCAATAAGAATATAAAAAACATGATCATAAACTCTATTTTATTTTGATAGTCGATTTACGATAATAAGTATGGTCAGTAACAATTTATATGTTGTTTTTGTTTTACACAACGAACGAACCAAACACGTGTAATTCACGCGACTATACTTCATGATTCTTCAACCGAGTTAATTTCTAAGATGCCATCAAATGAAAGGAGTAATGATGAAAGGAGTAATGAGATGAAAATAATGCAAGTTTGATCGAATATATATAGGGGAAATGACAATCAAATTACTTTTAACCACCTGATCATATTATAATACATAATAATACGATGATGAAAAAATGACACATGTTAAAATTTGGTTGGCTAAAAATATTATGTGACACATGTTATTATTGGATTGGTCTTATGATCACATTGAAACATATGAAATAGAAGAAGCATATAAACTATTTTCCTTTGTCATATTTAAATTTGTCATAAATCAAAAAAGGCAGTGCTAGTTAATAACATTTACACACCATAAACAATTTATTTTTAGTCAACAATTTTATTTTAATCACTACAACAATGATAAGGATAATAGATTTACATGAGAGGAAAATGATGTTAGAAAAGCATTAAATGAGTTATTGCATTTTAAAGTGTCACGTGTACTATTGCTTTTAGGCAAGACAAATGTTTATAATAGAGAAGAGATATGGCTAATTCTTACAATTAATGCTTCTCTCGATCTTTATTCAGGCAACTGATCACGTCATTTTAGTCTTGGCTTTTTTTATTGGCTTTCATAACCTTAAAAAAACAATTGTATGTATAACAGCCCATTTAATTTCAGTCCAATTTTATCTTATGAAGAATAAAGGTTGGTCAAACTAAACTTAAAGCATTTGTTAAAAATATTAAACCAAAATCAAATCAAATTAACCAATCCATCTTTGAAAAAAAATTGCTCTTTTGTAAACAAATGGTGTTTCCTTTCTGGCACCACCACGCATTTATTATCTTTCTTAATCAACTCCCAAATTGTAGCATAAGTGATGCCATATAACTCTACATTTTGTCATCTCAAAATCAATACAATCAAATAATTCTTACTCTTATATGCAGAGTCTTCTTTTTATTATGTTATACATATGCTTTACAGTTGCATCATTAGTTTTCTATTACAATGTCACAAGATTCTCCTATTTTGATTTTCCATCTCATGTCTTTTAGCGATGAATTATCTGAGTCAAGGTTTTCCTTATGAGGTGGATCTGTCGTTCCATGGGAGCGGGTTTTGTTTTTTCATGTGTGTACATCTTGCTGATTCAAATCTTCGTCATGAGATGTAGTCAAATATTCACAAGGATAGATCATATAAACAATGCTCATTTGAAGTAGTGTTTTTGATATTTTTTTAGCCCTTTAAATTCTAAAGCTTTGATAGAAAGGTGTAATTCATTTGAACAACAAATTCATTTTTTATTTTCCCTTTTGAGTTCAAGTAGAATGATTATGAAAAAAAATGTTTTGTTTTCTCTTTTGTATTTTTTCCATTGTGATACTATTTCTAAATATCCTACTTTGGTCAAGGACTATAAATTTAGACAAGGGGTTTAATGTTTCGAGATAATATAAAGGGAAAAAACATGTTTAATGATGAAGCATGTGCATACTCTTATGTCCAAGAGTCCTGTTGTTATAAAAGATAATCCAAATAGAGAATGAATGATTTTTTTGATTTTTTTTTCTTACATCAAAATCATATTCAAGTTTCGGTTGAATTTTCTCAGTTTTCACACAAGTTACATTCACAATATGACAAACTAAAATTCAATAAAAAAGATACCGTTGATATCAATAAACTCTGGATCACACACAAAAAAGTATAATGAAATTACCCCAACTTTTAAATTAGGTTGATAAAATATTTGTTCTATGGGTATTTTGTTCTATGTTTGTTAAATGAAGAAATATTTACCACTACAATCCATAAGTAGAAAGTTTCAAGTATCACAATCATTTTCGTGATTATAATTATGCGCATTCAACTACTATTGATTCAATCATTAAAAAATTTCAATTAATAAATGCTAAAAATTCAGAATTATTTGATTGAGTGGTTTTTATTGTCATTGTAGAAAAATAAATTAAAAACATACACTCATAAAGAAAATTATCTTCCGTCTGATTCAAACTTATCTTTTAAGGGAGAGTTCGCCAATTGTTATTTTTGTTTAATATATTCAAAATAAAATCAGATTTTTTTAAGGGGGAAAGATCAATTTTATTATGTAAATTATTATACATTGAACAAAAAATCAACGATTATGTATGTTTTTAAATAAATTATCAGTCAAAAGAATCGTTTAATAAAATAATTGTATTTCATCTAGCTAGATATTTTTTTTCGTTCTTTTTATTATATAGAAATATTAAAAATGATTTATTATATAATAAAACTTCTTGAGTGTTTTCTAGTTTTTCAGTGAGAGAAACTCCAACTTCTCTCTAAACTTTCTTTCTCCTTCGTTCATTGAGGAGGGGTGGTTTTAGGTCATTTTTTGACCTAGAATCACCCCTCGACATCTTTTTCCCCTTTTCTTTCAATCTAAATAAGTGATTTTCACATATATCAAGTTTTTTCTATTGTGTTTTTTTGTGATTCCGTCGTCTAAGTACGGCGTTGTGTTGTTCGTCGTCTTGTGCGACGTTTGATTTCGCGCCTTATCGCGATGTTCGTTTATTTTCTATTGAAAGATCGGCATCAGTCAATTACAAATTCAACCAGTGATTTGGGCGTCAACGTTGAAGATCCGGAAGTATGTGAATTTCAGTGATTTAGGTTTTATCATATTATTTGTAGGCATTTTGCCTTTTTGTGCTATTAACTTGGGTGCTGTGAGTTTGTTCGCAGGTTCACCCTTTACGTTTTTAGCGATGTTTGTATCTGATATAATCTATCGATTTGAATGAATGAATATCGTTTTATTTTTGTTAAAAAAAAAAATATAATAAAACTTCTTCACACAATAGAGACAATTTAGTCCATCCGTCGATACCTTTTTCAACTGAATTTTTATTTCTATTTTTGAACTGTGACTTGTGACTTGGCATATGCGGCAGCCCAATAGTCTTATTGACGATCACATGCATTGTTTAAAAAATAAGAAACACTTGGATCCCTTCTAAAAACAAATAGGGCAATTTAGTCCCCTTAAAAAATCATCATTATTTTCGATTGCTTCTTTACAAAGATAAATAAATAATTCAATTTGTTATATTTTAAGATAACAAATCGGTATTTTTACTCTTTTTTGGTCATCTTCACCGATCGAAACACATATCGACGTTGCTGATGCTAACCAGAAATAGAAGAGTGATGAAGAACACGAAAGCTTAAAACGAGATGTAGAAAACCGAAATAGAAGATTGTATGTTTATGGTTTTCAATTTCTTAACTCATTCTCTGTTTTTACAATAAACGGTTCATTCGTTCTCTTTATGTCTTCAATGTACCATTTTTCTTATTGTGAAACCGTTCGATTTTTTACTTATTTAACTTTTTTTTAATGAGGGATTAATTTGTTCCCTTAAAAATTCTTTTAATGTAATGTTACCACTTAACTGACACGGTAAATGCCACTTAGTCAAATTAACAATATACTTGAAAGGTTCAATGATAGAAATTGATTCAATGACTAAATTATCTTTATTTGATTTTGTAAGGGACACTAAATCAGTCTTTTTATTTGTAGATGACTAGCTTGATCCCTACACATTTTTGTCAGGGACCAAAATGAATCTTCACTTCTTTTACCATTTAATCTAATACAATTACACTATTAAATTAAGGGGGTAATTGATTGACTAAATTGCTACTATTTCTTATAAATATTGTTTTTTAGTCTCAATATTTTCATGTCAGTTTGGAATTTATATGAAAATTTCGAAATTCTTCTTAAAATTTATCTTCTATTTTATTGAAATAATTTTCTTATTGACATTTTTCCCATTTTCTAATTCACTGTATTTTTTTTTTATCTCTATGTATATTGTTCAAATTCACAAATTTACATTATGATACTCTTAAGTTCTAATGGGTTAACATATGAATAATGCAGATCTAATCAAAGAGCTTGATTTGATACTCTCACAATTTCCACACCGTTTTCAACTAAACATTCTTATTTTCAAAAGTTTCGTTAAACCTGTATTTTCTCTATTTGTTGCATTTTTCATGGTTGCTATTGCAACAACTAATTTGATCTCTTTAATTAATCATGTAAGAGAATCATGGAGTTTTGTAGTTCATATCGTTAGATTATGATATGTTCGTAAATCGTAATGTCAAAAGTGACGTCCCCATTTTCATTTGACATGGTGTTGGTAGATAGATGACATTCAATAACTAAAATTTAAGATACAAAAGAAATAAGTTTTCAAAAAGATACAAAAGAAATAAACAAATGATATTCAAAAACTAACAAAATAGTTTATCATAATGTTGTGATAATTTTAGGACTCCCGAGTGAGCCTACAATAAGCTGGACATCATATATTAGGCCAATATCAACCATACAAGTGAGATTGCACTGCATCTTCACATAAAATCTTAAGGCATTATGCATACGAGTCTTCTCACTTATTTGTTTTTTAAAATATACCCATCAATCCAATGTAGAATGGTAACTCGCACTTGACACGTTAACATCTCTTAATCAAGTGTGCGACTATTTGTGTTTGTAATTATGTGATATCGTCAGATTAGGTTAAACATCAGCACAACATGTTAAATAGGTTAGTTGAAGTGGTTTCATAAAGGGAGATTTATGTTCATTTATTTCACAAGAAGAGAGAAATGAAAATAGAAGAAAAAAATAATATGAAAAATGAATTTGAACATGAGAGAAACAATAAGGGAAAAATATATGTGGTGTGTTTTGACAATGAGAGTAAATGGAATAGGTTGAGTTGTCGGTAATTATATGAGTTTGTTGAAGGATTTGAAGATTTTGGGGTAATTAAATTACCAAAAATTTAGACTTAATTATAACAATGTCACATCATTTTAAAATGTCTAATGAACGTGTATTTTGTTAACTTAGCATAACACGTTTTCATTTTTTCATCATCACGTTTCAAAGATTAAATATGAAGGAATTTAAAATAATAAAGATTGAATAAAAAAACAACATGAAAGAGAATGAGATCCAAAAACTAAATTTCAATATAAAAAAAAGAAAAAAACAAATGGCATTCAAACATTAATAAAATTGTTCATTATATTGTTGGAACCATCATATTAACTTAAAATGTTTAAGGGATAAGAGGGAGTGTACGCTAAGTTGAATCATCGTATTAGGCTAAGGGCAATCACACACGTGAGATTGACAATATGTATTAACTTAAAATGGCTAAGGGCATGTATTTTGTTAGCATAACAAATCTACAATTTTCCATTGTCAGATCCCACCAGAGATCAAAAGTTAAGTAATTTGAAATCGTAGATGTTGAATAAAAAAATAGTATCAAAACGATTGACATCCAAAAATTGAAATTTAAAAAATAAATAAATAAAAGATATCCAAAACTAAAAAAACCACTCATCATAATGTTGTGACTTCTGGGGGAGTCTAAACTGGGTTGTATAATTACAATAGGCTAAAATCAACCACAAAAGTGAGATTTACATTATATTTTTATTCAGAACCTTAAAGAGATTAGGTATATAGGTCATTTCACTTATATTGTTCTCATCATCTACTCTTTCATCCAATGTGAAACTTTAATTACATATGAGACATTAACAGCTCTCTGAAATGTGACTCTGCATCTGTATGATGGTGACATATTCAAATAAGGTTAGACTGAGGCATAACATGATAAAAAAAGGCGGGTTTATGGTGGTTTCATGGAGGGAGGTTTTTGTTCCTTTCTTTCATGAAAATATAGAAAATAAATTAGAAAATGAACATAGAAAATGGAATTTTGACATGAAAGAAACGGTAGGAAAAAAAATAAGGAGTGTCTACTTTAACCATAAGAGTATATGAAATAGAGTGAGTTACCGGTAATTTTGTAGGTTTATTGAAAAAATTAGAGATTTTGGAGTTTATTTTACCAAAAAATTAGACTCAATTAAAAAAATGTACTTCAATTTAATTTTTTTACCAAATATATATTTTGTCAACACAACATAATACATCTCCTTTTTTCCATTTTCAGATTCCACCAAAGACAAAAATCAAAGGAATTTGAAATAATGGCGGTTGAACAAATAAAAAACATGAAACGGTACGACGTCCAATAAATAAAATTTAAGATAAAAATATTATACAAATGACATCCAAAAGCTGACATAACACTTCATCCTAATTTTGGGACTTTCGAGGGATCATAGTCTAAGTTTGATCACCATATTAGACTAAGAGAAACCACACATGTGTGATTGATATCAGATCTTCATCCTAAACTTAAGGCATCAAATATATATACGTCATCTCACTTATATATTGTTCAAAATTTACCATTCCATCTAATATAGAACTTTATCTCACACTTGGCACATTACAATTGATACATTAGCATCTCTTTCAAGTACGAGACTATTTGCATATGAGATCTACCACCAAGAACAACTCATGCTTCTCATCAAAGTCAAACCAGACTATGATACCATATGTGGACCGCATAGGGAAGTCCACATGGTGTTGGTCGACCTGTTAGATAGAGATCAACCACATAAATGAGAACAATACCACATCTTCAACTAATATTTTAATTATGACGAAATTCTAACCCGTACTTGGCACGGGTGTCCATGCTAATATATAATGTAGAGAGAGATAAACAAAATTTAAAGAGAGATATAATACAAGTTTCCTTTTTTTTTAAGGGAAGATGAAGTACAAATTAAAATGTAAATTGAAATGGAAGTGTAATAATAACTAACCAAAAAAACTAATGTTTTAGCCATTTTGTATTTTTAAAATATATAAGCGATTACAAAAACATTATATCACAACCAATTGCATGTTGTGGTGGTAAGCGCCTCTGCGTAATGCTGCCAGGTCCCCTGTTTGATCAATGCTTGGGGGGCAATTTGCTTTTTTTAATATATAAACAATTGTTCATTAAAAAAGCCGTTAACCCGGTCCGCCCAGAAAACCACCGGTTTGTCCGATTTACACCGGTTTGATAGCATAACCGATCCAATATGCCAACCGAACCGGCTCACGGTTGGATGGGTTGAACCGGCCGGTCCGAGTTTTAAAACTATGATCCGGTATATAACTAGTGTAACTCACTTGGTTTAGTTTCAATTTTTTTTAGATAAAATACCTCACCCAAATAAAAATATCAATTTCAATTTTTAGGTGGAGCAATTGTTGGTCAATTTATATTTAATTAGAAGACGGATTTTAGATTATCAAGATCTATTTTCTTAAGAACCAAGGATTAACAAACAAAAAGCAAAGATGAGTTAGTGGAAGAGATTGAACTCTCACAGCGTGTCAAATCAAGATTTGAATATCAACTGATAGATACTTATTTTTATTTTTTTTGTAGTGACCGGGGTTTGAACCTCAGACCTTGCATATATTATGCATTGTCTTGCCAACATAGTTAAACTCACAAGGACAACTAAGAGATACATATATTACTCTCCGACATGTCTCAAATAGAATTAAAAAAAATAAATAAATTTTGGATCATGGCATTGATTATAGATTATAAGTAGCTTTTTATTTTAGAATTGATTATAGCATACAAATTTATAATTTAACTCAGAATTATATGCATGCATCGAAGCACAAACCACTTTACTTACAACTCATTTTTAACCGAAATCAATTTACCCAATCAATTTTTTTCAAAACATAACCAAACATACACTACAATTGATTCTAGCTTAAACTAGATTTTGTAACTTTTACATTGAATCATGATTTTCAAACTCAAATTTATTGTTGAACTTGCTTTCACTCTTAATTAACTAAAAATAGTTCAGTTTATTTCAAACAAATTACTTTACGTTAAATTTATCCCTTAATAAAATATAATTTCGTCAAAAAACCAAACACACATTAACTTCTTTAGTTAAGAGCAATTTAAAGGGCAACCCGGTGCACTAAAGCTCCCGCATATGCAGGGTCTGAGAAGGAGTCCCACCATTTGGTGTATTGTACGCAACTTTACCCTATTTTTACACAAGAGCCTGTTTCCAAGACTTGAACCCGTGACCTTTCAGTCACATGACAACAACTTTACCAGTTGCGTCAAGGTTACCCCTCACTTTACCAGACCTTGCATATATTATGCATTGTCTCTACCAATTGAGCTAAGCTCACGAGGACATTGCCGGAGTTGCTTGATTTGCTCTAGATATCAATATATAAGACAGTGCTTAAAATTAAAAGAAAAAGGGTTGGTTTACAATATTAATCAATAAATAGTGACATGATATTACAAGCATGGCTACAAATGACTACGAGGACAAAGAAAATAAAGGGCTCACATTACAGGAATTGGCCACCAAAAATAATATCATAAACTTCTATATGCTGATATTGGCTTTTCCCTAAATATTTGTCAGGAACCTATCTTCGTAAGAATTGATACAGTGACAAGATAGTTCACAGTCCTCAAAGTTGATATGATGCTCCTGTACTCGACCAGAATTTTTCTTCAAATCTCAGTTTTTGTTAAACAGTACTTGCTTGAGCTATTCTTTTCTGGCCCCGAGCAGCAAGTAGCTCCGAATCCTGCATATTAATGACAGCAATGTGATAGATAATGATAGAAAAAACATTCAAATCAACACAAGCTAATGACAGAACAAAGCTATATTATCTTTATAGCTAAAACTTTCGTGGATTACTAGTTCTTGAGTCGATACGGAAGTCCATTCAACCGAATCAATTACTTTGGAGTTCAACCACCAAATAAGTAGAACATGAAGTGGTTCTAACTCATCCTCAGAAATTCAGTTTGTAAGATAAGGGATGTCCACTTATAACCACTATTCAGGTTAGGTCAATATTCAGTATGGAACTTTCAACAATAATAATTCTTCATCTCAAATTATAATATAAAATGTGTTCAAAATTTAATATTGCTTGCTGACGATTTATGTAGATACTTTTGTGACAGATTTACCTGTACAATAGCCTGTGCACAAAGCTTCCCAGAAAGAACAGCACCTTCCATGGAAGCTAAATATTTTTGTTTTGTGTAATCTCCAGCTAAATAGAAACCTTCTATAGGAGATCTTTGCAAGGGACGACATGGTTCACAATTTGGAACAGTTTTGTAAACTGACCTGAAACAATGTAGTCAGTTACATTAGGACTTAGAAGACAAAATAAAATGCCATGAGTTAGGTATATGTTTAGGAAAAGATGTTAAAAGAAATAATCCAACTCAGTGGGGCTCAAACCTTGGTGTTTTAACAACGTGGTACTTGATGATTTTTGCTTTGCTTTGGTCTGCAGAAATTTCATCAGGGAAGAGTTTGGCGAGTTCCGACATTGTGGCACCAATAATATCTTCATCACTGCGTGAAATCCATTCTTCGGCTGGTGCAAAAACCAGCTCCAACATAGACTGGTTTGGGTTATAGTATTCCTAAATAAGATAGTGAAACACAGTTACCAAACAGCATTACATCGTTCAGTGATAACCAAACCAAACAAATAGTTAAATGCAGAAGAAATTCAGTCACCAATAACAAAAAACTGAAATAATTTGTGTGGGGTTTACTGTTTATCCAGAAAGCACTATCTCAAACTGATGCAGGTATCTCGATTTAACACAAACATATACGGGTATATGCTACCCTAGAGACCATTGAGGCTACATACAACTTTGGCATGGATAGAGGAAATACATCAGTGCCAACAAATACATTTGAGTGGCGGTTTTTACCTTACAAGTTACTGACATGTCGGCATATACACTTAGAAGGGGACTTCTGCATGAAGCAAAATAGAAATTGTAGATGTGAGCTGATGAAAAGATGTATTTATAATTCAAAAGTGCTATCCGGAATGCAAAGAAGCAAAGAGGTCCATTTCACACAACAAAAAGGAAGTGATCTTCAAAGCTAAACTTGCAACATACACAACACTATTAAAAATCCTCTATCTTTTATCCCTTCTAGGCATCACAAGTGTTTCAAAGTGCGAGGAAAACCTGCTAAAGAGAAGGTGATCATACGTGTTCTTCAGTTTTCTGTCAAACCTGCAAATTTGATACGTAAATAGTATGTCAGCATACTGGTGGAGCAGATAATATAACCCTCACTGACAAATATTACAAACTAATTTCGTTGTTATTCTGAATTTGGAGAAGATACATCAATATAATGAGAATTTTCTTTTAACAATAACAGAAGTATATTACTGCTTCAGTTGGTGGCAGCGATTACTTTACATATTGAAATAGGTTTTTTCACAACTACCTTATTTTTACATTTTTTTTTTCATTTACCAAAACTATTACAACCAGTCAAAGAATAATATAACTTACACATTTTGTCATTAATGAAATTTAAGACCTATACCACAACCACAGATTTCTATTCAAATTTTTCAGTAAACATGAGAGTTTATATATTAGGTAGAACAATAAAATAATAATGACCACAATATTTAACAAAAAATTGGAGTATAACTTTTGCACAGACTTAGTTTTCAACATCAAAAGCCATTACTTACCATATGTGAACATTTATGACTGGAACTCCAACTAATTTGTCCAATCTTTGGAAATAAGGAACCCCTTTCCAGTTCTCAGGAAGAAGAAGCTTCAGAATATCCACTGTTTTAAGGGGGGGAAAATCCTCAAAATTGTGAAGAAATGGAGACCAAGAATTCTGATGAACAATTAATTAATAGTGTGGAAGTCTTATAAACATACCTGGTGCTGCAGACACATAAGCATCCCCTTCAATCACCTTCCCATTAGTTAGTAAAAAGCTCTTCACTGTGTTATCATTGTTTAGCTCAATATTTTTAATGCGTGAATTAAGATGGACTTCACCGCCCAAGGACTGAATATGATCAACAATTGGCATACAAAGTCTTTCAGGGGGGTTTCCGTCCAAAAAGGCCATCTTAGAACCATGCTTCTCCTATTGAAGAATTCAATAATATAATAGTTAGTCGGGAAGAAGAAGAAGAAGCACTCAATCCTATGTTTCACAAACACTGGATTTGAAATAGAATGAGTTTATTGATAATTTGATTATGTTCAAATGTAATATGAATGAAATGGCCTTGTTAAACAAACACTTACGTAGGCAGCATAATGTTTAAGAAAAGGAAATGATCGCACCTGAAGAAATCGGTTTAAAGCAATCAAAATACATTGCATTGAAAGTTCATCAGGGTTGATGAAGTTTAGAGCCTTTGACATTGCTATGAACACTTCATCAGTTACACGTTCAGGAATGCCCTATAATATGGAATAAGCAATGTGTTATACTCAAACTGTTTTTTTTTATAATCTATTCTCAAACTATTTGCAATAAGTAGACCACTAGAAGATTGCAATATGTTCAGGCGAAATCAACCGAAGGTTGATAAAATTTATTCTCAAGGTAAAAATTTAATATAACAACAAAAACTACAGATGTCCTTTCTTTATTTCCCATTAGTGAAAATTATTAGGACAGACATCATTGGAATAAGAGATAAAACAAAATACAAGAACAAAGCACACAATTTAATATTCTCCCACTCTTGGAAGTAAGGAAACTCTATCTTTAAAAAAAACTCTATCTGTTAAAGAACTTTTTTTTTTTGAGAAAAAACAACACCAGAGTTTTAGTGCATAATTTAATACAAATATAATATCATAGTTTGTTTTCGAGTTGATATCTATAAGTAGCATGAAAATAAAGTAATACGGAGCGTCATCTGAGATAATTTGAATTTTAATGATAAAAGAACTCCTTCCCCTCAAAAAAAAAAATGATAAAAGGACTCCTTATTATCATCATCAAGTCACTGGAAATCCATCCTAAAACAACTCATCTCAGAATACTTATCAGTATCACTAAGATGGTTAGGACTCCACTCTATTTACAAACTGACAAGATTCCTATCTGAAATTTTCAAGTCACAACAGGCCATGACATTGACTGGTGATATAGCCAAGGAATATAAATCTATTGATGAACTGCCACAGTTATGGAATCAAGACAACTGCCATACCTGTTTTCTCATCCATTCTTTAACAGAAATACCATCTTGAGCCTCAACATACGGCTGTCCACCAAGCATAGCTGGAAGAAGTCCAATTGCAAATTTGATTTTTTCTGGCCAGGTCAGCATCTCATTATTCCTCAAGATTGCCCAAATTCCTGTTATCACATTCACAGGATGCAACTTGTAAACATTTGTTTACATTAAGTAAGAAAATACGTTGGTTCTTTTTAAAGATAGAAGTATATACCAGCCATGCAAACCAGATTAGTGAAGAAAGAAAAAAACAAAATAAGAGCGTCAAAGAATATGGGAATCACTTTTAAACAACAAAATCCTTGATCCCCATTTGTGTTTTCATCTCACATAAAATTGAACCAATTTATCACAACTTGTTTCAATGATTATCAAATGTGTTAGAATATGTGAAAAAGAGATCTAGTAAGCTGTAATATCTTGATCATACCATAGAGCAACTTAGTTACACTAATTTTTTTTTGAAGAAGTTATACTAAAATTTTAAATGGCACATCATATCAATCTATTCCTTTTTTCTTCATTTATACTAAAAGATTACCGCTATAGCTTCAAAATGGATTGAAATATATTCAAAAACAAATTTTAACAGGCACGCTGTGTTAAAATTTCCATGGGTTATTCCTTAATCTGAACTCGGGCTTTAGAGGCACTGCCCAATGCCCATCACATAGGCACGGAAATTAACACATACTATAAATGTAGTATACATTTTGCAGCAGGCATACAAATTCGAATACTGTACATATTTCAAAAATAGAAGGTATTTCATGTGGGTTAAAGAAACTTTCAACTTCAGGTAGTTTTACGAATATGCAACCGCATACGTAAAGTCTTACATCTTACCATTTAACGGAGATGGAAGGACTTCGGGAAAATCAAATCGACTAAACTCTCCAGGCTTGCTTGGCATAGCAAAGATCATAGAATGCTCCTTCCATTGTAACCGATCATTAATACCGAGTTCTCCAAATAAGTTCTGCACATTAGGGTAAGCCCCAACTTTGGGAAAAAGAAAACGTAAAGTCAGAATAATTATAAATAAGAATTCAAAAAATTAAAATGACCATATTGATTAAATACTAGCATTGAGTTCCAGTAAATCATTTATTTAGAATGAAAAACTAAAAAGAAATATCAAAATCGTTCAATACATGTGTGCCAAGGGCTAACTGGTCCACAAGCACAGCTAGGAGACAGGGCCGGCCCATAGCTCGTCGAGGCCGGGCTATGTCACCGGGCCTCAATTTTTTGGGGGTCCATATTTTTTTTTATATGTAAGATCCTATATTAAGTATTATATAGAAGTAAAGGTGAGAACTTGAAAAATAAACAAGAATAGCTCAGTGGTAAGGTTTTCCTTACTTGACCGTGCGAACATCGGTTCAAGTCCCAGCAGGCCTTTTTTTTTATATTTATTTTCCTTTACAGCCTCTTTTTCGTGGGGCACAAAATGTTTAATTTTAATAATTTTTTTGCCCAAATAATCCCTTTTGCTTAATTAAAAAAGAAAACCCTTTATTATTCTGAATTATCTGGAAAAGACTAAAGAGCAGAGATTTGAACCAATTTCAACCTATTGGAAAAGAGTAGACTTTGAACATGGGTTATAGAAACCAACATGCGGGTTCAATTTTTTCAATAACACTAGTACTTACCTAGTTACCTCAAAAGGAAGAAGAATGAATTAATGGTTGGATAATACCACTTGAATTTCTTATTACTACTTAAACATGTTTTTGATTGTTTAACGTTGAAATTTCAGGTTTTTTTGAGAACAAAAAGCTATTGAACTTGGACGGAAGCATTGCTGGCTGATCATAAGCTAACAAAACAGTGAGAAATTCCAGGTTTTTACTATGCCTCCTAAAATGTATGAATCTGGATGTGAAAGGCGTAAGAGAAAGAAAAGAATTGAAAAGTTAATTCAATCTCAAAAAGGAGCTAATACAATTATTGCATATATAATTTTATTGACTATTCCTATGACAGTTGCTTCAGCGGAAAGAAGTTTTTCAAAATTGAAGTTGTTGAAGTCTTACTTGCGATCTACCATGTCACAAGAAAAACTTAATGGATTAGCATTGATAGCATGGATTAGCATTGATAGCAATTGAGAATGATATTTTGGAGAAAATACAATATGAAGACTTGGTTGATGAATTTGCTTCAAAAAATGCTGGAAGAGTGACTCATTTTATGTAGCTAGAAGAATGATAGTAGCTTAAAAATGTATTTTGATGTTAGTGATTTGAATATAAAATCACTTTTTTGATGTTATTGAAATTATTTACATGTTTTGGATGTTATTATAATTTGCTTTAAAAAATTGTTTTTTCTTTCTATTTTTATTAGGGGCCAATTTATAAGATTAAAACCGGGCCTACAAATTGTTTAAGACGGCCCTGTTAGGAGAAGACCAAATTTCCCATTCATGCAAAGTCTTTTGAGATTGAAGCTTGGACAGAGCACAGTTACCCCATGCCTTCTTTCTGAAATGTGTGAGGCAGCAAGGATCAAAAGGCATTGGACTTGATTGTTGGTATTGTGTCAAAGACCAAAACTACTGAGAGCATACACTAGTAGAAGGTCAAAGAATGGTTTTTTATATCATTATCTTTTTATCTCTATACTTTCTTTCTCCTGTGGTGTCTTTCGCAGCTTAAGGAGAATTCGTAATCCTCCAGTTTCACTTTTTTTTATCTCACTTAGCAATGGAAAAAGGTTTACTAAAGGTGTGTTATTAAATTGACAAATGTGTAGTAGAAAAAGTTAAGCTTGAGATTGTATGAACTTACAGAATATATGTAGGCCCGTTTCATACCAGTCTCCATCTTCATCTTTCCATGCAGCAACCTTAGAAAACGAGAAAATAGCATGAAAACATTTAAAATTGAGTTATAATAAATAGCTTCACATACTGTTCAATCTTCAAAAAAACTTGATGAAGACGTTCAGCATTACCACTCCAAAGAGCCAAAAAATTAATTCTTGAATCATTAAATTATTTAGGAACAGTCAGATAAGAACAGGTTTCTTATTTAACTAAATAGCAAGCTGAAATGATAAAAACAAGAAGCAGAAAATAAAAGCTTATTGACAAATGAGATTAAATTAGTCGGAAAACCTTTCCACCTAGAACGTCTCTTGCCTCCAGCAATATAGGCTTGTGACCAGCATCTGCCAAATACTTTGCAGTTGACAAACCAGCCAGTCCTGGGGTAATTTGAAGAACAAATCAATCCAAAAGAAAAAGAAAGAGGCCAAAACTCATACACAGATATTATAATCAATTTTTGCTTAAATATCCAACATGATATTATGGTACCTTTCATTTGAAATTATATAAAAAACTGAAAATGCTACAATAAATTCCATATTTTTTTCTTTATCGGCGCAGGATCTCACACAAAGTGATAAAGCCTTCACTAACTGTTGGATTGACTTATTTGAGTTTATCAACTTTATCTACTAACATAAGCAATTGTGTGACGGTTGGGCATAGCTAATGAAAACATTTTATAACATGTTCATAAGCTATTTTCAGCTTATTTCCATAAACACTCCACAATAGCTTATGAAAACTGCTTATACATAAGAAAGGAACTTCAAACTCCTTTCATGCATAAAGAACACATCTGCCTAAAACAGCAAGCAAGAAGCTCATTATATAAATAACAATCCTATCCCATTCTCACTTTCCCCCTTTGTAGCACTGGCACTTCTGGAGTACCTGGTGTCCAACAAGTGTTCGTGTCCGACGTGGACACAACACCACATATGTGATTACAATCAACTACATAATTTATTTCAGACTACTGCCGATGTCAACGTGTCAGTATCGTGTTTTGTGTCTGTGTCAGTGCTTCATAGTTTCTACCAACATTAGAAGACAAGACTTAATTCAAGTCAATTAGTCAACTACAGTCAAGTACTAATTAAAAAACACCCAAATCAACAAAAACAACAAATTCAGCAGCAAAGTTAGAATTTTGATACAAAAAAAAAAAGATGGGTATATGTTACCTGCACCAGCAATAACAACCTTCAAAGGTTTAGTAGGACGAGGAGAAGCACGAAAGGTAGAAGACAAATAAGAAGCTTGAATGAAATTAACAGTATCATCAAGCTCAGGACGTGGATAATCAATGCAAACAACCTTCAAAGGAGAACCATGGTTCCTTAACCTGTTATTCTTAGCAGAACGAGTTGAAGGTGAAGCAAGATTGAACCTCAAGTTAAGACCCATTGAAACGCAACTAGAAAATGATAATGAAATTGTGGTATATGAGTTCATAGAAGAAGAGGTTGATTTTGATATGGTTTTTGGCCCAATTTGCCAATTTAAATTTGGTGATGATATAGAGCCATATAGAGCCATTTGAAACAAATGATGAAAGATGAATTTTTGAAGGGAAGAATGAAATTGAAATTGATGATGGTGGAAAGTGTGAGAAAGAAATTAAAACTAGTTGGTGGAGAAGGCACCACGCCACTCTATAGGTTCATTTAAGATGTATTATGGTGGATGTGGTTTTTTTTTTTTTTTTTAATGCTTTCAACTACATGTAATTATAGAGACTAATTCATCAAATTACTACGAGTGATATTGGATTAGATGTGGGTATAGTGTAATTATCGATTATTTCTAATTATTAGTGATAAATGAATAAAATATTGGTGTGTAGGAATATTCTTGAGTGGAGGATGAGGAAGATTAGGACAAAAATCCATTGAAAATGAATCACATGCTTTTCTCCAAGGGTGAGAGAGTCCATGATATTTTCGTTTGCCACCACTTTGTATTGTTTGTTTCCTATGGATATGGTTATAGGTAGGGACAAGTTTGAGACGTCATTCTAAACTCCATTCAATTAACATCGATTAAAATGATTAAAATCAATCTTCTTTTTTTAATCATTAAAACCAATCTATTTATAAAAAAAATAATATAGAGTTAATAAGCTTTTACCCCCGTCGTTTGAGGGTCTTTTGGTATACCCCTATCAACAAAAAACTTGGAGATTCTCCCTTATAAAATGAAGATACTTTGATTTACCCCCTAAGGTCATCTGACTGGATTAATGAGATGATGTGGCACGCTGATGTGTTATTTTTTTAGTTTTGATTTTTTTAAAAATTCCACGTGGCACACATAATACTTTTTTTTTACGATGTGCAATACCTAAAATACCCTTAATGTCAAATTAAAATTCTAATTTATTTTATCCTCTTCTTCACCTCCAGCGCATGTTCTTCTCTTCTCTCCTCATTCATCAACACAACATCAAAAACACACAACAAAACAACACATCATAACAACACCTAAAAAACCTTAATCCTCCCAACTCTTTTTCCTTTTCTTCTTCCTTCTTTTCAATTCAAACCCTAATCCCCAAATTTGAATCTGATTCAAACCCAAAAGTTTGTTCCTTTCATACAAACCCAGAATAGAATTCGTATATTGTTGAATATGGAGAAAAAAAATGAAAATTGTATAGATTGACTGTGTTATTGCTGCTGTTGTTCTTGTGTTTTTATTTTCTAGATTGGCTTTGTTCCTTTCTCTTTCAAGCTTGCTATCACCTTTCCACCATATTCTTGCCAAAAATTTAATGATGATTAGGGACGAAAATGGGCTGATGATGGTGATTAGGAATGAAAATAGGTTGATGGTGATGATTTGGAATTGGATTGAAAAAGAAATAAGAAGAAGGTAGAATAGGAAATGGATGAAGAAAAGAGGAAGGAGAAAGAGAAAGGTACAGTGGAGAGAAAAGAAAAGAGAAGGATTGAGTTATTTTTTTT
>Ga0228710_1005041_pt1 | contig 20668 bp, 8 predicted proteins | sample MedpolnodulmetaG_FD_177995 | JGI IMG/M metagenome (GOLD analysis project Ga0228710, IMG submission 177995) | Root nodule microbial communities from Medicago polymorpha collected in Santa Monica, California, United States - pink nodules | ecosystem: Host-associated > Plants > Roots > Nodule... | reverse complement strand
AAATGATATTCATTCATTCAAATCGAGAGATTACATCATTCAACACCGCTAAAAACGTAAAGGATGAATCTGTGAACAAACTCACAACATCCAAGTTAACAGCATATTACGGCATAATGCCTACACAAATATATGATAAAATTAAAGTGACCGGAATATCCATGGCCTCCGGATCTGCAACGTTAACGCCTAAATCTTTGGTTGAATAATCGATCTTTCAATATGAATCAAATGAACACCGCAAGAAGACGGAAAATCAAACAACGCCGCACAAGACGACGAACAACAGACCACCACACTTAGATGATGAAATCACAAAGAAAAAACCTAGATCTATGTGAAAATCACTTATTTAGATTGAAAAAGAGAGAGAAAGATGAAGAGGGGTGATTTCATGTCAAGACTTGACCCAAAACCACCCCTCAACGAAGAATCTGAAAGAGAAAATCTAGAGAGAAAACTAGGGCCGGCTTGTTGAAGAGGGAGGGGAAGAAGATATTAGTTTTCACTTTCAAAAATTTGATTACACCAGTCTTTAGTCTATTGAAATCAACTAAATTAATCATTTCTTTAATAATCATGACACAACCAAAAAACAAAAATTAAAATTTTATAAACAGATAATATGTTTTTGAATTTAATTTGTATACTATGTTAATATAAAATTATTTTACATATGTATTAATCGATATGACAATACGGATAGACGCAGAACTTTGTCCAATCTCAAACATAATCGAATTAATTCTTATGACAATAGATAATTAGATGTAATGCAAAAACTTTTATTTTGAGATAATGCAAAAACATTATACACTTTTTTTTTTTATTGATTTTTCCAATTTGATATTGATGAGAAGGATGGAAGGAGGATAACAATTATGCGATATTATGGTACCAATGTTATGCAACATTTGTTAGATTGTGATTTGTCAATGTCACATAACATTAGGAGGACAATAGCAGCACAATAGTTTGAATGTAACAACAGTACTCAGTGGCGGAGCCAGAAAAAAAAAGGTTTTGGATGAGCCATCAAATTATGAAGTTTGTTTTTTTATATAGTACAAATGTTATTTGAAACAAGTTTTAGTTGAGAGACAATGTAAGAGAGTTTGAAACCCCCACAAATTATAAAGTCGGTAAACCTTTGCTAACCAACCAAGCATAGACACGACAAAAATCATGTATACTACTTGTGGAACCGCCGAAATCTAAAACCATTGAAAAATTAGATAAAATCTCACAAAATTGATCTATGATTTTTTATTTTTTATTTTTTTGGTGGCCCACTGTACCGTTTTAAAATCTCAAGCTCATGAAATGCTCCGCCGCTGGTAGTACTAATACGTGTGTAGTGTATTTTGTATTACCGTAAACGGACGCTTTGTAAGCAGCAGCATGTGTAACACCCACCGACATGCGCGTCATCAATCACTACTAACTACACTGCCCCATTTCCTTCTTCACCTCCCAAATCACAATTTCTAACGGTGGTTCAATTCAATCCCTCCGGCGACTGTAATGTGAAATGAGACGTCGCCCTGTGGCGTCCATTTTCTCCGTTCAAATGGAGAAATCAACTACCAAATCCCACAATTCCCGTATCTTCTTCCTCGCTTCTCTCTCCGCTTTTTTCTGGCTCTTACTCCTCTACTTCCATTTCATCATCCTCCCCCGCCAACAATCCTCCTCCACCACCACCGTCAACATCCAACAACCACCACCAAGGAAGCATTTCGGCTTCCCTCATGTCAAAAAAACTGATCCATGTGGAGGTAGATACATCTACGTCCACAATCTTCCATCAAGATTCAACCAAGACATGCTAAGAGAATGCAAAACCCTAAGTCTCTGGACCAATATGTGTAAGTTTACTACCAATGCAGGTCTTGGTCCTCCACTCGAAAACATCGACGGAGTTTTCTCTGATACTGGTTGGTATGCTACTAATCAATTTGCTGTTGATGTTATTTTTGCGAACCGGATGATGCAATATGAATGTTTGACTAATGATTCTTCAATTGCTGCTGCTGTTTTTGTACCATTTTATGCTGGATTTGACATTGCACGTTATCTTTGGGGGTATAATATTTCAATGAGAGATGCTGCTTCTGTTGAGCTTGTTGATTGGTTAATGAAGAGACCAGAATGGGGTGTTATGAATGGGAGAGATCATTTTCTTGTTGCTGGTAGGATTACTTGGGATTTTAGGAGATTGAGTGAGGATGAAAAGGATTGGGGTAATAAGCTTTTGTTTTTACCTGCTGCTAAGAATATGTCTATGCTTGTTGTTGAATCTAGTCCTTGGAATGCTAATGATTTTGGGATTCCTTATCCCACGTATTTCCACCCTGCGAAAGATGAGGATGTGTTTGTTTGGCAGGAGAGGATGAGAAGGTTAGAGAGGAAATGGCTTTTCTCTTTTGCGGGTGCACCGCGTCCTGGTAACGCGAAATCGATTAGGGGTCAGATAATTGATCAATGTATGAGTTCTAAAGTTGGTAAGCTTTTGGAGTGTGATTTTGGAGAAAGTAAATGTCATTCTCCTAGTAGCATAATGCAGATGTTTCAGGGGTCCGTTTTTTGTCTTCAACCTCAGGGTGATTCTTATACAAGAAGATCTGCTTTTGATTCGATGTTGGCTGGTTGTATACCCGTATTTTTCCATCCGGGTTCGGCTTATACACAATATACTTGGCATCTACCAAAGGATTACACAAAGTATTCTGTGTTCATTCCGGAGGATGATATTCGAAAGAGGAATGTTAGTATAGAGGAGAGGCTTAGTCAGATACCCGAGGAACAAGTGAGGATCATGAGAGAGGAGGTGATTAGTCTCATTCCTAGACTAGTGTATGCTGATCCTCGCTCTAAGTTAGAGACTTTGAAAGATGCTTTTGATGTTTCTGTACAAGCTGTGATTGATAAGGTTACCAATTTGAGGAAGGATATTATTGAAGGTCGGACGGATGAAAACTTCATCGAGGAGAATAGTTGGAAATATGCATTGTTGGATGAAGGACAGCGTGAGGTAGGACCTCATGAATGGGATCCTTTCTTTTCTAAACCCAAGGATGGAAATGGAGAATCCAGTGATTCTTCTGCTGAAGTTGCGAAAAATTCTTGGAAAAATGAGCAAAGAACTCAATCGTAATTCGTCATTGGGAGGTAAAAGATTGCACTCTGCTGGCTGCAGATTTCTGATATATTGTTTAGAGCAAGATTCTGATGATTTCCCTGAATTAGGGAACAAGAATTGCAGCTACAGAATAATTGATGAGGACAAGCTATAACAACTTACTGCAGAAATTGAAAAACCCCAGCTTGGAGAGATATTCACTGCTTGCTACAACAGTTTTGTTATATACATTCTTTCTTGTTTCTGCATTTTGTATTTCCTTAGTGGTTTCAACATGTATTTTCCAAGGTCGAATTATTTCCCTCAATACAATATATCTGTTCACTTGATTTTTATAGGAAACGTAAACAGATTTATGTTATAGGAAATGTAAACAGATTTATGGTTAAATGTTCAGTTGAAGTGCTCACCTGAATCATTGGTCTATAGTATACCATTTGGCAGTTGCATCAGACTGCTTATGTATGCGACTAAGCATTGATACTTGATAATACTAGTAACTTCTTTGCAAAAGATTATTTTGACATGTTCTGGAATGACATTGGATGAAATCATGGAATATCATACAATTTTATATTTGCTTATATGGTTATGCTGAATATTTGGCAATGTTAAGTATTCTGTTTGTCCTGTCTTGATTATTTCAGAAAACCGTGGCTGTATTCTTTCTTCTTTTTTGTCGTCATCTTTCTGTCTTGTACAAAGTTGTTAATACAGGCAATACAAGAAGTGGTAGTGAATCTGTCTAGAAAATGATTTTGGAAAAGTTACGCAAATAGAGTGTACTAGTACAGCAAACAATTGATAAGAATTTGTTTCACAGACTCAAGTTATTTCTTCAAATAATTTATCCTGGAATATAAAGATAAGAATTTGATTCCTGGGTATTCTATTTTTTAAGTGTTTGCCACACAATTGAATATTCCTACCTTTTCACTTTGAGAGTGTGATTTGTAGACTTAAACAACCTTCCAGTATGTACAGAGACTAAGTAACACATTGACCCCTCCAAAAAACTGGCTGAAAGGAATCTAGGACATAATCCTCCAGGGGTTCATGCTGATGGGCTAGGGTTCTACTTTCCATGTAGTCCACTCGTCCTTGAGCACTTTCCATTTTTTTTTTGGTGGTGGTGTGTGTGTGGGGGTGGGGGTGGGGTGGGGAGGATCAAGATTTTAAAAACTATTTAAACATTTTTTGTTAGAAAATCTGTGAAAATGAAAAGAAACTATCTTAATATAATCATGTGAATTGATGTATGCCAAGTTCACTCTTTAATTTCTGTGCGCTAGGAAATTCAAATTCTAAATATGTTCTTTTCTATTTCATTAGGAGTAATGAATAACTAGATATGAAACCAAAATGTGAAGCTTATAACATTTAAAAAAAAAAAAAAATTGACTGTAATTCATTTTTTCTTCTAAATTAATTTCCTATATGAAGTTTACAAAATACAAACTGGCGTCCCTGAGATTGGAGACAGCCCCAACATGTTGGCAATTTAATAATCAAATGCAATGTTTTATGTCACCAATGAAAAACGAAAAGCCAGAAAAGGGGTTTGTTGTACCTAGCACATATGGAAACTTTGTCTTGGTCTTACATGAGGTCATTTTCTTGGCCAGTTATGCATTGTAGTTAGACAGAAGAAATCAAAGGAATTAATTTGACAAGGAGCGACCTTGTTTTGTGCAGGGACACATGAAACTACGAGCATAAATGTTACTTTACTAGTTACCCTCTTCCTAGATTAATAGATTGAGTACACATGTATCAATCATCAATAAACAACCCTGGAATGAAAGAAACATGACTAGGAGAGTTTTATTAGTTGGGGGCCTCTGGCAGGCTTGTATCAGGGTCTTGGCTAGATAACATCGGATGCACTCATGTATTCCTTGTGTGAAGCTGATCCCTATGTCCCTTCATAGTCAGTCCTGACTCTGCATTAATGTCTTCCTATATCTCTTTATTATTTAAGGAGAAGGGTTACCAGGGCCAAGGGCATTTAGTTAAACAACTAAAATAAGTAAATTTTTTGTAAAAAGTGATGTAATTATTACTTAATCAAAAGTTAAAACTTATGTTTTTAAGACAAATATTTTATTTAAAGTAGTACATACCTTATAAAATCGGACTCCATATTTACTAGCAAGACCCATTATTTTATTTAACTAAGGTGTGTTATTTTTAAACACAAAAATCGGACCCCATACCCAACACCGTATAAAATATAACTAGGATGTATAATGCTGAAATTTGGAATGGAGGAGAGAAAAAATTAAATATAAAAGTTGGTAATCGCATATATATTCGGTGTGTTGATGTCAGATTTTGTGTTTGACAAACCTTTGTGTTTACTATATTTCTGCATATAGTATACAATATCATACCACCGACTAAGCTAGGATCACGGGGATTCTGTTTACTATATATCTATCATCGTTATTATGAAAATATAAATTAATCCAAATTCCTGTTCAAGCTTCCTAGTCAGATCAAATATGTGCTGCTTACGGCCAACAACATGTTACATGTACTGGACGCACCACCAGCACGAGAGGTAGAGGAGAGGGAGCCATTGCATAGCAAATTAAGGAGCGTACATGTTTAATAAATGAATGCAGTAGTATCCAACATGCGTTGAACATTCATTCTTTTGGCTCCAATGTTATTCTACACTCGGGATGTTATATTTCTCTTCTAAAAAATTACACTTCCTTTCTATGATGAGTATAGAATATTGTGAATGTTTCTCTAATAATACCTGCATTTATTTCTTCCTTGTAGCTATAATATGTAAACAAATACAAAGTTAAAATGTAAAATGGCAAGGATATTTCAGTGAATTTGAAAATAACGGTTACTTAGTCATCTATTAAAACTAAGCAAAACATCTCGTGACACATACAGTGTGCTCCTCAATTCCCACTGAGTTTCAGTTTCTGTTTTCTCTCTCTCAACAAAGGATACTCGTGATGAAGAGCTCTTATATTTCACGAGCTTCATATTCCTCAGACATCAACAAACGCTTACCAAGTTCACATTTGAATTCTTCCTCAACACCTTCAAATACCCCTCCAATTCCACCACAAAATCATGCAACCTACAACACATTCTTCTACTACTACTACTACAAAAACCAATGGAATCCAAATTTCAACTCTTTTTCCTCACCCTTTTCCTCCTCATTCTCACCATCCATGCACAAACTCTTGGAACTTACATTGTTCAATTACACCCTCATGGCACAACCAAGTCTTTGTTCACCTCCAATCTCGAATGGCACCTTTCATTTATACAACAAACCATTTCATCTGATGAAGACCCTTCTTCTCGCCTTCTCTACTCTTACCGTTCCGCCATGGAAGGTTTCGCAGCTCAGTTAACTGAGTCTGAGCTCGAGTACCTACAAAAAAATCCTGATGTTATCTCAATTAGGCCTGATAGGCTGCTCCAAATTCAAACCACATATTCTTACAAGTTCTTAGGACTCAATCCTTCAAAACAAAATGGTTGGTATCAATCAGGTTTCGGCCGTGGAACGATAATCGGGGTGCTTGATACCGGTGTTTGGCCAGAGAGTCCTAGCTTCAATGATCGTGATATGCCTCCAGTTCCCAAGAAATGGAAGGGTATATGTCAAACAGGGCAAGCCTTTAACTCTTCCAATTGTAACAGAAAACTCATTGGTGCAAGGTACTTCACCAAAGGCCATTTGGCAATATCACCTTCAAGAATTCCAGAATATCTCTCTCCAAGAGATTCCTCTGGACATGGAACACACACTTCATCCACTGCTGGCGGAGTTCCGGTGTCAATGGCGAGTGTATTTGGTTATGCAAAAGGCGTGGCAAGAGGTATGGCTCCCGGTGCTCACATTGCAGTGTACAAAGTGTGCTGGTTCAATGGCTGCTATAACTCTGACATCATGGCTGCAATGGATGTGGCAATCAGAGACGGTGTGGACGTTCTATCCTTGTCTCTAGGCGGTTTCCCGGTGCCACTATATGATGATAGTATTGCTATTGGAAGCTTTCGAGCAATGGAGAAAGGGATTTCAGTTATATGTGCGGCAGGAAACAATGGCCCAATGGCGATGTCTGTTGCCAATGATGCTCCTTGGATTGCAACTGTTGGTGCAAGCACACTTGACAGAAAATTCCCGGCTATAGTTCGCATGGGTAATGGACAAGTTCTCTACGGAGAATCCATGTATCCGGTGAACAGAATAGCAAGCAATAGCAAAGAACTTGAGCTGGTTTACCTCTCTGGTGGGGATAGTGAGAGTCAATTTTGCCTCAAAGGGTCTCTTCCAAAGGACAAAGTTCAAGGAAAAATGGTGGTATGTGATCGAGGTGTCAACGGAAGATCAGAAAAGGGTATAGCTGTGAAGGAAGCAGGCGGTGCTGCTATGATCCTGGCAAACACAGAGCTAAACTTGGAAGAAGATTCGGTTGATGTTCATCTCTTACCTGCAACATTGGTAGGATTTGATGAATCAGTCACCTTGAAAACTTACATAAACTCCACAACAAGGCCACTTGCTAGGATTGAATTTGGAGGAACTGTAATTGGGAAGTCTAGAGCACCAGCAGTAGCAGTATTCTCAGCTAGAGGACCAAGTTTCACAAACCCTTCAATCCTTAAACCAGATGTTATAGCTCCAGGAGTCAACATCATTGCTGCATGGCCTCAGAACCTTGGTCCTACTGGCCTACCAGACGACACTAGAAGAGTAAACTTCTCTGTCATGTCAGGTACCTCAATGTCATGTCCTCATGTTAGCGGAATCGCAGCTCTTATTCGTTCCGCTCATAAAAAATGGAGCCCGGCAGCCATCAAATCAGCAATCATGACAACAGCAGATGTAACCGACCATGCAGGAAGACCAATATTCGATGGAGACAAACCAGCTACCGCTTTCGCCACGGGAGCTGGAAATGTGAATCCTCAAAGAGCATTGAATCCCGGACTGATATACGATATCAAGCCAGACGATTATGTCAACCACCTTTGCAACATCGGTTATACGAAATCAGAAATATTCAGTATCACACACAAAAACATTAGCTGCCACACAATCATGCGTATGAATAGAGGATTCAGCCTGAACTATCCCTCAATCTCAGTGATCTTTAAGGACGGAATGAGGCGAAAGATGTTCAGCAGAAGGGTAACAAATGTGGGAAATCCTAACTCCATCTACTCAGTGGAGGTTATGGCACCTCAAGGAGTAAAAGTGATAGTGAAACCCAAAAAACTTATATTCAAAAAAATGAACCAAAGCTTGAGTTACAGGGTTTATTTCATATCAAGAAAAAGCGTCAAAAAAGGTTCTGATACAATGAACTTTGCAGAAGGACATTTGACATGGATAAACTCACAAAATGGTTCTTACAGAGTTAGAAGCCCAATAGCAGTGAGTTGGAATTCTAAGTAGTATAGTAAACTACAACCATTATTACTAAGTTTGTTTTAGAGAGCTTAATTATATTATCATTGTTGCATTAGTTTCATTGCTTTATTTATCTCTAGCAGCAGAGTTTACGCTAAACTTTGCTTTAGGAGTTTTAGTAGACAAATCTTAAAAATAAATCCATTTATAAAGGTTAAATGATTGGTCCTGCCAATTTTTAGTGAAATAATTCTCTTCTTTACTTGTTTTTATAATCAAAATTGTTTTTCCTGCACAGATTTACAAATTACAGTATCTCATGAATTTGATTTGCATTTAACCAATTATTTCCTTAATCATGCAAGAAATATAAGTAGTTTTCTTTCCCATAAGGTATAAATACATTCAACTCAACAATGACAGAAAGTAAACAAACATCCAAACCCTAAAAGTTATTCAATCTGCAACAAAGAAAACCTAAAATCTGGAGTTGTTTGTAATCTTTGATAATTATACCTTCAGCTTCAATCTGCAAAGAAATTCATAAAATTAGAAACAGAATTTCAACTTAACTCAGACAATAAGAGAGGAAAATGCAGGGGAAGAGGGAATCTAAACGAAAAAAGAAATGTCAAAAAAAAATTTGGACCATTTCTCGATTTGTGCGTGTCATCCTTGCGCAGGGGCCATGCTAATCTTCTCTGTATCGTTCCAATTTTATCGGATGTCCCCGAAGGGACGTTTGTAGAAGCGTGGCAGCATAATATAAACACTGCCTATTTCTTTCTTTTAAGCGATGTGGGACTATTTTCACAACTAAAACAACGCACTTACAACCAACATGAATTGAACCCTCTTCCCTCCCTTCATTCTCACTTTAAGTAATACAAAAGTTTATAAATCATCAACTGTATTCTGTGTGTTGTGTAGTGCATTGCAACTTGTGTTGAGAGTAGTTCTGAAAGGAGATTAATGAGCCCAGAGTAATCTATATTCTAAGAGATGTACCGTGAAGTAATTAGAAAACCATATCCAGGATTAACCCAACCATATAGTGACCTATATACACTGGGAAGTTACAACTATACGGTTAGTCCAACCATATATAGTTTAGATCACAACAAATTTCATACTTGTTGAAATGCTTATTAAGAAAAAAAAACGTTTTTAATTAATTGAAGGGTAATGTTAGAAGTGCAACTATTAAAATCATCTCTGTGAGTATAACTCAATTGATAGGAACATACAGTGACCGTAAAATCTTATCGCTTGAAAACTCGTCTATGCGTATAAAAATATAACATCCAAGATAACACTTTTTCGACAAAAATCATTAATATGAACCAATGGTTAGTCGTACACGAAGTTCTGCAACACATCCACAATCGAAAATAATAATAAATTCAACATATCTCATATTATTTATAATTTATATAAACTTTGTCACACGATTCTTAAAAGACTTATACAAAAAAGGAGATGAAGCTCAGTTATGACAAATTTTAAAACATTATGCTTCAAGATAGAACACAAACTAACCAAAGTAATATACAAGATGAACTGAAATCATGCCAATCGAAATTGACCCTAATAAATTGTAGTCAAACGATTCATGTCAAGTTACTATGAGTACAATTAAGATAAAACTGTGAAACTAAATTAAATTATTTGTGCCAGATATAGAAGAAAAATAAGAAAATGAGTGTGACATTAAATTAAAAGAAGTGGGGGAAAAAAAATTCTTATTTGTTTAGCTTGACGGGTCAACCCACCCCAACATATAACTTCCCATTTTTTTTAGTGTGTTTAGACAAGAGTGGATCAAATAATAGTGACCCAAAAAAATCTCAACTATCCTAGCCAAAAAAAATACGGTTAATCAAGGCACAGATTTAGGTAGAGGTAATTGGGGGCAGTTGCCCTCACTAACCTTCAACTTTTTTAATCAATGAGTAAAATAATTATATTTCTAGCCTCTTAAAACTCAACTATTGCCCTCCCACTAAATAATTAATTGATTTTTTGTAAAATGTTTTTCTAAACTACTTCATTTATCTTAAAATAAAAACACTCAATACGTTTTGCACTCTCATGGAGAAAATTTAAAGACGTAATTAATATATGTGTTTATTGTAAAGATGTATCTAAAATATCTTTTGTGCGTGAATGCGCGTGTGCGTGCGTGTGTATATATAATCTTGACTTTTAATATTTCAAGATATTTACTTGTATTATTAAGGAGTTTATTTCGGAAAGAAGAAATAAATGCTTCTAATAATTTAAAAAGAAGTTTATACTTAGGGATAATATTTTGTCATTGTGTACTCACATTAAGCTACAAATGGTTTATTTTGATCATGTCCGTTGAGGTTCCAAAACTATGAAAATACATCATCGTAGTTTCTAAAATATCATAAAAAACAATAATTAGTCCTGATGATCCAAAAACTTATTCTTAAATACCTCAGGTAAGTCCTTAACTCAACTAATCTCATCCTTTGTTTTTTTAACTTCTTCATTTTCCATTTAAGAACAAACCAAGTTTCAACCATTGCTGGTGGATCATCATTGAAGGTTCATTCTTATAAAATTATAAAAAAAATATAAAATTGACGTCAGGTCCGTTTCATTTTCATTCTTATAAAATATTTTCATGGTTTAGGGACTATTATCGACAGGTCCGTTTCAAAAAATATTGACGTCTAAAACGAATTCTAAGAATGGAATTTTTTTTAAACATTTTGTCAAAAAAAATTAATACAAATTTTATGCAAAGTTGTTAAATTATCATAATTGATTTGATTTGATTTAACATTACTCATTTAGTTTTTATTGAGACATTATCGATCATAGATAAGATTTATTAATTTTAACTGTGAATCACAAAATTCATACATTTGTTAAAACCGTAAATATTAAAAGAAATTGTTACTATCCCAATATTAGTAATGATATATACTAGTCCCGTGAGCATAGCTCAGTTGACAAGGACATACATTGTTATATGCAGGAGTCTGAGTTCCAACCCCAAACACTCCACTTATTCACCTTGAAAAAGGTGAATTCTAATCACTAGACTCCAACAAAAAAAAAGTAATGATATATACTAGCTAAGAACTTGTGGCCTAGAGCCATGGATGGATCTGAACTAGGTCTGGTGTGGTAGGTGTAATACTAACCCAGACCCAATTTTTTTATTATAAAAAGGTCATTTTTTTTTTCACCTTATGAGTTTTTCGTGCGTTCTAATTGAATTCTAAAATTTAAAATCTTTTAACATGTTTTGAAGATTTTTATGGAGTGTTTAAGCCGTTCAGATTATATGATCTGAATTGTATATGGTGCACCAGAAATCAATAGGAAGTGAAAATAAGGAGTCAAATTTTTTTATTTTTTTATAGTCCACCAGCCAACCCATCAACACATAAACACATATATCTTTCTGATTTTTTCCAACAAGGCACAACATCGTTTCCTTCTTCTATTGCTCACGCAAAAACACGACTGCAGAAGCACCGACCACCATCGTCCAAAGCCAGTAGTAGTAGTAAGAGTAACAAAGTCATTGACTTTGAAATATTAGAAACACGTATACTTGTAAAAAATTGTATCTCACTGATATTGTGAGTTCAGGTCTGCCCCTGCCTAGAGCAAGGGTTTTATTGGTTTAATTGTTGAGACGGACCTGATTAGCAGATATTTAGATGAATAAGTTAATGGATGAACTAAAATAATTGAATAGTAGAATAGCCTAGAGATTTTTTAGCAAATCTTAATAGTTTACGGACCATTTTGAAAACAGTCTTTTGTTCGGGGACCTTCAATAATTTTCCAAACCAACGAGAGAGCAAAGCCACATCATATCCACGTGCTACATGTGCAATGAGGAGCACAATGATCCCAACATGGCATCTGTAATATGGGTTTTTCTTTTTCTTTCCATTTTTTAATTAATGAAAAGCTGGTTATGGTTTTCCTTGGCACAAAGGGAATTTGGACACAAGCAAGCAAAGAGATGTAATATAACTATATAAGTACATAACATTAATATTATTAATTTTTAACTAAAGATGTAATGTAATATAATGTAAAATAGAACATAACAATATTAATTGAAGTCCTCTCTCCAATAATAAGGAAGGATGTAGTTCAGACTTCACCAGGAAGCTGCCATTTCACATGCCTTCCATCTGTATTAATACATGGACAGATATATGATCAGATGTGATCAAAGCAAATTAAATAGAAAAAATGTGCAGTAATGTTTCTTAGTCTACACCATGTGTGCATGTGACTATTTTTAAAGGGAGAAAAATATATATTTTTTTTATATGAGAAGTGGCAGTTGGTGGGTTCAGACCATGATTGATCAAGTTCACCATTTTTCTCCCATTTCCTTCTGTTTGCAGATTCCTCTTAGTTATAGTTTATTCTCCATTAATAAACATATTTCATCTATTATTACTTGCTTCTTCATCTAAAAAAATTAGTTGTGTTTAAGGAAAAAAATGTGATCTAGATCTAGATATTGACAAGGATCATATCTGTACGATGCATTTAAACAAAGGCCCTCTTGAAAATATAAACTTTCAAGTTTTTATATAGGATCTCTTTAATTTTTTAGCGCCATTAATTATTTATTTATTAACCATAAGTAAGCAGTAACACGATGGAAAATATAAATTAGTTGTCTTTCATGAAGGATAAACTTTAAAAAATATCAATTATTAGTATACTTAATTATCATGATTCAATCAATGGACATTACTGTCCAAGATAAGGTCATCAAGGCAGACCTACGCAAGTTAGAAAAATGTCTTATTTGATCATTTCATGAGTTAAACTCTCTATTTTACTATTTTGAGAGGCAAAATTAATAAAATCTTATCTAAAACTAATATTGTTTCAATTGTTAATGAGGTGTTAGTTCAATGATAAGAAAATAAAAGTAAAATATATTTTCAAAGATATTATTATGAACATTAAAAATGACTCGTCTTAAAATTTGTCTTAAAGTGGAATATGTATTTCGTCCACACTTTTTTTAAAGGGCATTTCATTTACACTTTTATTTAGGGGCTTGAGGTACTATGATTTTTGGTGTAGGGTACTGGAATTTATGGGTATAGATAGTATGATACTCGTTTCTGTCCCATTAGATAAATATAATATTTGTGTTCGTTCTATATTTAATATTTGTATACTCGTTTTTTTATTTGATCCAAAGATACACACGGGCATGAGGTTTTTGGCTACCCCTAAGTAAATCACCAATGGTCAATTGAGTGTACAAGTGATACTCTAGACTAATTTTAAAATAGTAAAATGTTAACATAAGTTTTAAGGGCACATACTAAGGAATTCAATGTAAAAATTGTCTTTAAAATTGTGTATTTAACTCTTCAACAATTTAAAAATTGATTTTTCATTGCAAAATTTAAACTTTTAATTTTCTTAACATGCGCCTTAAGACACAAGTTAACAACATCCTTTAATATATACCTCATTATTTCGATGGACCTTGCATTTCATTACTCTAATGGAAGGAAGAACAGTCTTATTTTCAAGTTTCTTTCGCCTCGTAACATGGAAAGATTCTCTTAATAAAATCATAATGAATAATTACCTTTTTTTTAAGGCTAAAACCATCAAGTGGATGATAGGGGATGGTTCTTGTCTTTATTTTAATCTGTTTTTAATTTAAATGATTTTCCTCTCTCTCATTTTCTCTCCCGTGTGTCTTTCTTCCTTTACAAATATTTTCTTTTCTTCCCTCCCTCATATTGGAAGTTGTTCCAATTATTACATGGCTTTAGTTTGGATTTTGATATTGAGATAATCACAAATACATCACTATTGTTTTATAGATCTTACATGAATGAACCATATGTTAGCTTGATCACTAATGCATCATTTCTAAATCTTTGTCATACTTAGAAGTTACCCTTTATTAAGATTAAGATGGAACTAGAAAATTCCACTTCCACACTCATTGTAATAGTCTAATAAAACATAGTACATAAAGTGGATTAAAAAAATTCACCGTAATAGAAAAGATGCTTTAGACTATGTTTATTGTCTTAATACAGAATACAGGATCATAAAGTTCAAAAGATGTTTTAAAGTTCCCTTAACAACATAACACTATAATAATGTGTTAACTACTTTTTTTTTTGTAACTTTTTCATGTTTTTCTCTTTTCACACAGCTGGTTGAATCTTAATTATAGATTACTGAATTGATGTATACTCGTGAACATGTTAGATCTACTAGTATTCAAGTAAAAAAAAAAAAAATAAGACATGGATACAATTATGATACATTTATTACCTAACTAGATAAGAAATTAAATAAAAAACATAAAGAGAAGATTTTATATTCTCTAACAATCATTTTAACAAGAATGTAGTTACCGTAAAATGGAATTCAACATAAACAAATACTAGTAGATAATTTTTTTAATCACTCGTCAAAAAGACAAGAATAAGTTATAACCATAACATGAAAATTAGAAACTAAACCAACAGCATTAAGAGTCATACATATTCTCTCCCATGTTTTATGTCGGATAAACTACAAATAAGTCCAAATCTTCACCTGTCATTTCTTACACACCACTATCTTCTTTGATATAGCACTTCAAAAACCTCTATAGTCTTAAATTTGACCAAAACTAATCATATAGTTTATTTATTGGTCACATAATTTAGTGAATGGTGAATAGTGAATCACATACATTTGAAGCAGTAGGTGTACATTATGGAGAATTGAGCCTTAAACAATGAGAATGAAAAATAACATGATGCAGATGAAAACTCAAATTTTCATCTTCTTTTGTTACATTGTCATTTTTTGTTTTTCTAACAGTTTTTCTGCTACCTCAAATGATGAAGTATCAGCTTTGCTTTCTTTGAAAGAAGGTCTTGTTGATCCTTTGAACACACTTCAGAATTGGAAATTGGATGCTGCTCATTGTAACTGGACCGGAATCAAATGCAACTCGGCTGGAACTGTTGAGAACCTTGATCTCTCTCACAAGAATCTCAGTGGTATAGTATCCAATGATATACAAAGACTTCAAAATCTTACTTCTCTTAACTTATGTTGTAATGCATTTTCATCACCATTTCCAAAATTTATATCTAATCTCACCACACTGAAAAGTCTTGATGTAAGTCAGAATTTCTTCATTGGTGAATTTCCATTAGGACTTGGAAAGGCGTCGAGACTTTCAACATTAAATGCATCAAGTAATGAGTTCACAGGTTCTATTCCTTTGGACATTGGAAATGCAACTTCCTTAGAAATGCTTGATCTTAGAGGCAGTTTCTTTGAAGGTTCAATTCCAAAATCATTCAGCAATTTGCATAAGTTGAAGTTTCTTGGTCTATCAGGGAATAATCTCACTGGAAAAATTCCTGGTGAGCTTGGAAATCTTTCATCATTGGAATATATGATTCTTGGATATAACGAATTCGAAGGTGAGATTCCAGCAGAATTTGGAAATCTCACTAGTCTTAAGTATCTTGATTTAGCAGTAGCAAATCTTGGTGGTGAGATTCCAGAGGAATTAGGAAATCTCAAGTTATTGGATACACTTTTCTTATACAACAACAATCTTGAAGGAAGAATTCCATCACAAATTGGTAACATTACTTCTTTGCAGTTATTAGATCTTTCTGATAACAATTTGTCAGGAAAAATTCCAGATGAAATAAGTCTTCTGAAGAACTTGAAGCTTCTGAACTTCATGGGAAACCAGTTATCTGGTTTTGTTCCTTCTGGACTTGGAAATTTGCCTCAATTGGAGGTTTTTGAGCTATGGAACAATTCATTATCAGGTCCATTGCCTAGTAATCTCGGCGAGAATTCACCATTGCAATGGTTGGATGTATCATCCAATTCACTCTCTGGAGAGATTCCAGAAACTCTTTGCAGCAAGGGCAATCTTACCAAGCTAATACTTTTCAACAATGCTTTCTCTGGTCCAATTCCATCAAGCCTATCAACGTGCTCTTCGCTTGTTCGTGTTCGAATTCACAACAATTTTCTTTCTGGAAAAGTTCCTGTTGGTTTTGGCAAGCTTGAGAAGCTTCAAAGGTTAGAATTAGCTAACAATAGTCTCACTGGTGAAATTCCAGATGATATTCCTTCTTCCACATCACTTTCTTTCATTGATCTCTCAAGAAACAAACTTCATTCTTCTCTCCCTTCCACCATTCTATCCATTCCAAATCTTCAAGTTTTCAAGGTCTCCAATAACAACTTAGAAGGGAAAATTCCAGACCAATTTCAGGACTCTCCTTCATTAACTGTTCTTGATCTCTCGTCAAATCATTTGTCCGGAACCATTCCAGATAGTATAGGTTCATGTCAAAAATTAGTAAATTTGAACCTACAAAGTAACCTTTTGATTGGTGAAATCCCAAAAGCATTAGCTAACATGCCTACAATGGCAATGCTTGATCTTTCAAACAATTCTTTGACTGGTCATATACCTGAAAACTTTGGTGTATCTCCAGCTCTTGAAGCATTTGATGTCTCATACAACAAGCTTGAAGGTTCTGTGCCAGAAAATGGCATGCTAAGAACTATAAACCCGAATAATCTCGTCGGCAATGCTGGCCTATGTGGTGGTACCCTCCTTTCATGTGATCAAAACTCAGCGCACTCATCAAGGCATGGAATTTCACATGAAAAACACATTATCACAGGATGGATCATTGGAATATCATCAATTCTAGCCATTGGAATTACAATTTTGGTGGCAAGATCTTTATATGTAAGGTGGTACACTGGTGGTTTTTGCTTCAGAGAAAGATTTTATAAAGGTAGCAAAGGGTGGCCATGGAGATTGATGGCATTTCAGAGACTTGGCTTTACAAGTACTGACATTCTGGCTTGTATCAAAGAAACAAATGTGATTGGAATGGGAGGCACCGGTGTTGTTTACAAGGCCGAGGTACCTCATTCTAACACAGTCGTGGCAGTGAAAAAGTTATGGAGATCAGGAAATGATGTTGAAGTAGGAAGAGGAAGTGATGAGCTTGTTGGAGAGGTGAATCTTTTAGGGAGACTAAGGCATAGGAACATTGTTAGATTATTAGGATTTCTTCATAATGATACTGATTTGATGATAGTTTATGAATTTATGAACAATGGTAATCTTGGAGATGCCTTGCATGGTAGGCAAGCAGTTAGGCATCTAGTGGATTGGGTCTCAAGATATAACATAGCTCTAGGAGTTGCTCAAGGACTTGCTTATCTTCACCATGACTGTCATCCACCAGTTATTCATCGCGACATCAAGTCAAATAATATACTGCTTGATGCAAATCTTGAGGCAAGGATAGCAGATTTCGGGTTAGCCAAGATGATGATCCAGAAGAACGAAACAGTCTCCATGGTTGCTGGATCCTATGGCTACATCGCTCCTGGTGAGTTACTATTTCCAAATCTTATTTTATCTGTGATTAAACTTTAAAGCTAAACCAGAGTTTAGTGTACAAAAACTTTTGCACTCACGTCTAATCACATCCAACGATGTAAATATTTATGGTAAGATGTGATTAGACATCTGCGTAGATCTTTGTACATTGTCGGTACATACTCATTAAACTCTAGTTAAATTCTCAAAGATCATAACTTTCAATGAATATTAATTCGTTAAGCGAAAACTACTCCGATTTATTACATTGATAACATTTCATTGGTTTATTAATTGGCAGAATATGGATATGCATTGAAGGTCGATGAAAAGATTGATGTATACAGTTACGGAGTAGTTTTATTAGAGCTTGTCACAGGAAAGAAACCATTGGATTCAGAGTTTGGAGAAAGTGTAGACATTGTAGAGTGGATTAGAAGGAAAATTAGAGACAACAAATCTCTAGAAGAAGCATTAGATCCAAGTGTAGGAAACTGCAGACATGTTATAGAAGAGATGCTTCTAGTTTTAAGAATAGCAGTTGTTTGCACTGCTAAGCTTCCTAAGGAAAGACCAAGCATGAGGGATGTTATAATGATGCTTGGAGAGGCAAAGCCTAGAAGAAAGATCAATGGCAACAGTGAAACGTCTTTAGCAGCTAACAACAATAACAAGGAGATGTCAGTTTTTAGCACATCACCAGTTAGTGGTCTTCTATAGGAACTAAATTTTAGTTTCATCTATGTAATTTTGTAATCAGTGATGCAATATTTGTCTTTATAATATTAATTAATGTAACAATTAATTTATGCAAATAAAATTTCTTTGTTTCATGATTTTGGTATAGATCAAAAGAATTCAATAGAAACCAAGATGAAGCAAGAAAATGTACTTGTGCCTACTAATGATCTTTTGAATGCTAGCTAATGTTCAAACTTCAAAGAAGCCTGGTCCCAATTTCTTTTATATGATAAAAAAAATGTGACTAATCAAAACCTTATAAATTTGCATAAAATTGATTAAGTGTTTGTTTGCGAGTTGGATTTTGAGGTTAAATCTATTTTTTTTATATATTATTTGATATTTTAAAAAAGTTAAAAAAATAACATGATATTATTTATTCACGTAGTATGTTACTTATTCTTTCAATTTTTTTTAAAATATTAAATATATATTAAAATAAAGGGTTAGCCCTCTAAAATCTTCTATTCCAAAACTCTCTAAAATAGTAAAATCCAACTCACAAACAGACCCTGAAAAAAAGGCATTGAATTATTCGGAAGTGACATATCGTTGAAATTCTAGACAAGCATTCTTTCAGTGTTAGACCATGTGCAATGGAGTAGTTGAATGCCATGTTAAACATGTTGAACCATTGTAGGAGGGTGTTGAAAATGATAGAAAAATGATGTGGAGGTGAGAGGAGATGAAAGAAGTAAACATGTTGAATTCTGACACGCAGGGGACACGTGGCGCGCTCCTACTTGCCGAAGCTGGCGCGTGTGATGTACTCACCGACAGGGCGCGTGAGGGTGCAGAATACGCGGAGAGAGAAAGTTAATTGGATAAAGACTGGACACTTGGCAGCTTTCGATTGGCTGCTTGAATTTTTATCATATTAATAATTTGAACTAAATTATTTCATTGCAAATAATTTATTTTTACCAAAATTCATGATTTTTTTTTTTGTCTATAAATAGAGACTTGGTTCATTTGATTTGGACACAGAAAAAAAAATCAAGTTTTTCACTATCTTAATCTTATTATTAGCATTCTATTAGTTTTTCTTTTGAAGTTTTAGTCTTTTTTTTTAGTGAAATGGATCCGTGATTGAAGATGATTTGTATCGCACTAAATAAATTACTTGTGTGTTGTGTGCTTGTTTGTTGTCTTGCATTTTAAGTTATTTGTGTGTCGTGTGCTTAAACTGTTGTATTGCATTTTAAGTTAAGAAAATATAAATAAATTATTTAAATAAATTTTGTTTTCACAAAAAAAAATTGTTAAGTGTTTTTTATTTTAATTTAATTATAATCGATAATTGTAATTTTATGTAATTATAAAAACAAAAATATAAAATTAAATAAAAATAAGAAATAAAAGGTGGTGGGGTAGAGTGTTGAATGAAAAATCATTGGAGAGGGTAAAAATTGAATGAGTGTGGAATAAGAGAGAGAAAATGATGTGGAGTGTTGAAAATTGAAAAAGTGGGTGTTGAGTGTTGTTGAATGTTTTTCACCATTGTAAATGGTCTTATAGTCCCACGCAGGGTTGCGTGTGCTTGAAGACATGATGTCCATGACCAAAAACAAATTAAACATAATATTTTTAAAGGAAATGTTAACTTGTGCCCTTAGAGCAACTTGTGCTCTTATGGCACATGTTAAGAATTCCACTTATAGAAATTATGTATTGGAAATTGTGATAATTTATTGTTTTTTTTAAGAAGTTAAAATGAAATATATTACTGAAAGCCTGAAGATTTCAGCACAAGGAGTGCCGAAAACCCAGCTGAAAGAGTATCAAATACAATCAAAAAACGGGGAACAAAAACCGGAAAACTAAAAAAGAGAGCTACCATGTTACATAATAATTCCCAAGCAAGGTAAAGGGTTTAACCACCAAGAATGTAGGAGAAAACAAAACTAGGACGATTTGCTTTCAGCCACCAGTAAGATTGAAGCTTAACTTTATCTAGCAA
>Ga0228710_1005040_pt1 | contig 20670 bp, 8 predicted proteins | sample MedpolnodulmetaG_FD_177995 | JGI IMG/M metagenome (GOLD analysis project Ga0228710, IMG submission 177995) | Root nodule microbial communities from Medicago polymorpha collected in Santa Monica, California, United States - pink nodules | ecosystem: Host-associated > Plants > Roots > Nodule... | reverse complement strand
GCTTTTACATTATTGGCGGAATATTTCCGCCAGTAATAAATCGTAGGTTCTTTATTGATATTACTGACGGATTGATCCGTCAGTAATGTAACTCACTGAATTATTGACGGATTTTTCCGTCAGTAACGTTATTGAGGGTTTTTTCAATATTTCCGCCAGTAATTACCGAGGGCCTAAATCCCTCAGTAATGCAATTTTGAATTGGTTAGTAAATTGGGGAATTCTTGTAGTGATTCAATAATATTCATACTAATAACTTTTTTTAAGAAATGTGAAAAAAGACAAATGGGGATTATTTATAAGGACGAAGGGAGTAATAGGAACAATAGTCACAAGAAAAGAAAAACTAAAAGAGAAGTTTATTCTAATACACGATTTTAAAAGATTTAAATAAATTTAAAGATATCATGAAAATGTAATTTTCATGTGTTAACCATATGGTTATTACGAGAAAAGGGTCCTAATAATCCGAAGCATATTAGGAGAAAAAGGTCATGATAATTTGGAGTTCGGTCAGAAGGTAATATGATTTAACATTTGTGTAAAATTTTAATGCATTAATGAAAAAAGCTACTGAATCCAAATAAAATTCTAAATGTATTTATAATAAAAATTTAAAAACAAGTATTGGAAAAGAAAAAAATACTACTTTTTTTATGGAAAAATTATAACTCTAATAATTTCATCGCTCCAAATTCAATATATATGTTTTGCATCGATAATAATGGTGAATGTGCTAATACTTAACAATGACATTCAAAATCTTTTTTTTCTCTCTTTCACTTATATATTTGTCTTAATATGTGTAAAATGAACAAAATATTCAATTATTTTGGAACAGAGATAATAGTAAAGACTCGATTTGGTCCCTCCAATTTTCTCCCTCTTACAAAAAATATTATTCAAATTAGCCTTTAACATTTTTATATAGACAGATTACTATCTGAATCTTTATAACACAAGGACTAATTTCTCCTTAATTTGAAAATGGTAAGAACTAGTTTGATAGAATTTTTTGTTGGGGACTAATTATGATTGTAAGAAAATTATTAAGGACCCAATTGGATCTCACTGAAAAAATATTATTTTGCTAAAGAGATACTAGGTAAACTATATTTATAGTATAGTTAGGTCTACTAGCAAAGAATTTCGCCATGATATCTTGAAGCATACGAGTGCAATTTATTGCTAGAAAGTTGATCATTAAACTAACCTAACAAAAGAAACTTTTAGAATGATTTTAATCAAATTAAGCATGGAATTTGATATAAAATTTTTAGTAGCACTTGAGTATTGATGCACATGCCCGCCAAAAGTTATTTTTGATTCTCAACAATTAAAACACTGAGTTATTATTATAAAACAAATCAAGATGCTCAAAGGACCCTCCATCGAAAGTTTTATATCCTATACTAGTGTCACTACAGCTCTAGTAATATAAGTATTCCACAAAAGCTTTCGTGAAACCAATAAAGATAATTAGGAGTATTATTTAGTAAAAGCCACCATAATTAGTTTGGTACTAAGTGGTTTCACATAGATTCTCATAAGCTTCGTTTGAATCGGCTATGAGACTAATGTCTTGTTGGAAGTTTAAAGGTCACAACTTAAAGCTCTTTTAGCCACACTTATTGAGTAAACAAGAATAAGGTTGGAAAAAAGTCAATTAATGTGTGTTACTACAACTAGTCCTTATATATAAATTTATTTTTGTAGGTGTTAAATTATTCTTAAAAAGATTGACGCCTTAGATTATGCTAATTTAGGTAAGTAATTATTCTAATCCTTAACATAACACCCCTATATATTGCCTACCCCACCACTAATTTCATTTATTAACAACTAATTATTGGCATTGACATGACAAAGCCTAACCAAGAGCATACATCTAAACTTCTTTTTAAGTTTTGTTTTCTTTGATTCCATAAGTATTTTAGTTATTTTTTACACAACAGAAATTATCATAAGAAGCCATGTTGGCATGTTTGCATAAATATGATCACGTGAAAGTTAGTCTGTCTGCCCTTAACAACATTGCCAAAATATCTTTGCATTTGCACCTCCCTTGTTTCCTTTTCGTACGAAAGTTGGCATGTAATGTAATGTCATTTGCTAGTGGATAGGACAACCTAGTATTTAGGTGTGAATTATAAATTGTGTAGCTAGGTTCCATTGTCTTTGTCTACCATATATAAAGGCTGTGCGCGTATATCCAAATATGAATAAACCTAACTATTTGAAGTAAAAATTGCATTGGAAATGATCTACTTTTTCATTTTGTTGTCAAAGCATTTTGTGAAATGGACCAAACACCTACGATCATGAGAGCACAATGGAAACTTTTGCTTAGGAAATGCAAGAAATTTTGTTCATAATAGAAGAATTCATGGAAAACTTCTCAGAAAATCAGAAACCTTTGCAGCTTTATAGCGAGAATAGAAATGCCATAAATTCATAAACATTATTGCCAATATACATCACACAGGCTAGAAGTAATTACAAATTAACTCAATACTTCCCCGGATTTTGATTTTTTTTTTTTTCTGTTCATCAAAAAATTGACTCATTACAAAAATGCCAAATTTTTTATGATATAGAGTGCTAAATAGGATTAGGTGCAATGCATGAGAAAGTGCACTCTTGGAATTAATTAGAGCAAACAATTGTATGAGCATATAAATAATATTACGCTTTCGGCTGAAATAAGAAAAGATTTCTTAGCAGAATTAACCAAAAAAATTCTGATGAAAAGTGAAGTATGCTGTATGCTATGATTTATGAATATGCGAATATGATGGTCAAAGTAGGTTTGTTTCCACAATAGACCAACACTTTTGTCACCATTGATGCACTAACTAGTACCATTAGTTGTTTTTTTACGGGGATTATTAGTTCATGAAGAAGTCAAATTCAATTGGAACCTGAATGCCATTTATTAGACCTAAAACTAGCTGCCAAACGAAACATGGACCTACTTTTTCATCTATTTTACGTTAGACTTCAAGTACATAAAATCAACGGCTAGATAGCTTGCATACTATACTAGCTTGTATAGTATTTAAATTTGGTAACTAGCGTAAAGAACTAGATTCGGCGCACACACAGTTCCACAGCCTGGAAGCAACTACGTCCACTAAATAAATATACACGCTACACATTGAAAACATACATTTACCATTATAGCAATAAATATTTTTTAAAAAAAATAAAGCAATAATGATATTAGAATTCATCAAATTAAAAATTAGAAAAATCAAAATAAATCAAAACCTACCCATTCAAGCTTCTAAAAGTCATGATAGAGCAAAAATTTGGAGGGGATTAAGAAGATCTGGAAGAATAGTTGGATATACAGACTTTAAACTATAGCAAATTCACTACAAAATTTATGACACTCATTCTTATTGTGTAAATTCATACTGGTCTCATTATTTTCAAATTGGGTCCCACATTAAACGTGGGACTCAACGAAGTTAATCCAATAATAGAATGAGTGTAGTAGAGTGTTAGAGTGAGTTTTGTTGCCACTCCTATTAAGGACACTACCGGTACCGTTACGAAGAAATTGAAATCAAACTTTAAAACAAAACCAACAGAAATTTGGAGCAATATAAAACAAGGAGTATGTCATGGAATTAATTGACAATGCACTATCAAAGACTTTAGTGACATAGATGTTGTGGATTCACTCCCCACTAACATAAAAATAACTATCATTTGCCATATTTTTAAAAACAGCACAATCATGTATAAACCATGCATATCAACATGGGAAACAATTGTGCAATATATGTACACATACAAAAATAATTTTAACTAATGACAATGATATTTGGACATAATTACAAAAGAAAAACATACTATGGATTCAAATTTCAAGTCAGATATGTGCAATCAGTAAGTTGGGTCTATCAAATCCTCAACGAGTCACCGGATGATCTGATAATCCCAACTTACTAGCTATAACCGCAAAGAATCTCAATCCAGACAACATAGCCCAAATTATTTTTATAACCCAACTCATATGCACAAAATTTAAAGTATATGGAGTAGTACTACTTTAACTTGAACAATTCAAGGGCAGTGAACCCACCAGTGGAGACATGTACAACCATCATTGCACCAATCATGTGAAGTTGTATAGTATAAGTTCTAACAATACAAAAAAAACCCCAAATATAGAGGATCACACCAAGAATACAAAGATAGATTTGTCCAATCATTCACATTGGACAAGAAACCAAATGAAGGTACTTAAAGGAACACAATTCAAATATATGCACTGCCAAATCCCAGAAATGCAACACAAGTAGCACACACAAGAGAAACAAAATGTCCCAAATTAATGAACATGACAAACACATGTTTTAGGGCACAAACAACTTGTTCAATTTTCCTGTACAACTCAACCATATACATATTGATTAATTTAGCTAGAGACATAGAATAATTGAAACCCATATATGAAAAGGTAAACTCAATGATTACTTTTTCAATGACAAGTTTTAGGCAGTGTTGGACAGCTCAACATTATGAGACAAAAAAATTCAAAGAAAACAAAGGATGAGGACACAAATGTGATTACAAACCTCAATATAAATATGTTAATAAACTATAATATATACCATGTCACAAGCAAATCCTATAATTTATACAGGAGTAAAATAGTATAGCAAGCAAAGACAAGGCATACATTTTTATAAGGGAAAAAAAGGATTATTTCAATCCACATGCTATATAAAATATGTTAAGACAACTAAAAGGGGGCAGCATGTGGAGGAAAGATCATCCAAATATGCAATGAATTGAGACAATCAATTATTTTTTATCCATTAGCCAAAATCATGTGACAAAAAACTGCAGCTTCCTAGACAATAAAGTAAATAAAATTAAATACTGAGAAAGCAACACAGGCACCATTTATTCTGATAAGATGAAATGACATACCAGACAACATCAAGGATATCAACATGCTAAAAAAATACTATTATGTAATAAAATCAGGTTTAAACATATTTTTGATCTCTCCAAATATATCATATTGCTTTAAATTCCAACATAAACAAATTATATATGCAAGGGTTAATAAAATGTAAATGACCAACCAAAAAGTGATATATTTATAATGACTAAAAACAAAATAAAAAAATATTTTTAGAGACTTGAAAGAAAAGTTTATTTGCCGGGATTAAAACATATAAACCAAGTAATTAACTACTTTTTGCCAACAAAAAAATGCTTGCTTGTAAAAACAAAGAATGTGCAACTAACAGACATAAAGAATGATTATTGCAAAGCACAATGGGGGAGCATTAAAATGGAAGAACAAAAGAGTTAAATGCAAACTTGAATATGACTAGAACAAGCATTAAAAAGATGGATGAGATATGAGAGAAATCAGTGTAATGGTCATTGTCTGAATTATAAAGAAGAACAATTGGAAATAAGAGTACATCATGTCTTGATGAAATGCAGAAAAAGTTTGCAGGCTGCTTACGCATAGAGAAGACCAATGAACTAAGGATGAAAAAGACAGACATATAAATGATGGTGACGTTACAACTACTTCTCATGCTTAAGTCTAAAGTAGAAACTGCTTGTAAAAACATGCATTTATTTTTATAGTCTACAAAATTTATAACAAAGCAATCTATATATAGGATCCAATTAGTATAGTATAATATATAGAATATAAAACATGGAAATAGTTAGTATGACTATTCAGAAAAAAAGGAATCATGCCAACATACTAAGTATACATCATGTTGAATAATACATATATATTAAGAACAAAGTGTTGAATTAACATCAATAGTTCAATGTACCAATTATCATAAAATATCAAGATTTAAAAATTCATCATTATCTTTTTTATGATGCAGACTTTATACTGTAGATTTTTGTCAAGGTGATCACACTGTAGATTTCAACTTTAACATCAAATAAAATATAAAATACATAAAACAGTGAAAATAAAGGGGAATAAGCTGTCAAACAAAAGGAAAAGGTAAAGAGTTGTTACAATAAATAATGGTCATTAAAATTTAAAAACAGTGAGATTAGCTAGTAATAAAACAAGATTAATGGACCTTTGCTTTTCCATTTTGAGTTAATTTGATACATAAACTATTTGTCTATAACAGTTAAATAATGATACTCTCCTTTGTCATTGAATGATCATTGATCTCATAAAATGACAAAGGCAAATTTTGGAGAGAACAAAGAATAGAAACTAAAACCATGTTGAAAAATGCAGAAAAGAGTGACATATGCAATAAGGTACAAAACCTATATAGAAGAAAATTGATTAATTTCCCCGAACCCTCAAAGATTACTACTACAACCGTCATAAGCCTCTCCAAGCATAACTATTAATACCTTGTTGCACTTGGAAAAACATTAAGACAGTTCAATTTATTTGATTACCATAAGCTGAACCTCCAAGTAATCCTCCACCACCACTTGAAGCTGCTGCATAAACATCATGAGAATGATCCATCATTGGTGATGAAGAAGACACTCCATTTCTAGTAGCACCACCATTATTATTACCACCACCACCACCTAAATGAAGCTCAGAAAGGTTAGGATAAACTTCCCTATTCTCAACACCATGATCATAAAGAAAACCTTTGAAAACATGGCCACCAATCTTCACTACAGCTTGATATGCATACTCATCTTTTCCATCATCCACTGATGTCACTCTAACACATTTGAATACTGCCGGTGCACGTACTTGACCTGGCATTGACTCTTTGAAACCTGCATCTGCACACAATAATTCACACAACTCTTTCAATTCACACACTAATTAAACTAACTAAAATATTAAACTAATTCATCGAACAAACAAGTCGATTACTCGGGCTCAACTCATTCGTTCATGAATCAAGTTTAACAAGTTGATCAAATCTCAAACTAATTTTGATCAAGTTCATTTCATCGTCAACGCTAAAAAAAAACATGCAAAAGTTTATAGTGTATGTTTAGATTGACAATGAATTAGAGTAAAAATTAGTTATACTAGTAAGTTAAACTAGATGGTTGATCTTTTCATTGGCTATGTATGCCTTATGTAGTTATTCAGAAAATCAATGGACTAGTGTAGCTAACTAGTATAACTAGCTTTTACATCTAACTATAAACTCTGCAAAATTGGCCTTAGCCATTGTGATTTTATCAAAACAAAAAAAAAAAAAGTACTTTGAGCTACAAGAATATCATTTTGTCAAACTCATAATTTTCCAAACTTGCACTATTTTTATTTTTTGTAACATTTTAAAAAAACCTAAAATTATGATGGAAAAAATGATGAGAATTAACAAACCTTGATGGGTAGAGGTAGTATCAAAGCTTCTAGGAGGGGTGGTATTAGAAGTAGAAGTATGAGAAGTAGTTTGTGAAGCAATAAGTCTAGGTTTCTTAGCACCAGAAGTTGAACCACTAGAACCACCAGCAGCAACCACCGTGGTTGTCGCGGTTGAAGAAAGGCGTTCCCTTCTTCTAGCAGCAGGTACCCAAGTACTCTTAACATGAGTAGGGCAATCAAAACCTCTACTTTTACAACAAGTTCTACACCTTCTATTACTACAATCTTTCTTTGCTTGATTTCCACAATCTTGACACGTTGTTGTTCCTCCACCACTACTGGTAGCAGAAGCAGTTAACCCAGCACCACCATGAACCAAATTTGTTGGACTAGTATTATGATGATCAAGAAAACCTTGTTGTTTTTTCAAATAGTGTGAATGTGGACTTTGTTGTTGTTGATGCCAAAACTGAATTCCTTGTTGGTTTCTTCTATTGTTTAACATGTTTTCATTTTCAAGACATGGAGAAGCTGTGAGTAAAGGTATAACCCCGACACCGAGAGCGGTGGCGGGGTTAAGAGAGTGAGGATCAGACATAAGAGCATCATGATTGTTATGGTGATGAAAAGAAGATGGTGCTACAACAAACATACCCATCTCAGGTCCATAATTAATGGACCTAGATGAATTATATATTCCGGTGGTGGGTCCGGTGGAAGGTCCGGCGTTACCGGCGGTGGGACCCGCATTGAAACCGAGAGAAAGATCTTCTGGAGCAGCAGCACGAAGGGTTGTTGATGAATTAGTTGCTGCCCAATCAGCAAAAGCTCCTGAATCTGAAGGCAATCTCCTTGTAGTAGCCACAACTATATGTTTTAGATGTATGGTAATAATATTAATGTGGGGGTGGTGTAGATCTTAAATGGTGGGGGTGAGAATATAGATATTCTTAAATTGTTTCTGTTTATATGTGTGGAGAGGAAGAAGGAACAAGTTAATCTTAATCTGCTGTTGTTGTTGTTTTCTGATGATTTCTGGTAGTTTCGGCTTCTGCTTCTGCTGCTGCTACTGCTGTTGCTGTTGGAGCTGTAATTGTGGCTACTACTACTACTGTCAATTTGGCTTTTTCGACTGGAAGAGAAAAAGTTGTGAGAGAGAAGAGGGTCCAGCACAAACAGAAGAGTGTTGGTTGCAGTGTTAACAGTGAGCAAGAGCAGTGAATGAATGAGAAAATTCAATAACGACCTTTTCTATTTCTATTTCTATTTCTATTTCTATTTTTTTATTGTTGTTGCCGACCATTTTCTTCTTCTTCTTATTTCTTTCATTCATAAACCTTCTCTTTCTAAATACTAAATAGGGCTTCCTGGAAAGTGAAACTCAACATTGGTTTCTCTTCTCTCTCCAATTATCTATCTTTGTGATTTTAGATAAATTATTATTCTCTCACGTTTTTTCTTTCTCAATATTTATTGTTACTTTAAAATATCAAAATCATTTTCTTTCCCATGAAAATTACTTAATAATTTAAAGTTGAGTTAGAAGATAAATGAAATTTTAATTTTGCCAACATATACTTTATAGCATTTGTTCGAAAATAAAATAAATAGAAATTATATCTTAGAAGACAATTTTTATTTTTTTTATTTTTTTTAAGAAAATAAATAAATAAATACAAATTTATAGTATAATATTTATATATTTGATTTACATGTTAGCATTTGTCGTAAAAAATAGTTTCAATTCGGATTTGAACTTCAAATTATTTGAACAATTCGTGATGATTAAATTCATTACTTGATTACTATATCCATTTAGCAAATGTTCAATTACATGGTAAGGTTCGACAAGACTCCAATATAACTCCACTACAATTTGAGGGAAGATTATTCCCTCCCTAAAACATCTCATCCTCCTTATTTACCATCTGAGTTGGGTGTCATACCACCTCCTTCCGTCTCATCAGCAATGGGGCTTCTTCCATGGATTTCAACGAGATCTTCGACAACGAAGTATTGTTTTGTCAATCCGTTATCAATGTAAGTATCATTATCTTTCTTAAAATAATCTCCCTTTGCAACCAAACAAAAATTAATATAGACATTTCTAATAGAATAATAGTTAATATAAAAATTTTAATCTTCGCATATTGTTTTACTCTAAAGATCAGCCCAACTAATATTTAAGTAAGGAGGGAGTATGTTATAATCAAAATAATATTATTGTTTTATTATAACTACATCTTATCCAAATATAAGTTTATTTCAAAAAAAAATCATATTTATATGTCATTTTAGAGTGCTTTATTAAATGGAATTGTGGCAGTAATATGTGTACCATTCTAAACGTAGCGGTAGCTGTAACGGGACTCATATCCATATTGGTTTTGGCGGCATATTTCGTAACAATGTTGGTTTTTTCCTCACAGCTTTTCAAGGTCTGATCTTCCACTCTAAAGATATATCGTTGGCTGAGCTAACAACAATCTATCACGGTCTTCGCCTGACAAATGACATGGGTAGTGATGATTTGGTTTGTTACTCGAACTCACTTCTTTCCATTAACCGCATAAAGGGGGACATTCCGCATTACCATGTATATGATTTTCTCGTTTAAGACGAAATAGGATCTTCTGGCCACCGGTAATTTCTCAATTCACCACACACTCAGAGAAGGTAATCAAAGTGTGGATTTCATGGCAAAGTTGGGGACTGCTTCAGATGTTGATTTCGTTATTCATTCTTCTCATCCAACAAGTTTCTTTGGGTTGTTAAGGAGCCACGCATCGGGAACTTTCTTCCCTATGGCCTAGTTTCCTCTCTTTTTTCTTGTGTTTTTTCTTCTTGTTTGATTAGCTTTGCAACAAACAAAAAAAGCCTCGTGATGGCTTAGGTTATTCTAATAAGATAAATGAGAGGTCATTGGATTTGATCCGTTTAAATCTAGATAGTCATATGAGTGGTTTTTGTCTTCTTCTTTTTATTTTTTGCGAAGCCGTATATCTTATGTACATAATTATAGAGATCAATCGATCTCTCGAGTTGGGTATAACTGTAATAGATTTTCTCTCATGTCACTCTCTCACCATAAGATATTCCCGTTCATGGTTGGCCCGGTAATTTTTGTCTACATATAAGGTCTTTTTATTTATAAAAGCTTATGAGAAATAACATTTTTTTAGGCCTTGCAATTGGCAGACTTGCTCTCATTTGGTCAATCTTATTTTAGGTATACAATTTTTTTATCTATTTGTTGTTATTGTAAATCTCTTGGTCTTTAATCTTATTAGGTTTGCAACAACTAAACTTAGAAAATTCCCTCCAAATGACCCGCATTAATTGCTAAGTGCTAACCCTAATTATGTATTTCCTTCCGACACTTCTTCAATTTGAAATTCAAAAATTTTGTTAGGAACCATGAACTGCATTAAATTACATATATTGTTATACCCCTTGGAAAATACACAGCTCTTCAACCAAGCATACATCTTCAAAATAATTAATACATTGCATAAGATCTTTTCTATTATTAAATTCCATGATATATGCAGATATGATATGTATTTGGTTGGAAAATATATTATTAATTTTAGTAAATATCAAAGTGTAATTATTCTTTTTAGAGCTGTATGTGTAATTTAGAAATTCTATTAATTGAATTGACTTTGTTTTTCATGGTAGTAGAAATTTAAATCTATTATTACATGTCAATTTTTTATGTTTAACTATAAAAGTAATAAATAAAATTGACCCGTGCAACAATATAATATTGTATTCTTTTTATCTTTTTTTTTATAATTTTAAAAAAATGAGAAGATAATGCCTCAATAATATATTGTGATAAAATAAAATAACAATTTTTAATTGATTAGTTTTTCAAAACTAAAATGTAAAATCTAATAAGATTCAAGTGTCATTTAAAGGACATGATAAAATAAATTTGATTCTCTTGTTATACTACTACTTTGTAGAGATAGAGAAAGGAGTGAATGAAAGCCCAGAAAGACTTTTGTTCTCTTGTTTTTGTAGTTTTACACACACACTCTCACATGACTCTACTTCTTCACTCACTACTTGTGTAGAGTTGTGTCCAATGTGCGTGTCTCTCACTTAAGCGCGTTGTGCATTTCTCACCTCACATTAACATCCCTTCTAAGTTCTAACGCTGATCAGCGCGTGTGAATAACGCTATGTTAGATACGTATGATTTATATTCTTACGTATTTTGAGTAGCACTCTGTTGCTATATACTGTAGTCTATAATATAAGGTGTGTCGTTTATATCTTTTTTCCTTTTTTCCTTAGATTGTCCTTCCAAATCCATATCTAGCACTTCTTTTCTTTAGATTGTTTTTTGTCAGATATTCATTCATTTTCATAATTAAATAATACCTTCAAAGAAAAAGATCTAACTTAACATGTATTCTTCTCAACAAAAAGAAAAAACTTAACATGTATTATAAATATTAAAAATTGTCTGATTTTATGCTTGGTCGTTTTAAATAATTTGACGACTTAAAAAGGAGTAGTAAAAACTCTTTTTAGAGGAGGTATTCAAAACTTAAAAATAGTAGTCTTTTATTTAAATTACAAATGTCATTGAAACCTTATAAATAACTTAAATATCTTCTTTACCTTAGCTCAATTGGAATGGACAATGTATAACATATGCAAGATCCGAGGCCAAAAAAAAGAGTCATTTGTATGAATCAATCATTTTGAAATTAAGAGCATCGGTCCTTCAAATAATGAAGAGCATCCTAATTTTTTAGATCAAATATATCATCATCATTGCCAATAATGTTCTTTAAGATTATCATCTTTGTTATCAAGTAAATTATTCAAATTAACATCAACATTTTCATGTCACGTTTTGATATTCCGTATTCTAAATTTTAATTTTCTTTTTAAAATTTTTAATTTGAAGTGGATGCAAGATTCAATTTGATTTGGAGTGGGTGCATCTCATCCTTAAGTATTTTCTATTCTTTTGCTCTCTTCCTTTGTGTTTCTCTAGTTTTTGCATCCACTACTAGAGTTATAACATAAATGGCTAAAATGAAAAATAAAATCTCTAATAGTGAAACCAAATTGAGATAAACAGGTTGCGATTTATTGAAGTTGTCCACTACCACCTTTGCCAACTAGCTCAAATATAATATTCAGAGGTCCGATTCGTTGATCCATTTAATAGTTTGCAACAAACTATATGCCTCACAATCTCTAACATGTAATAATGATGAATAGGTGATACTCTTGACCTTAATGAATTGGTCTTCATTGTCCTTAATGCACACACCAACACCAATTTTGTCGTCCATAAAACCGCATGAATATTGCATTTCAACATATCAAAAGGTGGCTTCCTCCAAAGTACATGGGTTGGATGTGTTGTTGTGTACAAATGTGGGTTATATGTCCTACATCGGATAAAAGAGTAAGGGTTGAACATATTATAAGTAAGAGAACTCATAAACCCATTGCCTTAAGGTTTTGGATATAAGGGTGGTGTCTCTCTCACTAATGTGGTTGTTTTAGTCTCGATGTGGACGGTCCCCCGATCTCCCCTCATGACCTAACAAGGAGGTTTGCCCAGAAGCACCCACCCTTGAAAGAGTGTATAATAGCTCACTTATCGAGCGCTCTTGCGCCGAAGATGAACGGGGCTAAGCGATCTGCCGAAGTTGTGGGATGTAAAAATGAATCGGTAGGGGAGCGTTCCGCCTTAGGACGAACTACCCGCGCGAGCAGGGTTGGACGAAGCGGAAGCGAGAATGTCGGCTTGAGTAACGCAAACATTGATGAGAATCCAATGCCCCGAAAACCTAAGGGTTCCTCCGCAAGGTTAGTCCACGGAGGGTGAGTCAGGGCCTAAGATCAGACCGAAAGGCGTAGTCGATGGACAATAGGTGAATATTCATGTTCGTTGATCCATTTAATAGCTTGCAACAAACCATGTGCCCCACAATCTCTAACATGTAACAATGATGAATAGGTGATACTCTTAACCTTAATGAATTGGTCTTCATTGTCCTTAATGCACACACCAACACCAATTTTGTCGTCCATAAAACCGCATGAATATTGCATTTCAACATATCAAAAGGTGGCTTCCTCCAAAGTACACGGGTTGGATGTGTTGTTGTGTACAAATGTGGGTTATATGTCCCATATCCGATAAAAGAGTAAAGGTTGAACACATTATAAGTAAGAGGACTCATAAACTCATTGCCTTAAGGTTTTGGGTAAGAGTGTGGTGTCTCTCTCACTAGTGTGGTTGTTCTAGTCTCGATGTGGACGGTCCCCCGAGCTCCCTTTGTGACCTAACATGATGTGGACATTCTCTTATTATCGGCCCTTTACTCGAGTTTGCTCATTGTCATTGGTTGATTGTGTGGTACAAAACATTTTTTTCACGTCCCAATGCACGTTCAAGTAGAAGCCAAACTTTCAAGCTTCTAGTCAACGCATGGTGGCGGTGGGCAATCCGAGAAACAAACATGCATCGAGAAAAGTGGTCGCACTTTGATATATTATTGTGATGTCCTCATCCTCGTCATCCCAAAGTTTTATATTTTTACTTGTCCATAGGCTCCAAAGTGATATACTACCTCTGATTTCAATTATAAGCAATTTTTTATTTTTAGGTTTATGAAATAAATTAAGATCATATATATCATTTATTCATTCGATAAATCTACAAAATAAAAAATTGTTTATATTTTGGAGGGAGTACACCACGCCTGATACTCTCCCATAACCCGGTAGATTTTCAAGTTTTTATACAACCGAACAAGTGTCAAATAGGTGCCAAGAATTTTACCCATACATTTCACAACATGTATGGTTTGATGAGCAAAGTGTACTTTTTCTTTTTAAGTGCAGGCTTCATTCAGGTTGCCAAGCAATCCCTTAGCATTCGGGTGGTTCCTAAAATCTTTCAAGCAAATATCAAATTTGCACAAAATAAAACTCAAATAGAATGTAAATTAATAATTACCATAACATCTATGTCTATTATTGGGATCTAGATGTTCTACCTTTACTGCACGTTGCATTGGCTGCAAAGATCTTTATCCCCATTATTTGTATAAATCTGTGATAAAAAATAAAAAAAAACTCAACCATCGATTTTCGATATTCAAATTTTATACCAACTTTCTTTTTATGTAAATATAAACTTCTCAAACATGATTGTAATTTATAAATGAGGTAATATATACTACCTCCGTCCCTATATATAAAACCATTTTGTTAAAATCACGGGAATTAAAAAAATGGATATTTGTATTAAAGTTGTTTGTAATGACTACTCCATCCGTTCCACAATATTAGTCGTTTAAGGTTTGTGCACGATTATTAAGGAAATGATTAATTGTATTGATTTGAATGGTAAAATTAATAGCATTTACTAAAACACCCTTATTATTTGTAGTTAGCGGTGTAGTTAAGTTGGATAAAATTCAATAAATAAGGGTATAATAGTGGAAAATAATATATGTTGCATTGGTATTGTAAAGTGACAATTATTTTGAGAAAAAATAAATGCTAAAGAGACAATAATTGTGAGACGGAAGGAGTATTGTTTTTACAATTTTATCTTTAGAGAGACAGTTTATGTTTTCAATATACTATTTATTGCTGATTGAAGAAAAATATGTATAACAAATAGGGGTATGTGTATAAAGAAATAATTAATGTAGTTGGAAATAACAAATGAGTTTTATAAGAAGTGATAAAAAAAATTCAAAAAAGTCTTATAATTAGGGACAAAGTATATCAAAATATTGGTATGACACATTTATGAATATTGTTCAATATCGAAATAATAAAATTAAAAATAAATGTATCGTATAATTGAATAATTTTAATTTTAAAATAACGGTATGATTTTTTTTCAGAAAAATATATATAAAAGTTTACAACATATAAATACTTTTTCTTTTTTAAATTTTGTCATGCATATGAATTGAATTCAACTGATTGATGAGTCATTCTTTTAAGTGACTAGGTACTTTGATTCAACACTCAGTCCAAATTCAAAGACTACGACACTAGCTTTCCTATATCTGTATGACTGTATCTAACTATTTATTGATCTGTACCTGCATTGCTAAACTGGCCTAAACCGTTTGACTAACTAAAGAATAAATAATGTTTTGATTTTAATTTTGGTCTACTGGTTTGTGTTAGGTGCTATTTTGATTCCTCTAGTTTTATTTACAAATTTTCTCACTCAAATTTTAAATTGTTTTAATTAATCTCATCCCTCCATATTCACGGGTTAATAATGATCTTAATTATTAACGGGTTAATTTAAGAACTTGGGTCTGAAAGGGATAGATCTTCACAACTTCATGGAATATGGTCATTTTCTAAAGATGAAACCTATGAAAAACCAACAAAACTCTCAAATTATCTTGGGCAATGTTTAGTTATGCGTCCAAATGCAATCGGAGAAGATCCACTCCCGTTCTATTAGGGGATTCTCTCCCATTATTTTTTTCTCATGTGTGATCCCGACCATCTACTAAAAAGGTGAGAGAATGTGTTTTCAACATTAAAAAAGGAGGGAGAGTGTAGTTAAGGGTTGAGTTCAATCACCGCAGAAACTATCAACATAATTTATTGCTTTTTGAATTTATGTTAGGAATTGATTAATTCTAATCTTGATTGGACAATTCTTCTCAGAGTTAGGGTCATTAGGAACTCTAGACATGTTAATTATCATGTTCAATTTAGTAGTATTTGGCATGGTTTAAAAGATGTGTGCCTATTGTTGAGGATATTTCTCTAAGGGGGGAGGTTGGTAATAATCTCTTCATCACTTATTATGCACTTGTGAATTTGCTTAGGTTTTGTTTGCAAGTTTGGAGGGGAGGGTGTGAGACTTAACTTAAAATCAGGTTCTGCAGGAATCGTGGCACGATAGAAGGAGAACGTGGCACGATGGGATCGCATCATGCACGATGGTGCGCTGGCAGCGAATAACATAAACGTATTTTCAGTGCAAATTGGTTCCAAATTTTAAGCAATACTTTTACTATAAATATAGACCTTGTATCAGAGTAAACTTGGAGATAGAGGGGGCTGAAACAAGGGTTTAGAAAGGCAACAACAAAACTAGGGTTTGTATAGAGTTTGTCTCTTGGCAACAAACACTTGGGTTTGAGGGTTGATTCACCTTGGTAAACACTATTAGAATTGAGTCTTTTGGTTACAGGAAGAGATTGAGACTTTGGGTAGAATTAGGCAGGAGACTTATTCTTATAACCCATTGACATCTCTTTTGTAAAGTTACTCATCATTATAGTGAAACGGAGGGCTGCTATCTCCCTCAGACTAGGTCATTTTGGACCGAACTGGTAAACAAATTCTTTTGTGTTCTCTCCTTCTTTTTCTCTCGCTAGTTTCTACTTTTGGCTTGTGTTTATAATTGTTCCATACACTTTGTTTTGGTTGCTTGATTATCACTTGCTCCACACATCAACTTTGTTATTGACGTGATTTTCATCGAATTCACAACAATTGACGCCCACCGTGAGGCAAGGGTCGAAGGATGATCAAGTATCATGGGTTCAAAGTGGGATATTGAGAAGTTTATCGGAGATAACGATTTTGGGTTATGGAAGGTAAAGATGAAAGCGGTTTTAATACAACAAAAGTGTGAGAAAGCTTTGAACGGTAAAGGTGCGTTACCGGTCGCCATGTCACGAGCGGAGAAGACCGAGATGATGGACAAGGCCAGGAGTGCCATTGTCTTGTGTCTCGGGGCTAAAGTTTTGAGAGAAGTAGCGAAGGAATCAACCGCAGCATCGATGTGGTCAAAGTTCAAATATTTGTATACGACAAAGTCTTTGGCTCATCTGCAATTCCTAAAACAACAACTTTACTCATTCAAGATGGTAGAGTCAAAGGCCATCATGGAGCAACTTACAGAGTTCAATTAATCATTGGTGATTTGGAGAACATTGAGGTGCATCTTGAGGATGCAAGTGCTCTGGTGGTGTGGTGTTGTTTGGAGGATGAAGAAGGTGATGTTTCTTACCTTGGGAGTGATGCCTAGTAGAGAGGTGGTCGTCTGGAGAGACGTTAAACACTCAACATCAGCCTGGAGAGGCGGTGGTAAGAATACTCATGATCAGTCTAGAGAGGCGGAGGTAACAATACTCATGATCTACCTGTTGAGGTGGAGTTTCAAGGTGGAAGACATAGTAGGTTGTACGCATTTGCTAGTTGAGGTAGATTACACTCAGCTTGAGGTGGAGTTGAACACACCGATAATGGTACGACTATGGAGGACCTTGAGTGCTATGCTCTAGTGGTGAGCAAGGGATTTCTTCGTGAAGACGGAAGGCATTCCAAAGGTTGAAGAATGTATAGCACGGCTTACGGGATTACCCTAAAAAAAGGCCAAGGGTGATTGGATGCATGGTGATCTTTAAGGAAGCAAGAGATGTCCTGTGTTGAAGATGTTATGGTAAATGACTGTGGAACTACCTAAAATTCCTAGTGTAGTTGGACTGCAAGGACCTTCGAGAAGGCGGAAGACATTCCGAGGACTGAAGGGGTTAAGGTGTGTACTTGTGGATTACTCTAAAATCCAAGGGTGATTGGGCACAAGTAAATCTTCAAGGAAGCGAGAGATGTTCCGTATTGAAGAGGTATGATATAGTCTTGTAGAACTATCTGAAATTACTAGTGTAGTTTGGATACAAGGATCTTCGAGAAAGCGGAAGACATTCTGATGGCTGAAGAGGTTAAGGTGTGCACTTTTGGAACTACCTAAAATTCCTTGAGTAGTTTGGACACAAGGATCTTCAAAAGGGCGGAAGACATTCCGATGGTTGAATAGGTTAGGGTGTAAACTTGTGGAGCTACATGGTGTAGTTGGAAGCAAGGGAAATAGCAGCAATTATGGTTGATGTTAAATTGACATCATCACTGATTTAAAGTCGAGGTGGAGAATTGTGAAAGTTAACTTGAAATCAGGTTCTCCAGGAATCGTGGCACGATTGAAGGACAACGTGGCATAATTGAATGTTTCAATTTTGAGGCACGTCACTGAAAAAATCGTGGCACGATGGGATCGCATCGTGGCACGATGGTGTGCTGGCAGCGAATAACATAAACATATTTTGGGTGCAGATTTGTTTCAAATTTTAAGCAATACTTTTACTATAAATATAAACCTTGTATCAGAGTAAATTTGGAGATAGAGGGGGCTGAAACAAGGTTTAGAAAGACAACAACAAAATTAGGGTTTATGTAGAGTGTGTCTCTTAGCAACAAACACTAGGGTTTGAGGGTTGATTCACCTTGGGAAACACTATTAGGATTGAGTCTCTTGGTTTCGGGAAGAGATTGGGACTTTGGGTAGAATTAGGCGGGAGACTTATTTTTGTAACCCATTGACATTTCTTTTGTAAAGTTACTCATCATTATAGTGAAACGGAGGGCTGCTCTCTCTCTAGACTAGGTCAATTCGGACTGAACTGGGTAAACAAATTCTTTTGTGTTCTCTCCTTCGTTTTCTCTCTCGCTGTTTTCTACTTTTGGGTTGTGTTTATAATTGTTCCATACACTTTGTTTTGGTTGCTTGATTATCACTTGCTCCTCACATCAACTTTGTTATTGGTGTGATTTTCTTCGAATTCACAATAGAGGGGAAGAGAAGGCTTTGAGGAGTGGAAAATATGAGAGAAAATCGAGAAATCTTTCAAAAAATTTAAAAGAGTAATTTTTTAGAGAATGATAAATTAATGCATATGATTATTTTATTTTTAATTTTAAAAATAATATAACAACATAGATTAAATTTGAAGAATTCATATAAACCCTCCAAAACCTTCCTCCAATACGATTTTTTAGTTTCCTCGTGAGAAAAGTTTAATATTATGAAGAAAAGTTAATCCCCATAGCCCTCCCCTTCCATTTTTCTCCCATTTGCTCATTCTTTTCAACCCAAACCTTCTCTCACCTTCCCCTCCAAACTCGCAAACAAACTCTTGGTATGTGTAACCTTTGTCTCGAAGGACCATAATCTCTTCATCCCTTATTATGCTCTTGTATATTTGCAACTTGCGTTTGGAATTGTCTTGGCGGCATTTTTGGTATTAACATTTATCATAGATCTATTTCTTTTATTTTCTCAACTTGTAATAGAAGTTGGTCTCTCTTGTTTATCTTGCTGCGTTCATTTCTTCATCTATGCATAAATTTTGTCTTATGAAGTTTTTTTCTTTTCTTTTTTCTATTTGTTGTCACCGTCGTATGGCTCTGAAAATCAAAGAAGTTTATAGAACTCTTCCAATAGGGAATGCGTTAAATGTAATTCAAATAGTAGTAAAGGTACTCCTGAGCTTGCTACTTGTGGAGGATTAAATAGGTTTCTTTGTTTTGGCAATTGTTCTTGTCACAACGCTTCATGATGAGCTTTTTGGTGCAATTACGACTATTGAAATTGCTTCATTCAATGATAGGAACAAGCTTTGGTTAGAAATTGACTCTCGTTAAATGGGTTTTAGATTTAGAGTCTCATAGTATTGTCCCTTGGTAGCTCGATAATTGTTTGCTTAGATGTTTAAATATTATCAAGAATATCTAATTTAACATCTCTCATATCTACAAAGAGATTGCCACTATGTTTGTGTAATTAGTTTTTGGTTTCAAAAAATGATTCCTTTTGGATTATTATCAATGAATTTTTTTTAGAAATAGGCATAGTTTCCCATATATGTGTAGTAAGCATTGACGGTATGCATTGGGAACACGACCGACCCAACATGTTAAGAGGCCTAAAGCAAATTTTATAATGAAATATTTTGGAATTAAAAATAGGGTTAGACATTTACCCTCATGTTATATACGACACTTTTGGTTTTACCCTCGGAAAAAAAAAATTGGATTTGGTCCTTGTAAATTTATTTTTTTTAGAATACCCTCTAGGCCAGCTGACTGTGCATTTTCACTGAGGTGGCACGCTGAGTCACCTTTTTCTGATGACGTGGCACGCTGACTGTATAATTATTATTTTTTTACGGGGTACACGTGGCATATTTTTTTAAATAAAAATTAAAAAATCTGAAAAAATACCTGAAAAATTAAAAAATTATGGAAAAATTAATAAAAATGAAAACAATTATAGAAAAATTAATAAAAATGAAAAAAAACTTCTGGAAAAATTAAAAAAAATGAAAAAATTAATATATATCCAAATTTTCGAAAAAATTTATGAAAAAAAAATCAATTAAATTAAAATTATAAAAAATTCAAAAATATAATATTATCTAATTATTTTGATTTTGAAAATTAATTTCCATAATTTTATTTTATTCGAAAATATTTATATTTTTTGT
>Ga0228710_1005039_pt1 | contig 20671 bp, 13 predicted proteins | sample MedpolnodulmetaG_FD_177995 | JGI IMG/M metagenome (GOLD analysis project Ga0228710, IMG submission 177995) | Root nodule microbial communities from Medicago polymorpha collected in Santa Monica, California, United States - pink nodules | ecosystem: Host-associated > Plants > Roots > Nodule... | reverse complement strand
TGTTTCATAAATCTATAAGTTAACGATAATTTTTATGTAATAAAGAGATATTTATCGACTTTTATATTTTAGAAAATATTATCCCATAAGAAAAAACATCATTTCATTTTTTATAAGAATTATACTAAATTTTTTAACATTTTATTAAAAAAATAATCAATATTCACTATTATGAGTAATAAAAATAAAAAAAAATTTGAATTTTGCTTTGCCGACACTTTTGAAAAATAAAATATAACTATTATAATTATAAATGATAGAAAATATTTTTTTCTAAAGAAAATAAATCATTAAACTATTCATTTAAATACACGGGTGTACTGGTACACTCAAAATTTTCGAATCTACCATAGAAAATGCCTACTAATTAAGGTACACGTGGACATCCAATTAAGACAAATTTACATTATTTTTTAGGAGTTTTTTTTATTTTATTAGAGTTACATATTTACATTATTATAAAGTAGATTTTAATTAAATTTATGATACACCCCTAAAATTAAATTGTTTTACATTACCTTTTTTATGTTGACCAAAACCTCCACGACAATTTCTTTTTTGTTGCAAAACGTTGTAATTAAGATCTTTGACTTTGTGTAGAAGTTACTAAATATTTTTACACGATTAATCCTTGAGTTGCATGACAAATTTTATCACATGATATTATATGATCATCTATTTATGAATTTATTGTTTAAAATATCTTTGGGATTTAATTTATCGAATAATGTGGTGGAGCCATTTAACCGCTTGAACCGTGAACAACCTAGTTTTGTAGTTGATTGATCTCAATTATAAGGCCGTTTGTTAAACGGCCTAATTATTAAACTAAAGATTAAGCACAATATGTGTTAAACCAATCAAAGATACAAAGTCAGGGTTTAAACAAACAACCCATACACAACAGAGATATAGATATAACCTAAAACACAGGCCACCATTAACAGAAATACACAGCTAAAGAACAACATCAGATAGGTAGAAACAAAGCAATGCGGCAAAACAGAAGCTAAGACTTCACCTAAACTAACATCTCAGACAAAAACCTAAGATATCAAAGGCCCAAAGATGCTCCAAAATACCGCCACAGTCCAAAAACACACAGCCTAGCTCGAAACCACCGGCTGAATGCAGAAGACTGGCCACAACAGAACATGAACTGCTTCGACACGCAGGCTAAGGCTACACCCAAAATCGATCCACATCACAACGGTATAGCAGCAGAGAGAAAACAGATACAGAAAAACTCCTAAAGCCTGTACATAAAGCATAATACAAAGGAAGCAACAAACAAGAGATAATGATCCCAAATCCCCAATAAGTTCCGCATCCACTCCCATACACTCAACCAGATGCGAAAAACACTGATTTAAACAGAAAATAAAACCTGTACACCTTGAACGAATAACTCCATGATAAGATTTTTGCTTCCTCCAGTCCAATACTTTTTCCCAATTAATCCATCTTGATTGAAAATCATGGCATTCTTGGCCTTACAAATATTGGATATATTTGCGCACCAAATTAAGCCTAATATATCCTTCACCTTCTTATTACTTAACACCAACCCTTTGAACTGTTTAAGGCGAATAAAACCTCCATAAAAAAAGGCAGTTTGGATCCCAGGCCATTTCAAAGTCTTGTTCCATACCACAGCAAAAGCCGGACAATTAAAGAAGAGATGATTAATTTTTTCAGGACTACCGCAACCACAGACCCAAGTAGAGGCATTAACTCTTTCCCTCTCAAACAAAGATTATCCTTAGTTGGGGAGCCTATTTTGCAAAAGGCTCCTAGTTAACATCGATACCTTCTGAGGGATCAATGGATTCCAAACATTCTCAGCCAACTCGACAACATCTAACTCCACTTCGCTCAACACTAGATACACGCCCTTAACAGAATAACACGACTCCCCCCACTTCCAACGATCAACACCTCCTTAACTAGATTAAATAGGTTTAACAGGTTTAACCATAGTTGATTCAACTATTAGATTGAGGAATTCAGTTAGTTAGAATAAATCCTATAGTTTAGGGTAACTAACTTTAGTTAGCTTGTTAACCAAGTTAGAAAGTTTGTTTTAGTTTGTTAGAGAAGTTTGTTACAAATCTCTTTGTATATAAGCTTCTCATTGCTTGTAAATATTACAAATCATTCATATCAATAAGATTCATGATTCAATAATATTTTTCAGCTTTATACCATTGTTTCTATCTCTCTCTCTCTCTCTCTCTCTCTCTCTCTCTCTCTCTCTCTCTCTCTCAAAATCTCACAAAAAACCCAGTTTCTGTTTTATCAGTTTTGCACAATTTGTTACCCAGTTTTTCCACCTAGTTCTATAGGTTATCCACGTGGTTCTATAGGCAATCCACTTGGTTCTATGGAAAATTCACCATTGTTTTATCAAATTGGTATCTTGAGCCCGGTTCGTTCTTTGTTGTTAGAGAATTCGTGAAGAATGGAAACTCATAGCAACAATATCCCTGCGCATTTACCGGTGTTTGAAGGCAAGAATTACGATCAATGGATCGTGAAGATGAAGGTTATCTTAAGGTTTCATGATGTTCTTGAAGTAGTGAATGATGGTGTACCAGCACTAGCAGCAAATGCTACAGATGTGCAACAAACAGCAAATAGGGATGCAAAGAAGAAAGATGGGAAAGCCATGTTCTTGATGCATCAGAGTGTGAGAAATGAGATATTTGAGAAGATCATGCATTATAAAGTGCAAAGGAAACTTGGGAAGCATTGGAAAAGTTATATTCTGGAGATGGTAAATTGAAGGTGAGGCTTCAAGCTTTGAGAAGACAATATGAAGTTTTGACTATGGAGGAAGAAGAAACCATAAGTCAATACCTTGATAAAGTTATGAATCTGTCAAATCAAATGGCCAGGAATGGTGAAAGTGTTACTGACTTGATGAAGGTTGAGAAAGTTCTCAAAACACTAGCACCAAGATTTGATCACATTGTAGTTTCTTTGGAAGAATCCAAAGATTTGGATTCTATGAAAATTGAAGAATTACAAGCAAGTCTTGAAGCACATGAGTTGAGGTTGACTGATAGAATCAAAGCTAGAGGTAAAATTGTAGCTTCTGATCAAGCCTTGCAAGCTCAATATGAGAAGAAAGGAAAATTCAAGAAAGGGAAGAAATCCTGGATTGAACAATCTCATAAAGATGGTGAAGGTTCTGGCAAGAATCAAGAAAGGAATGATGAAACAAAATCTGATCAAAAGAAGAAGAAAGATAAGAAGGACATTCAATGTTATAATTATCAGAAGATGGGACATTATGCATTTGAATGCAGATCAGAGAGTACCAAGAAACAAAGATGAGGCTCAGTTTGCTCAAGGTGATGATTAAGACTCTGAAGAAAGGCTTCTGATGGCAATAATCAAAGAAGAAGAAGAAGAAAAGGGTGATGAATGGTATTTGGATACTGGGTGCTCTAATCACATGACTGGCAAGAAGTCTTGGTTTGCTGAATTAGATGATTCAGTAAATAGAAAAATAAGGTTTGCAGATAATAGCATGGTGAGTACAGAAGGAATTGGCAAAGTGTTGATTCATAGGAAAGATGGGAAGAAGGCTAGCATCACTGATGTGCTCTATGTTCCAAACATGAAAAGCAACCTCATTAGTATTGGTCAATTACTGCAAAAGGGGTATACTATGAGGATGGAAGAACAAGCCATGAAGGTTTATGATAGAAAGAATATGTTGATTCTTAAAGCTCCATTATCAAAGCAAAGAACTTTCAGAATCAACATCAATGTAATTAAAGACAGATGCTTGCTATCATAAACTGAAGGTAAAAACTGGTTATGGCATCAAAGGTATGGACACATTAACTTGAGGGACTTGAACATGTTAAGTGAGAAGAAAATGGTGCAAGGGTTACCAAAAATCAAGCTACCTAGTGAAGTGTGTGAAATGTGTTGTACTGGGAAGCAGGCCAGAAGTTCATACAAATCTCAGGTACCATTCAAGGCAACTAAGAAACTTGAGGTAATTCACTCTGATGTGTGTGGAACTTTTGAAGTTAAATCAATATGTGGTAATAGCTACTTTGTAACATTCATTGATGAGTTTACAAGGAAATTATGGATTTACCTGTTAGCTAAGAAAGGTGAGGTGTTTAGTGTGTTTAAGAAATTTAGACTGCTAGTTCAAAATGAAAGTGGTGAAGTAATTAGCAAGCTAAGAACAGATGGAGGAGGTGAATACACTTCCACTGAATTTAATGATTTTTGCTCAACAAATGGCATAAATCATGAAGTTACTGCACCACATACACCTCAACACAATGGTATCTCAGAAAGGAAGAATAGAACCTTGGTAAACATGATAAGAAGTATGCTAAAGCAGAAGCAGATGCCTCATTATTTGTGGGGTGAAGCAGCAGCCACTGCAACATACCTCATAAATAGAAGTCCTACAAAGAAGTTGCAGGATAAAACACCTGAAGAAGCATGGTGTGGAGTAAAACCAAATGTTCAACATCTGAATGTATTTGGCTCATTGTGTTTTAAGCATGTGCCTGATCAATTGAGAAAGAAGTTAGATGATAAATCTCAAACTATAATCATGGTTGAATATCATTCAATTGGTGCCTACAAACTATATGATCCAAATAATAAGAAAATAGTGTTCAACAAAGATGTGAAATTTGATGAATCAAAATGTTGGCACTGGAAAGACAAAGCATCAGATAAGAATGCCATCAATGTTTATCTGTCAGATTCAGAATCAGAAGCAGATGAAACTGAAGCTGAAGAACAAATAGAAAATGTTGAAACTATACATGAAGGAGGTGCTAAAAGGCCAACAAGATATATTCAACCACCTGCAAGATTGAATGACTATGAAAGGTTTCCAGATTCAACAACTAATGATGAAGGTGATATGGTACAACTAGCTATGCTAACAGAAGCTGAGCCATTGTCTTTTGAGGTAGCACTTAGACAAAAACATTGGAAGGAAGCAATGATTGATGAGTTAAAATCAATAGAGAAGATGGAACTTGGAAACTAGTACAATTACTAAATGATAAGAAGCGTATTGATGTCAAGTGGATTTTCAAGACTAAACTCAAGCCAGATGGTTAAGTTGCAAAGTTCAAGGCCAGGCTAGTAGCAAGAGGGTTCCTACAGAAGTATGGTGAAGATTACTATGAAGTTTATGCACCAGTAGCAAGGATGGAAACAATCAGATTGGTTGTTGTAGTAGCAATCAAACACAACTGGTCAATGTACCAGTTGGATGTGAAATATGCATTTCTCAATGGTGAGCTTGAAGAGGAAGTTTATGTGAGCCAACCACCAGTTTTTGAGATAAAGGGCAAGGAAGATTATGTGTATAAGCTTGATAAAGCTTTATATGGTGTGAAGCAGGCTCCAAGAGCTTGGAATAAGAAGATAGACAGATTTTTTATTCAACAAGGTTTCACAAAGTGTGTGAATGGACATGGGATCTACTGCAGAAACACCACTAATAAGCTAATCATATGCTTATATGTGGATGATATGATCATTAATGGAAGCAATGAAGCTAAAATGCAAGATTTTAAGAAAAGTATGATGAATCAGTTTGAAATGTCTGATTTAGGTAATCTCACTTACTTTCTGGGTATTGAATTTGAAATGGATTCAGATTGGAGTGGTGACAAAGATGACAGAAAAAGCACTGCTGCCTATGTGTTTATGATTGGAAATGCTGCATTTTCATGGAGTTCAAAGAAGGAGTCAATGGTTGCATTGTCCTCCTGTGAAGTTGAGTACATTTCAGCCTCTATGGCAGCTTTCTAGGCTAAATGGATCAACATGCTACTGATTGAAATGCAATTGATGGAGGATGAGAAAATGGAACTGAGAGTTGATAGCAAATCTACTATTGACTTAGCTAAGCATCCAATTGCACATGGAAGAAGTAAACACATTGAAACACGTTTTCATTTTCTAAGGGATCAAGTAAACAAAGGAAAATTGGAAGTTGTGCATTGCAAAACTGAAGAGCAAGTTGCAGACTTGCTTACAAAGCCATTGAAGACTAGCAACTTTGAATACTTGAAGAATAAGCTGGGAATGGCAAAAGCTTCTAACTAAATGAATTAGGAGGTGTATTAGATTGAGAAATTCAGTTAGTCAGAATAAATCCTAGAGTTTAGGGTAACTAACTTTGGTTAGCTTGTTAACCAAGTTAGAAAGTTTGTTTTAGTTTGTTAGAGAAGTTTGTTACAAATCTTTTTGTATATAAGCTTCTCATTGCTTGTAAATATTAAGATTCATTCATATCAATAAGATTCGTTCAGTTTTATACCATTGCTTCTCTCTCTCTCTCTCTCTCTCTCTCACACACACACACACAAAAAACCCAGTTTATGTTTTATCAGTTTTGCACAGTTTGTTACCCAGTTTTTCCTCCTGGTTCTATAGGTTATCCACGTGGTTCTATAGGTAATCCACTTGGTTCTTTTTCCTTTTCAATGTTTTATAATTCTTTTTTATTTATTTATCATTTAACTTATCCGTAGTCAAATTCATTGAACTAATCGAACCATGAGTTGAAGATGTCACTAGTCTAATCTCCTTACAAATAATATACTTTGCAAGATTAAACTTGTGGATTACACTTTCAGGAGATTGTAAAGATCAGAAAACTGGAATTAAGGGGCGATGTGTTGTGGGGGCGATTAAAAATTACACCAACCAGCTCCTCGATTATGGCAGTGCCATAAAACCTAAATGTAAATGCACCTTTCCAAATTAATAAACTTTGTACCCCATTATTTTGATTTTGTTATATTTTTCTTCTTCATGACTAACAAACTCCGGCATGGATATTATTGTAACATCACTATATCAGATAACCTTACCCAAGCCCTTTATTTCCTTTCACATTTTATGGGAGACATTCATCAGGTTTGCATCTATAGAAACACTAAATCACACATAATATATTTCCATCTAACTTTGAAATTAATGTTGCTAATCATCATATCGGCAGCCTCTACATTGTGGCTTTGTCTCAGACAAAGGAGGCAATGAAATAACTGTTCATTGGTACACAAGAAAGCAAAATCTTCACCATGTATGTCAAATTCATTGCTTCATCAAGTAAATAAAACATAGCTTCAAAACATAGTTTATAGAACATAATTGACATATACACTTTCAGTATAAAAAATGTGTACATTGTCACTCAATCATAATTTTTACATCGTTAAAAAAGTTTGACATTATTCATACCTACTTCTAAAACTCATATATGACGATGTAATTCATAATTTTCGTTTGTTGACAGACGGTGTAAACATTTTTACAGTGTATCAAAGTTATTTTCTATTATACTATTCACTATCTAATTGTTAACATAATTAGAAGTAAACATGTTTACCCGTTGAAGGTTTGGGATGTTAGCATAATTGAGACCGAAGTTGAAAGATTCTATGACTTTGAGCTAGGCGATTTCATTGATGCAATTCAACAAAATATTACGGTATGCCATTACTATGCATCACAATATTCATCATCGATTATCACCATTACAAGAAATTGTACTTTCAAAGTTTCATATTTTTCTTCCATATTTTCTCCTGTAAACAGAAAGTATGGGCTAAAGAAGTCGAAGAATGGGAGAACTGCAGTTCGGATAACATCGCATGCCCATCAGTGTATGTTCCATTCACAGCTATTAGTAGGATAATTTAATATGGATTCTCTTAATCTTTAGTTTTATAAAAATCTCTTAATTAATAACATTGATTATGCATAATTCCGAATACAAAAATATGTAAGTAAAATCCTCTTTATTAGATGTCAGCAGCTTCCATTTTAGACAAGTTTTCACTTAGATGCGTTAAATATGTTTTTAGTTCTTGTAAAAATAATACTCTACTATCAATTTAGTGCTTAGAATATTTCCATTCAAGTTTAGTCCTTCTCTTTGTACCATAGTCAGGATTTACTAATTTATCTGTGGTATTTGGAATACAATACACAAGTTTGACTTTGGTCTAATTGTTCAGATATGCTTCGGAAAGTAGCGTAGACGCCTGTAAATGGGCATATAAAGATGCATCTGAAGGGTCAACACTCAAAGGTAAGCTTTAAGAAGTTCATAACTATGATAGTTGAGACTAGTTCCTTCTACTCTTTTTCTCAATTCTATCATGAAACTATGTTTTGCAGATGATTACTTCCTATCACGTTTTCCAATCGTCAATTTGCGATTAGCTCAAGGAGGAGTTCGATTGGCTGCAACTCTAAATCGTATTTTTGACAATGACACGAAGTTGGCAATGTCGATGTAGTTTAGTTAAATAACAATAGTTCAAATGAGAGAGTTAGAGGGATGTTGATTGTAAGACAGAAGGAAAATCATTTGTATTTTTTTCTTTTCTCTACTTTATTTAAATTTTATATTGCAATTGTCGATGAGATGTGTCACTTTAATAAATAATAATTTCGATCTTCTCCAAATTTTGTTTATGTTATGCTGAAATACTTATTTTTAATTTAAATATATGTTTTTGAAAAGAATTATAGTGCACAAGTATGCAAGCAAGAAGGTGCAACATTTGATCCTTCTAAGCATCTTGATGGAGAAGGGGACATGAACATTAAAATGTTTCTTATAAGCTTATAGGTGCAGAAGAACCTTTATCCATAAGGAAAACATGGATATCTAGTAGGTAAAAGGAAAATGTGGAACTTTAGAATCTTAATCACGATACTTGTTTGCCTTTTGAAAATATGTTAGGATTTTCTCTAAAAACATGTTATGTAAAGCACAATGAGACTACTCTTGCAAGTTGCAACCTTCCATGTTTACGATAGACCAAGACCAACAACGATTACATAAAAGCCTGTGCCGCGTATGGCTTTGCAGGGGTCATAGCAGGAAGCTTTGGTGTGTTATGCATGAATGCCATGTTAACGGATGCCATGATTCAAGATATTTACATACACGATGGATAACATATTGACGTGCAAAGTGAAATGAGATGATGTCCCTCAAAAAGACATTATCCCTTTCCATGTTTATCCTACCGTAGTCATTTTAAAAAGCTCTAGAAACCTCTCAATGTTTTGGTATTGCAGTTTAGACCCGTACGTCCCTCATATTTATCGGAAGATATCTTCTGATGGTATATTTTTTTTATTCTTTTTGTCTATGGGGAGATATCTTCCGATGATTTATTTTGCCTGAAAATATTTATGGGTCGTCGATATTACCATACTGGCCTAAAGTCATGTTTGATAAATAGGCCGCAGAAGGAACTTTTCCCACTACTCATATTTACTTCAAGTATAATTTCAAATAAAATAATTAATCTGAGAAATACATTTTCAGAAAGCACATGTTGTTTTAAATTTGAAATGTGATGGTTGGGAAATTTCGTCCCATAGGACAAGGAAGAACAGCACCAACAATAATATGGTTGGCAAAGCACATGTTTATTTATATGTTTCAGATTATTAACATCTAAAAATCCTAATCATATATGTGAAATCATTTTTGGAATATTATTCCTTCATCTCAAATTTTATTGCTACTTGCTTGTGAAGATAGAATTCATCAAATATAATATATTTGCCACGTTTTAATTAAGAACTAACGCATCTTATCCTGCTTGTCAATGTGGGCTTAAAAAGCACTAAAATATTAGCTCAAATCTCTATTGCAAACACTAAAAAAAAAGTTTTTCCAGCACTTTTGGTCTCCTAGCTATTGAAAAATATCGACTTTGGCCCCTATAAAAATTTCAAATGTGGTCCTCTATTTTTAGCCCATTTAGAAAAAATGTCTATTCCCTTTGATTTTGACAAAGTCAATACATAGGTGATGACGGAGCATCATATGTTATTTTAGGTTATGTTTTATGTTATTTTATTTGTATTTGAAGGCAAATAAAAGATCATTTAGAAGAGTTGTCAATGGTTTGATGAACATTTTGTATTGTTTTCATTCGAGTCATTATAATTCAGTTTTATCATAAATCATATAACTGCATAGGGGTTAAATCTACTATTTTTTAATAGTTAGAGGGTCAAAAGTGCTAAAAAAAACCAAGAAATAAATAACAAATCAATTTCTCAACTAGTTATTACTTCAAATCTCTATTTCAAACACTCCAGTTAAAATTTCTCTCTCTAGCTCCTTCATCTCAAACAAATCGGCCTTAATTTGCTCTCTTTAGATTCTCTCTTCCATTTTCATCATTGAGGGTGTGGTTGTGGGTCAATTTTTGTCACAAAATCCCTCATCTTTATATGTTTCTCCCTATTTCAATTTTTGGGTCAATTTTTTAGGGTGTGGTTTTAGATTTTTTTTTTCTTCGTGATTTTGTCGTTTGAGTGCGACGTTATGTTTTTTGTCATTTTGTGCGAAGTTTTTCGATTTTCCATCTTTTTGTGGTGTTCATTTGATTCATATTGAAAGCTCGACTATTCAATCAATCATTTAAACGTCAACGTTGCAGATCAAGAAACATAAATATTCCAATCACTTTAATTTTATCATAACATCTGAGGCATGAGTATTCTGATCATTTTAATTTTATCATATTATGTAAAGGTATTTTCCCTTTGTATGTTGTGAGTTTGTTTGCACTCATCTTTTACTTTAATTACAAATTGTGTCATTTGAAAAAATACACTATCAGAAAATATATATGGTGGTTGGGAAGCTTCGACCCATAGGATAAGGAAGAACAGCACCAACAATATCAAACTGTTATATCGTACTTCTAAAATCATAATCATATGTCAAGTCACTTTCGGAAATTGGGAATATTCTACCTTCACTCGAATATTATTGGTACTTGCTTGTGAAGATAGAACTCATCAAGTATAAAATATCTACCACGCTTTAATCACGAATCATAGCATCTTATCTTACCTGTCAATGTTGACTTAACAACTACTAAAATATTACTTCAAATCTCTATTTTGCACGTCACTAAAAAGAAATAAACAACATATCCATTTCACAACCAGGTTATATATAGTTTTGTTTTATTGAAAAGGATATCAATACCATCATTACATGTGTGACTTATTATAAAGTAATTAAAGTGCAATGGGGTGTTATAGAAGTGTGCTTGTAGCCATAGTTTCATTTCTTATTTTGATCCAAAATACACAAGGGTGGGGAGATGATGGACATGCCATTGTTTGTAAGATTGCTCAGGTGCCCTCCTAACATGCTAATGAAATATTCTTTACTAATCCTGTTAGTTGCGAGTGTACTGTAGAAGTTCCCTATTAAATTTAGTAATGAAAAAATAAAAGATAGATTTTTTTTTTTCATTTCTAAATTTGATTGGTAATAATTTCTATTATAATGCGTTCTGATTTTAGTTATTTTTTTTGCTTTTAAATAGGCTCGCCTAAGCAATACTGCTGCAAAGGCTGTGAAAAAATTGTTACCAAAATCTGCAAAGAATGACTTGGCAAGTCAGTGTTCATGGGCAGATCATGTGAGGTTTATCTATCAGTGGTCTTCTCCTTTACACTTTGCTGATACACCTGATTCTGTTTGCACTTACAAGGACAAAAGTAAGTTGTAAATTCTCATTGGATGTCAGAGTAAAATTGTTTTACATCGACAATGTAAACCATTACTATATATTTATATCGTTACCAAAAGGATACCTTCGCATATATATTATTTGCATATAGTTTCTCAAAATTTGATAAAACATTTTGCTATAGTACTGACCAGTTGTTTTTTAAACATTCAGGGGATTGTATAGATCATAAAACTGGAACAAAGGGGCGATGTGTCGTGGCAGCGATAAGCAATTACACTACCCAGCTCCTCGACTATGGCAGTGACACTGAATCAAAATGTAAAACATATTTTCTTTGCAAATTAAATAACCTCAGTTGAATGCTCGTATTGTTTTTTGTAAGTTTACATCGACTCGATTTTGATACTCTAACATCAATCATTTATCAGATAACCTCACCCAAGCTCTTCTATTCCTTTCACATTTTATGGGAGACATTCATCAGGTTTGCATTAACATAAGCAAAATCAAATATCACCCAAATAACATGCATGCTTCCATCAAAGTAAACGTGGAACTTGTTTAATATGCAGCCTCTACATTGTGGCTTTGTCTCAGACAAAGGAGGCAATGAAATTACTGTTCGTTGGTACAAAAGAAAACAAAATCTTCACCATGTATGTCAAATTCATTGCTTCATCCATTATAAAACGTAGATATGATATATATTTTTAATTTTTATATTCATTATTAAATTGTAATTTATATGAAGGTTTGGGATGTTAGCATAATTGAAACAGAAGTTGAAAGATTTTATGACTCAGAACTAGGCGAGTTCATTGATGCAATTCAACAAAATATTACGGTACATGATTCGTCTTTACTTTGTAAAACCAGTACAAGAAATTATGATTTGTCTTTAGTATGTTATTTTTTTGCTTAAGTGGCTTATTGGCAAGATTCACACGCTTGTAAAAAAGTGGGAAATCCTGGGTTTGAACACGGACCCTGCAAATAATATCGCTGGTAGCCACCAACTGAGATACACAACATGACTCATTTCTTTCTTTATAATTCTTTGCTCAATAAACAGAGAGAATGGGCTGATCAAGTAGAAGATTGGGAGAGCTGCGGTTCTAAGGATACCCCATGCCCGATTACGTATGTTCTGTCTGATATTGTGCTTACATACTTCAGTACTTAAGTATTCTTTGAATTTTGTTCAAATTTTTTAAATTTCTTATTATGTATTTAAAAATAATATACATGTTGTAGAATAGTGGCTTTCCATTACAAGCTTAAAAGTTAGAACTATAGAAAATATTTGGCTTATGTACCTTGAGTTTATCTGTTACTTGAAAATTTGGAATACAGGTACTTAACTTGGGTCTATTTTTTCAGATATGCTACTGAAAGTAGCAAAGATGCTTGTAAATGGGCATATGAGGATGCATCTGAAGGTTCGGTACTTGATGGTAAGCTATAAATTTTTTTAGAAGTAGAACTATGATATTTGACACTTTTTATACTTTATTTAATTATATCATGAAAATATTCTTTGCAGATGATTACTTCCTGTCACGTTTTCCTATCGTCAATTTGCGATTAGCTCAAGGAGGAGTTCGACTGGCTGCAACTCTAAATCGTATTTTTGACCCACAGTTGGCAATGTCAATGTGATTTAGTGAAATACTTATGATTATAATAAGGCAAAATTTACTAGACTACCTTGACGTCTGTTAAAATGCCATTACAATCGCTTTAGTTTTTCAAAGAAAGTAACCTCATCTAATTCTTATTATTGTTGCACCTCAAATTCCCTCACTCAACAATTATGTCGGTGATGCTGTGACTTTTGTGGTGAACTTTAGTAACATTGCTATTGCTAATTCTGTGTTTGAGTTACTACATTCTTCCTGTGACACATTGTTTTGTCTAATATTTGAAAATAAGAATTGAAGAAATGAACAAACATTACAATGTCAATCTTGCCATGTCACCACACACGTGATCTAAATAGAATGGTCATGATACATTACAAATTTGTATAAATAACTGAACTCTAAATAGAGACTGATTAATTGATCATGATACGGAAGAAATATGAACAAATTATCCAAGACATTTTGACATATAAGATATGTACTTGATTCAAATGTCGGTGAAGCGAAAAATTGAAGTATTAAGAGTAAGAAGATCCTTACAATACCTGTATAATATCCTCGTCATAAAATGTAACGGTAAAAAACTGTAATGATCAATGGTGAAAGCAATAATACCTGCACCATGGAATTGCAGTTCATTCCAATGGTGGAAGCCAAACTTTTTATTTAGCATTCTTTGGAGGAAATACCCATGCAAAATAATAGTTGGTTTCAAAACGAAGATATTTTTAGACCTTGAACTACAATAAAAATATAACAGCGACGCATTAAGTGCTTGAACAGCCGAAAACATAAAAATATAACAGCAATCAAAGTTGGAATCAAAACAAACTTAAAAACAATAAGCACATATGCCTTTATAGTTTGTCTGGTAGCAACTACAAGTATCGCTGATCGTATGATCCACGAGCCAACTGGCGGTCTTGACTATATTGGCCACCAGAACTCAGGATCAAAATTGCATCCAATTCTAAGATCGGAATTGCATCCACTAGAACTGCAGTCTTGCAGTCATGAGACTTATGGATGTCCGATTAAGATCGGAATGTCCAAATTTCAAGGAAAAGACTAAATGAGTGTCACGTCCCTTACAAATTCTCCTCAACAATATGTAGCATGTGTTTACTTCTACTTCTATCCTCTTTCCAAACAATTGTATCAATGCCATCTTGATATAACAAAGGTACATAGAGTATGTCTAGTGCCACATTAGAAGGGAACAAAGAGTGGATTTTGGCTACATCCCGACTTCTTTGGCCTAAACAATTAAGTCACTCATAGAAAATTATGAACCTCTCGAGTATGCGGTGAAGACACACAACTTGCCTCATGCACATGTAACAATGGGTCCTTCATAACTCTAACAGAAGCACCATCTCCAATTCTCCACCTACAACCATTAGCAAGAATGTGGCGAGTGAACCATATACTACACCACGGACAACTAGTGTTATGACGAAGATTATAATCAAGAAACGAGGAGTTTGGAAAATACCTCACTTTGCAACTAGACTATTCGGCATGCACATAGTAGTAAAAGCTTTCAAGTCTCCAAATCCCATCCCACCTTTAGACTTCAAGCAAGTTAATCTATCCCAAGACATCCATCTAATTCCTTTGTTCCAGCTACCTCCTCCCCACCAAAAGCCGTTTAACATCCTCTCTGTCATTAACAATGGACATGGAACATAACCGCGCACTTGCATTTTTTATTTTTTTTCTTGACGGAAACTGCCTCAAGTATTTTTTTTATTTTAAGGTCAAAATGAAATATATTAATCGAAACGTAGAATTTTACTCAACACAAGAAGTGCCAAAGAAAGTTCAAACAGTTATATGAAAAAAATGAAAAAGCAACAACATAAACAACAAAGCTAGCAATCTTAGTGTGACTACTTCCAAGCACATGAGGTAAGTCACCACAAGTAAAAGTAATTTTTTGTTTGTTGCATTTTTCATCTTCAACCACCAATAAGACAACAACTTAACTATGTCGACAATAGATTGCATAGATTCTTCCTTGTGCCGAAAGATGCGGGAATTTCTTTCCTTTCAAATAACCCAAACACACAACCAAATAAAACATAATGAAGAATGCACACTTTTAGAAAAATGTCCTAAGTGACCGAATTGGATTAATTAGGTGGTCATATAGACGCATCGGGTTCATTGAAATATTGATACCCAACCATTGTGACATCAATGACCAAATTCTACAAAAGAAATCACAGTCTAGAAACAGATGATTTGCATTTTCAATGCTACCACAACCACTCACACAAATTTGAGCCTTAGCGTGGATAATACCACTTCTAAACAAGTTATCCGGAGCAGAAATTAGATTACGAAGCAAACGCCAATTGAACAAAGAGTTACTTTCAACAGAACAACATTGTTCTAAATAATGTTTGTAACATCATAATGCCTCGTAATCTCCTTGAAAAAGTAAAGCTGAACTCCTTTTTATGGTTGTCATCTAATCAGGTTCCGATTGCTTTTTGTTATCATGATTGGTGGCGACATCTGCTTTTTTGTAAGGGTGTAATTTAATTTTGTATCTTTAGGTGGCTGGTGTGCTTTCGACTTGATACCATTGTCACCTTGACATTGTAACTGTTGCGTATTTCATCACTTTTAACACACCTTATACGGGGTGAGAAACCTTTTAGTTTTGGTAACATATTCCATTTTAATTTGTTAAAAAGAAATAATGCCTACTATGCTCCACAAATGACAACAAATGGTAAACTACACTAATTGTGCAACCTTTAGTCGGCTCCAGATGCCAGGACCACATGTCCTCTACTCCCTCCTATAAAACAATAGAATTTAACAAAACATGACACTCCCTACATGCTCTCCCTGCTGCCTCTTGTTCTTTAATTTTGTGTGTATACATTTTACTTTCCCTGTAATGTTCTTGTTGCAATCTATAAAATATTTAAAAGATATAATAATGGATTCAACCAAGTTTTGTTAAATGAAAAAATGTCAATTGAATTTTTATAGCACATTTACCATTTTAGAGATGAAAAATACATTCATAAATACAATTATAAAATTAAAAAAAAAACAAACATATAATTTTATGTCATTCTATATTTATCATCTTTTTCAACAACAAATTTTACTAAACACTTTAATTTTAATAAACTATTTTTTCAACTAAATTCTTTAAGCTATCAACCATCAACGCTATATGCTATATTTTCAGCTATAAGACTCTTACTAAAGATGTCAAAATCAACACTCCTTCCGTCTCAAATTATATGACTCAAGAAATATAATTAACATTGTATGGGAAGGAGAAATTTTAAGTAATTTTACAAAAATTATTTTTCATAGTATAGGAAAGATAAATTAAAGAATTTAAAGAAGTGAATAGCGTTCATAAATACAATTATAAAAAAAAAATAAACAAACATAATTTTATGTCATTCTATATTTATCATCTTTTTCAAAAACAAACTTTACCAAACACTTTAATTTTAATAAACTAATTTTTAAACTAAATACTTTAATCTATCAACCATCAACACTATATGCTATTTTTTCAGCTACAAGGTAATCATATTTTTACCAATTAGACTCTTATTAAAGATGTCAAAATCAAATCTCCATCCGTCTCAAATTATATGACGTAAGAAATATAATTAATGTTGTATGAGAAAGAGAAATATTATAAGTAATTTTACAAAATTATCTTTCATTAATAATACAGAAAAGATAAATTAAAAAATTGAAAAAAGTGAGAGTAAAAAAAAGTTGAGAATATAATAAGAAAAATAACATTCTACCTAAAAAAATAGTAGGAAAAATAGTTGGAAAAATAACATTTAATAGTAGGAAAAAATATTATAAAACAACTTATAATTTAAGAATTTTTTTTGTAAAACGACTTATAATTTGAGAGGACTTAAGTCACAATGTAAAAGCGTGCATGCCCCGAAAAAAAAAATGGTAAAAGCGTACATTTTGTTGGAAATCTGAAAACCCTGGTAACTTAAGCCCACCCGTTTTCAACCCAAGTGAATGATCCAAATCCATACCTATATGTATTTCCCGGCCACTTTACAAAAACACTAAGGCTTTGTTTGTGAGTTTGGAGGGGTAGGGAGGGGAAGGCTTGGGAAAAAAGGAATGAGAAAGTGGAAGAAATAGAGGAAAATGGGAGATGAGGGCTTTGGGGGGTTAACTTTTCTTCATAATACAAAACCCTCCTCGTTTGGAGGAACTAAAAAATTGTATTGGGGGAGGGTTTTGGAGGGTTAATAAGAATTATTCAAATTTAATCTACGTTGTTATAATATTTTTAAAATTAAAAATAAAGTAATCATACGCATTAATTTATCATTCTCTAAAAAACTACTCTTTTAAATTTTTTTGAAAGATTTCTCTATTTCTCTACATATTTTGCACCCGTCAAAGCCTTTCCTTTCCTTCCCCTTCAAACTCCCAAACAAAGCCTAACACAATACCGTTTCACACTCTATAAACACCAAACCCTATTTTCTTCTTCTTGCCGCTAAATTCATTCATTCTCCAAATGGGTTTACCACGTTTTCAAGAAGAAGAAGAGACCGAGCCTATGTCTCCAAAATCCAGTAGACCCAAACCCTTTCACCAATTTACCTTACCAAAGTGGGGAACTCATATATGCACCAAAGCAGCCGTTTTTGATACTGCCGGTGCTTCAACCAACTGCGGTGGTGACTGCCCTTCTTCTAGGTCTTACTCCTATGAATCAACTGACGCCAAAGGAATCGCCATTGTGAGAGAGAAGCTCATGCATGAATTGAAAACTGATTTGAAAACCGCCACCAATAGAATGAAAGACGCGTTTTTTAGCGAAGAAAGCTTAGAAGACGGTGAGACTCTTAAGTTGTGGAGTATGAGAATGAGGCAAACAAAAGAAATCAAAGCTCCGATTACCTCCTCCGGTAATGGAAAGTGTGGTTTCACTTCTCTTGCGAGAATTGAAATTGACGCTGCCAATGATGGTTTTGTGGATCCTGTTGCGTCAAGGTTGAGAAGTAATGTTACTAGTAACAAGGTTGAAATACCAAAATTTTCTCTTCAGCTTTTGAGGAAGGAAATCCATGAAGATTTCATGGCTTTGTTGGGTTGTGGGCCTCGGAAAAGGCCCACCAAGAGGCCCAGAGTTGTTCAGAAAGAGCTAGACGTTAGTTGCATGTTTTCCTTTTAATCAATAATAATCTATTATTGCTTTTGTTTAAATTTATCATTGATAGTAAATACCTAATTTGTTTTTACTGTTTTGCAGAATGTTTTCCCTGGATTGTGGCTAAGTGATGTTAATGCTGAAAAGTACAAGGTTCATGATACTAACGAGAATGCGAGATCTGCAAAGAGGAAAGGGAAAGGGAAGTACTTTGATGATGAAGAATCATCATATTAGGTTTTTCTTTTTTTGATTCTCAATCTTTGAGATGGTGCTAACATTAGGTTTTTTGATATATACAATATGGTTGGTTCATTCTTTTGTTTACAACAATAGTACGCCACTAAATTAGATGATAGATGAGTGTTAAGAGTCCCACATCGGACATGACATGGCCTGACAATGTGTTTATAAGTGGGGGCAATCCTCACCTCACAAGCTGGTTTTGTGAGTTTGTGTTAGGCCCAACCACGATTTCTAAGAATGAGATAACTAGTTAAGCTAACTTTTTAGTACTTTGCATATGAAGTTTTCTGGTTTGTGACTCTGTTCAATGATGCAGCTCAAATGTGTCACAATTTTAAAGTTAGATTTTTCAGTTAGTAGTACTCCTTTATTACTCAATCTTGTGCCTGCGAATTGCCTTGGGCATTTGCTTTTTACTTTGTTTTCCAAATTCGTGTTAAATAGTATTGTTTTCTTTTAATTTGTACTGGTTTGGCTCATCTTATGCAATGATGAGAAATGTGTTTCTGGTTCAAATTTTATCTGTAAAAATTGTTTTCAGATCTCTGTTATAGCTCTTTATGTATGATACTTTTTTGGGAATCTTTTAAGGAGAGTTACAAGTACAGCCTTTTTTTTTTCTTTTTTCATGAGTTCCACCTCTATCATGTGTAGTAGAAACCCAATGTACGTGTAACCTTCTTCTGTCAACAAGGGTTCATGTGAGCCTATACCCATTTGTGGCAAGGGTTATTGATTAATGATTGCTATACTATACCTACTAGACGTGCCTTTGAAAGTTTTAACAGTTTTAGCGGTGCAATTTGTAATATGCATATGTTATACGGTATTCCTTTTTTGTTGTTGTGATATATGTTTACTATATGGTCAATTATTGAGTAAACACCAAGAAGTTTGAAATAATCCTTAATCCTAATACCAGCACAAAAGATACAAAATTCAAGCTATTATGCCAAATGCTGTGATATATGTGTAACAAAAAAAAGGGTGTTGTAATATCTACTGCGTACTCCGCCGTTCCTTTTTAAATCTCATTTGACTACGCATTTAAGGATCATATTCAACTATCGTTTTAATATTCCAAGGGTACGAAATGTCACTTATGCCCTTTCTCAACTACTCTTATCTTTTCAATAAAACTCATTAGTGATATCCATTTGAAAAACTAAAGTTTATTATTTTTAAACAATTTTTTTTTTTTATAAAATAAAGTTTGTTTTTGGTTATCTTCAACACTCAAATTTAAGTCGCATAGTGTGAATCTAGTATTGGTTAAAATCATTAATGAAGCCTTAACTTTGATCAAAGGAGTTGGAGGAAAGTTAAATTTTTCTTAACTTTTGATTAATGTGAAGTTGGAATAATTTTTATTTTGCTTTACAATTATTAAAAAATATGTGTACAATATTTAGATTATTAATTGTTATCGGAGAGAGAGATAATAAAGTGTATTAAAAAAAAAATTGTTGAAAACAAGAAGAAGAGAGTATCTAACAACAGCAATGTCGTTGATCTGGACCAATAACTGCAACTGTTGTCAATTACAAGTGGGAAAGTCTGTCAGTTGGTTGGAAGAAATGTAACGTGGTGTTGCATTTCATGAAGCCGATAGGAGAGTATCATTGGGGTGATGGGTGCGTGATTTGAATGGTCGAGTTATTACAGCACAAACAATGTGGAAGTGAATGAAAATATCTGTAGGGATAGGCAATGGCCCTAGTGGAGGCAATCAGGTTTGTTAGCAGCAAAGGAGGGGACAATGTCATTTTTTAGTCGGATTGATGCACTGTTGTGACTTTTTTCTATTGTTTCGGCGTAGTGGAGTTTCTAAATTTTATATGCTACTTTCAGTTATTAATGACCAACTATCTCTACATTCCAATTTCAAGGTGAAATTTATTCAATGATAAGCGAACATGGTTGCTCACTCTTTACCTATGGTGGCCGGTTCATGGACTAGTTACCAAGTTTTTTTAGCTTTCTTCTTTTTGTATTGAACCCTTCCTTAACGATGAGTTAATTTTGCTTTTGTCAAAAAAAAAAAAAAAAGAGAAACACAA
>Ga0228710_1005038_pt1 | contig 20672 bp, 7 predicted proteins | sample MedpolnodulmetaG_FD_177995 | JGI IMG/M metagenome (GOLD analysis project Ga0228710, IMG submission 177995) | Root nodule microbial communities from Medicago polymorpha collected in Santa Monica, California, United States - pink nodules | ecosystem: Host-associated > Plants > Roots > Nodule... | reverse complement strand
ATAAAGTTAGAAAAATGCAATAAAAGAATAAAGGGAAAAGTACAATATTGGGGGGACTAAGGCAAAACCCAATTAAACATAAAAGACTAGAAGTAAAGCAAAGTCACTTCCTAAGTAGCCTAACACTCCCTGCTTCTAATGAAAGTACCAGGTTACATAAAATGACACAAACACAGAGAAGCAAAGCAACTGAGAACAAAACTAAAGTCTAAACCAAGGCAAACCCAGCTTCTCAAGTGCTCCCAAGATGGAGTTGAAGTAACCAAAAATTAGCTAAGGGCCAGTATGAGTCTGAAGCAAAGTAGAGAGATTTTGCCATAGAATTCTTCTAGTAATATAGAAAGTGGAGGCATACACCACTGCAAAATCATATACTCTCGGTCTCTTCTAACAAAAATCACGAGTGTTAAGAAAAAATGTTAAAGTAGTAAATTGTCATTCCTGGATAAATATATTTAATGTTAATTTTTTATATTTCAAGATTAATTGATGGTAATAATAAGGGGTATAATTGGAAAATGAGTAATAAATATATCTAGAAATTTATAGTGTCTTATATTTATGGACAAAACTTTTTTGTAAATTACTCCCTCCGTCCCTTGATGTAGGCATCCATTGCCTTTTTCACATTTCTTAAGAAATATTGGCAGTGTAATTAATATGTCTGTTTTGTGTGTTAATATTACCAAATAGTCCATTGTTTGTATGTGCATTAAATTTGGCTTTTCATATTTCAAGACAAGTTAGTAGTATTAATTAGGGGTATGTTTAGGAAAAAAATAATAAATGCATCTAGTAATTTGAAAGGGTGTTTACATTTAGGGACAGAAATAAAGTCAAATTAAGGCTTATATATAGGGACGGAGGTAGTATCTTATAATTGGAGACGGGAGTATTCCATATTGATAGATCTTTGACTGGTTTGTGCACATGATTCTATTATCAGGTTGCCTTTACTTGATGGCAAATATTTTTGTGACTATTGCAACTAATGTGGGTCAATATTTGGCGGGACCAGCAATTCGCGAAGTTCAATATCTTCTGTGTTAATAACACAATCAATGATCTTGAGAATGAAAAGGAGGCACTGACATCTGAAAGAAACAACTTGCTAATTCGTGTTGAACAAGCCAAAGAGAGAACTGAAGTAATTGAAAAACCAGTGGAGAAGTGGTTGAATGATGTGGAAAATCTTCTGAGAGAGGTGGAGGTTCTTGTGGCGAGGACGGAGACAGACAACAATTGCTTCCAAGGATGGTTTCCAACATGTGGACGATATCTTTTGTGCAAGGAAATGGTAGCAAAGGTAGAGGCAATGGGAAAATTCAAAGGCAAAAGCAATGATATTCAACCATTTTCTCATCTTGCTCCACTACCAGGTATTCAGTATGAGTCATCCGAAGACTTCATCTATTTTGAATCAACAAAGGTGGCTTATGATCAACTCTTGAAAGCACTTGAGGATGATCACATCTCTATAATTGGACTGCACGGAATGGGTGGATGTGGAAAAACAACCCTTGTAACAGAAGTTGGCAAGAAGGCTGAGGGATTGGGCATGTTTGATAAGGTTATATCAATCACTGTGACAAGAACTCCAAACATTAGAGGCATTCAAGGAAAAATTGCAGATATGTTAAACTTGAAATTGGAAGAAGAAAGTGAAGAGGGAAGAGCACAACGTTTATGGTTGTGTTTAAAACAAAAGAAGCGAATTCTTATAATAGTGGACGATCTATGGAGAGAGTTTCATTTGAAGGATATAGGGATTCTCTTAAACAATGTTAACGAGCACACTTGGAAGGTCCTCATAACCACTCGAAATGAGCGTGTTTGTACATCAATGAAATGTCAAAAGAGAATTCATTTGGGGCTTCTGTCTGAAGATGAATCTTGGACTTTATTCCAAAAGTTTGCAATAATTGATGATGAATACTCTAGGTCATTGAATGGTGTGCCACGGGAAATATGCAATGAATGCAAAGGACTTCCCTTGTCAATCAAAACTGTAGGGTCGTCGTTAAAAGGAAGGCATGGAATTGAGTGGTGGCAGCAGGCGTTTGATAAGTTGAGGGATTCAAAGGCATCCAATGATGAAGGAGGAGTGGTGACTACTTTAAGTTGCCTTAAATTAAGCTATGATTATTTGCAAAGGCAGCAGGCACAATTTCTCTTAATGATGTGTACTCTTTTTCCAGAAGACTATCACATACCAACAGAAGATTTGATGAGGTATGCATTTGGACTAGGTGCGGGAGAAAGATTAACGTTACAATCAATGAGGAGCTTGATTCAAGCAGACATAAACAAACTTTTAGATTCTTGTTTGCTGATGCATGGTTCCGTGAAGATGCATGACATGGTGCGTGATGCAGTCTTGTGGATTGCAAATGCATCAGATAATTGCAAAATCTTGGTAAATGTAGACAAACCACTTAGCATTGTAGCAGAGGATAACAAAATAAGAGATTGTTTTGCATTATCCTCATGGTGGTATAGTAAAAAGCCCACTTTTTGTCAATTGCAGGCTCCAAATCTTAAAATGCTATTGCTAAATATAAGTGCTCGTGGATCATTGGATTACTTGGATTTATTGCATTACTGGGATTTATTGCATTTAACATTTGAAGGAATGCAAGAGCTTGAGGTATTTTCTCTAACCATTGATTACAGAGGAGTACCAATATCATTTTCTCCATCAATCCAATTGTTGACAAATGTTCGAACAGTGCGCTTGAATGGATTGGAACTTGGTGACCTTTCTTTCATAGGAAGCTTAACAAGCCTTGAAGTTCTTGACTTGAGATGTTGTGGCTTCAATGAATTTCCTAACGAAATAGGAAAACTCATGAGCCTTAAGTTGCTGGATTTGTCAGAGTGTTGTATTTTTGGAAACAACTATAATGGAGCAATAGGGAAATGTTCACAGCTAGAGGAGTTATATGCTTCAGCATGTTACCCAAAATGGTTTGTTCACGACGTCATTCTGGATATTGGTATTCACTCTAATCTACAAAGGTTTGTACTTGAAAATCCAATCCATCTCTCAGATCTTGTATTTGACGATCAAATCCTTCAGGAAAGGAGAGTTCTACGAGTAAAAGATTTTAATATCACAAAGTTGAAGGCATCTAAGAAAAATATTCTACAAATAGCTGAAATTATTTCTTTGGAAGACCTTCATGGAGGATGTCAAAATATTATCCCAGATATGGTTGGAGTTGTGGGAGGCATGAATGACTTGACTTCTCTCCATCTTAAAAGTTGCCAAGAGATAGAATGCATCTTCGATGCAACCTATGATTTCAAGGAAGATGATTTGATTCCCAGGTTGGTCAAGTTACGCCTTTGGTCTATGAGTAACTTGACAGAATTGTATCGAGGTCCACCTCTGGAAGTACTACGCTACTTTGAGAAACTAGAACTACTTGACATACATCTTTGCATGAAATTACAGATCAAATTTCCATGGGAATGTAAGTTACGAAATCTTAAGTTTCTCAGCTTATCAGATTGCAGGACCGGTGAAGTACTCTTCTCAGCATCTGTTGCTCAAAGTTTGCAGCAACTAGAACAACTAAAAATAAGTGTGTGCTATGAATTGAAGCATATAATTGCTGCTAGTGGAAGCCAACATGGTGGTAGTAATACAAGTGAGGAAATAAGTCCAGCTCCAATGAATTCTCATTTTTTGATAACCAAACTAAGGGATGTTAACATTATTGATTGTCCAAGTTTAGAGTCGATATTCCCAATTTGTTATGTTGAAGGACTTACGCAATTGCAAAAGATGGAGATCGCACTTTCTCCTAAGCTGAAATACGTGTTTGGTAAATGTGATCATGAAGAACACCTTTCATCACACCATGTCATGCTTCCTCATTTGGAAGTTCTCAAACTTTTTAATCTTAAAAATCTCATTGGGATGTGTCCAGAGAATTGTCAAGAAAAGTGGCCATCTCAGTCTCTGAGGATGCTAAACGTGGAGAGTTGTCCAAAATTGGTTATACCATGGTTGAATTTGAAGGTTGGCTACGATCAAAGACAACATCATCCGAATGAAGTGCGTACTCTTATTGAAATGCTTTACTGTTTTGTGGTACTTAAGCTATTTTTTATTGATATTTGTAATGCTACCCACCCCAATATTATTTGATTATTTAACTTGTAATATTCCATTTCAGAACTTACCCTCAAACCTGCAATTACTGGAATTGTGTGATGTGCCTCAATTGTACTCCATTTCACGGGTAGGTCCTACTCCGAGTCAGATTTGGAGTTTCCAATGTCTTCGGCGTTTAAAAGTGGATAGTTGTGAAAATTTGAAGTTCTTGTTCTCCATGGAGGTAAGTAGAAGCCTACCAGAGTTGGTTAGCCTTATTATTTACGACTGCGAAGAATTGGAACAAGTAGTTGCAGCAGATGAAGAACTTGTGCAGCTTCCTGATGCTGAATTGTATTTTCCAAAGCTAAAACATATAGATGTCATTGACTGCAACAAGTTGAAAAGCCTTTTCCCTTTTGCCATGATTACAATGCTTCCACAATTAAGTTCTCTTTTCTTAAGAGGTGCTACTCAACTTCAAGAGGTTTTTAGGCATAGTCGTGGGGACAACATTATGAATAAAATGGAAATTGTTCTTCCAAACTTGACAAAGATATCATTGAGCGGTCTACCGAATTTTGTAGATATCTGCCATGGTTGTAAGTTACATGCTGTTAAACTTCTACATCTCCGCATATATAACTGCCCCAACACTGCTCCAAGCTTAAGAAAAATTCAGGTGACTTTTCTTCCTTGCTAACTAGGAATACTAACAAAAATTCTCTTGTTATTTTTAACTTTTTCCTTTATTTTTAGAAAACAACATTATTTAGTTCAGATTTAGGATAATTAGATAAAATACTGACCAAAGCTTCATTTTGAATAGTTCTTATAACTCCTCTTTGACAATTAATAAAGCTACAAAACTAATAAAAGGCCACAAATCTGGTAAGCTATAAACATTGTCATTGTAGCTAAGTATATACTCTGAATCTGACACTATTGGTTATTCCAAATAGTGTTGAATGTGTTTTTGTTTAGGACTGATTATTGTTCAGTAATCAAAATAGATTCTTTTTAAGTATAATCAGGTGGGGGTGTTAAAAAACCAACAAAAAGTAGTTTTTATTTGCACATTAAATAAAGAATTCAAATAGATGATTTGAGTGTACCAGGTGTGAAATAGTTCTCTACTGACCAAAATTTTGATTTTGTTGACAAGGATGACATTGAAGAAGTGGCAGAAGAAGATGACGAAGATTCTCAATTTCGGCCAACTTCTAGCATAAGTGGTTATGTGAAAGATCCATCCGTACCCAACTTGGCATGGGACAAAGGAAAAACAAAGTTTGTTGTTGATAAGGATGAAGAAGGGGCAGCAGAAGATAATGAAGATTCTCTTTATCGGCTCCCAACTTCTAGGAAAACTGATTATGTGGAAGAACCATTCGTACTCAACTACGTATGGGACAAAGGAAAAACAGAAGAAATTAAAAAAAGAAACGTTGAGAGTGCGATTAGAGAAGAACTCACGCCCTTTGGACCAGAACCTTAATCTGGCGCCTTAGGCCAAGTCGGTCATCTCATCTTTGTTTAAAAGTCTTTTCCCTGTTACTATGGTTAGAATGCTTCCGCAAGTAAGCAAGCTTCAAATATCACAATCTACTCAATAAGAGGAATAAAATGAAAGCCGTGCTTCCAAACTTGACAGAAACTACATTGGATCAGATCTGCTGAATTTTCTTGATATGTTTCATTTTTTCAAGTTAGATGCCATTAAACCTCTCAGGTGACTTAATTTTTATTTTTTTTTACTTTTTCTTATTTTTTGAAAAGAATAATAATTTTGTACAAAATATGAATGTTACTGCTAAATTTTTTACCAACATTGTCATTGTAAACCATGAATGTGTTAGTTACAGTGACCAAGTACATGCCCTGAGTCTGACACAACTGATCATTCAAAAAATTCATTCCTTTTTGGATTGATTAGTTTTCAATATTGAAGAAACATTGAGTTAAGAAAACAAAAATAAATCATTTTTATTCATATATTATTTAATTGTACCTAATGTGAATATGGTTCCTCTACTGACTGAAATTTTGAATTTGTTGTTGAAGAACAGTGCAAATATAAATGTTCATTTTCCTCTATCTTTATATTTGAATATAAAAATGTGTTGTAATTCTGGTACAGATGGATCATCATTTTTGTTTGTTTGTATTGAATAAGAATGTTGTTAGTTGCTTATAAATTTTGAACATGTGGAATAGAATTTTGGTTGGTTATGCATTACTACTTACTAGTGACTCTGTATATGTAAAGAACAGTTTTCATTAGAATTTACAATTTCAAGAGAAAATTGAGTACATATCCATGCTTCAATGCCAGAATTTCTTTTTTTGTCATTTTTAACATCCTCTCATCCTAGTTAATATGTGGTTCAACGTTGAATGTAATTTTAATCTGATTTTTTTTTGTTGCAGTATTTTGATTATCAATAAGATTTTTGTGTACTATGCACTTCTCACGGTTCATTACGCTCGCAATTTTCTCTCTATTAGTCCTTTCAAATTTATTTGGTATTTTCCTTTTAGAAATTATTTACTTTTTGACATGATATTTGGGTGTTAGATATGGGTTTAACTATTGGTTGTTGGTAGGAAGATTGGACATGAGAGAGTTGATTCAATTTGTATGAAGTATGACAAATTAGACGCGTTAAGTAAAACGACTCCAATTTCTTTGAAAAACTTTATGAGCTTGTACGACTTCTATTTTAGTTGTTCCACAATTGGATGAAATTGCAATCTTCGTTATTGAATGAGGATGTTTATAATTCAATACAAGATACTAAAACTATTAGGTTGTATCATTATAAATAGAAATTCTTATGAAGAAAAAATGTTTTTAGCAATATTTTTTTATCTCAACTAATTTCTACTATTTCTAAAATTATTTGGTTGTATCATTCTAAATAGGTATTCTGGTGTTTATTAATCCAAAAATATAATTGGTATGTGGATCGCATGGGTGAAAGATCTAGTAGAGAATGAACACTTTAGAAGTATCCAATATTTTAATCGTGCAAATTGCTAAGCATGGTTTGAGGCATTCTGTGTAAATAAGGAACGATAAGGGATGTGCCTCCATGGGTAGGTCCTACTCCAAGACAGATTCGGAGTTTCCAATGTCTTCAGCGCTTAACAGTGGGTAATTGTGAAAATTTGAAATGTCTGTTCTTCATGGAAACACATAGAAGCCTACCAGAGTTGACGTCGCTTGTGGTTTACAATTGCCAAGAATTGGAACAAATTGTTGCAGCAGATGAAGAACTTGTGCAGCTTCCTGATGCTGGATTGTATTTTCCAAAGCTAAACATATAGAAGTCTATAACTGCAACAAGTTGAAAAGTCTTTTCCCTTTTGTCATGGTTACAATGCTTCCACAATTAGGGACTCTTCGAATATTAAAAGCTACTCAACTTCAAGAGGTGTTTAGACATGGTCCCGGAGACGACATTACAAGTAAAATGGAAGTTAAGCTTCCAAACTTGGCAGGTATAAGATTGGATTATCTACCGAATTTTGTAGATATCTGCCAAGGTCATAAGTTACATGTTTTTAAACTTCCAGCACTCAGCATATCTAAATGCCCTAAAACTGACCCAAGCTTAAGAAAAATTCAGGTTTATGGCTATTGGGCTCGTTAGTCCATTATGTCTCTTTTGTATAAATGGAGGGTTCATATTAGGGTTTCAAGTAGAGTGTTTGTTTGTGAGAACAGTAACCACCAAAAAGAGAAAAGAAGAGTGAAAGCAAATCCCATTTTTCCTAAACTTGTCTCGGTAAAGCATTGGATCAGGCGGAACATTGGACAGCAGGTCCACAACAGCATGTCTTCCTTTTCACAGTTTGAATCGACAAAACGAGGTTTGAGAAGAGAAATCTGCTTCGCATTGAAGCAACAGTTTTGGATATTTTTCATCTTTCCTATTCTCATTTGCAAGCTTTGTTGCTTTGATGATTTGACTGGTTGTTGCACTAGTTGTATAACAAATTGAGATTCTCTTGTACCCTTATTTGATTATAGTGGAGCTATTTCTTTGGTATGGACAACCCAGCTATTTCTTGTACCCTAGGCAGGAATAACAGTTGATTTATTTTCAGGCATATTGTTTGATTCCTGCAAAAGTGTCTTTTCAAGAGAACAAAAGTAACTTTCAAATAACAACAAAGAGGCCACAAAACACACTTCGAAAAACTCGCTAAAGAGCCTACTGAAATTCAGCGACAGTCACAAACAAACAAAAAGTATATTGCTATTTGCGACGAAGAACGACAACGAACAACAAGCATTAAGAGTCATCTAAGTTTTAAATTTGAGGGAGGCATTTGCACGTAATTTTTAAATTTGAGCGGGATATTTGGTCACTAGTGTTAAAAAAAATTAGGGGTATTTGCACATAGGGTTATCACTCAGAGGGTATGCGCAGATGTTACCTTTGTGATGTGGCATAACTTTACTCACACGTGGAAGTGTCATGTCAGCAGTTAACGATCATGTCAACAGGTTAGACAGAGAAAACTAACGGATGAGGTATTTGACAAACGTTTGACAATTTCAGTGGAGTTTTCAAAGTTTTGCAAAATTCAGGAGGGTTTTGACAAAATTTAGTGGGGTCTTGACGGGGTAAGTGATCATTTACTCGTTAATAAAACTACAAAATATGAATATCACAGCTAAATTTTGTACCGACATTGTCGTTGTAAAGTGTAAACCATGAATGTGTTAGCGAGTAGTGACATTAACCAAGTACATGCCCTGTGTCTGGTACTATTGATTATTCAAATAATTCGTTAGTGTTTGGATTGATTATATCAAATTGAAGAAACATTGAGTTAAAAAAACAAACGTAAAATCATTTTTATTCATACATTCAATAAATAATTCAAATACATTATTTGAGTGTATCTGGTGCGAAGACAAGGTTGAAACTAGAAGAAGGTGATGAAGTTTCTCTATGCTCTCAACCCAATCAGCTTTATCAATGTAAAACAGTGCAAATATAAATGTTCATTTTTCTCTATCTTTATATTTGTACATAAAAATTTGTCATACTGGTTTTTGTAATTTTTTTTTTTTTTTGATAGAAGGTTTTTGTAATTCTGATACAGATGAATCATCATAATTTATTTTTTCTATTGAATAAGAATGCGATTAGTTCTTGACAAAAAAATAAAGAATGTATTTAGTTGATTATAAACTTTGAACATGTGGAATACGTAACGTGATTGGTTTATGCATTACTAGTGTATGTTAATGTTTTTTTTTTTTTTTAGGGATAGCGTATGTTAATTATCACCATAACTTTATACGTAATAACAACTTTAATTATACATAATTTACATTTCATGTCAAGAGAATATGGGGTATATATTAATTGATTCTTCAATGCTAGAAATGTATAAAGGGGAAATGGAAATGGAAATGGAAATAGAAATACAGTTGAAGAAGGAAATGGAAAGTGTAAAGGAAAAATGAAAAGAAAAGAAAAAAAATAGAGATGTTGACAGTGGGATTTGAACCCACGCCCTTTCGGACCAGAACCTTAATCTGGCGCCTTAGACCAACTCGGCCATATCAACTTGTTGTTATGGTTTCGCGATACATATATAAAACATTGGTCTTCCATGTTTGGTCTTTCATTTTTCGTGGCCTTGGCTTCCTTTCTTGTTTGATAGGCATATGAGCAGGGGTGGTACCTGTGGGTAAAATCCGTCGCGGACATGGGATGGATAGTTAAACGGATATCCACGGGTATTTAACTACCCATGATTATATGAATACGGACACGAGCTTGATTGTATCTATTATTTTATAGAAAATATCCTATGATTTGTTGTCATTCTTCATTGAATCACACGAATCGATTTAGCAATAATGGAATTTCTGGTCTTTTTACTTTACTGAATCACATGAAATTTTACCGAACTACGTCTATGAAATACCTATTATGAAAACATGAGATTTTATACTCAAATTGGAATTTGCAACAAAACAAACAAATAGAATCTAACTTGTAATATAAATCGAAACAAATTGATAAATTTCACCTAGACTTGGGGTATTTTGAAGTAGTAGTATAGTATGTTATTACATAATTTTAATTCGATTCATACCCCCAAAAATGCCCATGGGTATCCATACCTGATAATAAATTAAGTAAATTATTAAAATATCTTTATATATCTTATTTTATTATTTAAAGTTGTTACCTTATTGAAGGAAATTTTATTGTCCACCTAATATTCTTCATTAATAACATACTCCTTCTGGTTCTTATTATAAGAAACAATTGACTTTTTAGGTTCATTAAATAATTAATGTATCTCGTTATAAATGTAGACTAGATACATCATTTGCATAATGAACCTAAAAAGTCAAATTTTTCTTATAATAAGGATCGAAGGGAGTATTTTTGATTTTTTTAATTCATCTTATTAAATTCAGTGTTTCTACTTCATTCACATCATAGATTATGTAAGAATCGTGAATTTTCTATGGATTATGTATGATTTATGAAATTTCGAATAGATTATGTATGGATGTTTAAAAGTTGAAGTTTTTTGGTAATTAAAAAAAATTATTATTTGTACTAAAAAATAAATAAATTCAAAAATTCATGGGTACCCATAGATACCTAAATATTCACGGGTACCCGCATAGTGGGTATCCATGAGGGTACGGGGCGGGCACGGGTATCATATTTATCCAAAGGGCGGGGACGAGTATTATACTATCCGTACCCATGGGTACCCATTGACATCCCTACATATGAGCCACATGGTTAGAGTAAAAAAAATCCAATGATTCTAACCTGAAAAATAATAAAAGTGATTAAATGCAATTAAATGTATAGATGTCGTGTCTTTGTCCATTTATAGACACTAGATACGCCTTAAATCTTAATTGTCGATGCTATATAGATTATCATATTAAACAATTTTCATTATGTTATTTTGTTTCATATAGTTATAATATGCTAAAGAGAAACTTTGAGTATATACTCATTAATGTCTTCATACCTAAACTACATCAATTACAATTACACTTTATGTCAAACAACTTTATGTCAAATAATATTTTTATTTAGGATTAAACAAAAACGAAGAAGTGTATGTTTGATTGTTTGGTGAAAACATTTCAACAAGCTTCTCTTCCCATTGAACACGGTTACAACCCATTCGGTTCTTTGCGGACCCTCCACTCAAATTACTCGTTTCTTCTTTTGAATCGATAATGAGTGAAGTATATATCCTTAGCTTCTGAAACATGCGTCTTTTTTTATGCAGGTATGCATCTGGTTCATTTGTCTTTTTTACCCTTCATTTGAGTAGTATCTTCTTCTCATCAATTCCCTTCAACTATGTGAGATGAGAACTTTCATTCCTGAATCAACAACTTCAATTTTCCTTTTCAGTGTTAGGAAACCTACTTTCATTCAAATTTGGCACAATTATTACAAATTTCTTTATATATTTTGCGACCATCTCTCACCCTCTTCATTGTCATACACATAGATATGAAGGAACAAGGAGAAACAAAAGAAAAGATATTAGTTATTCAAAAGAAAAAAATTATTAAGAAAGTAAGAAAAAGTTTATACGAAGGACTTTTTTTTATTTTTTGAAGAAATTTATATGAATGACTTGTTATCATGTACTCAATTAAAAAAATTAAATTTTTATACTTATAAAAGGTATATTGTCCCATAAGTCCTAGCTCAACTAACAAAAATGACGAAATTGTTAGGTTGGACGTCATGACCGGGATTCGAACCCCGGTACCTCTACACTGGCTTTGTCATCTCGTCTATCTACCCAAAAAAACAGTTATAAAGGGTATACTAACTTTTAGCATAACTCTATTTTCTTCCAATTTTGCCCTTTTATCTAATTAAAGAAAAGAAAGGGAAATAAAAACGAGATGGAAAAAAGAAGAAAAAAAAAACAGACGAAGACATTAGTTCTCTTCTGCACACAAGTTGGCCATTAATGTCATAGTCCATCTACCATATTTGATGCACCGTCTAAATCTAATTATGAAATTTACATATACCTTAAAACAATTAAACTGAATCAATATTACAGATATTTCAGGTATAACTTACTTCAGGTACAATCAATGTTACAGCAACTGAATACTTTAGTTACTACTCTTTACTCTATGAAAGTAAATGGAAAAGCTAAAAACAAAGTTCTATACACATAAGTTCCTTCCCCTTTAAACTATATCATCATCAGAGTAGATTTTCTAGCAACTCTTTCTACAACCTATACGAAATTTGTGGTATCTGGATCAGTAGGATCTACACTTTACAACCAAAATCATGGGTTTGCATAATTAGAATATGCAGTCATATTCCTGTACCTTGCATCTTCATGAATCTAGGATCCGATTGTTCTGAACTTCCATAGGTACGTTGAGGCTCGATCATATTTACTGTTAAATTTTTCTTACAACATTATACATGTCAAAGAAAACTAACAGTCTTTCAATGTGATCAAGTTCTTGTTTCAAGATATTTCCCAGATGCTGCAGCATGCTTCATATTCTCAGAATCCGCTTTAACTTGTAAACCTGAAAAGGGTAGAAAGGAATTACTTATCTCAAGTCTTGTCAAGCATAAGTAGTCAATAAAATAAAGATACACATCCTTCAAAAAATTTGTGCAAAACCTTTGATTGAAAGTTTGTTGATATATATAACTTTTGTAGTGAGTAATCCCTTATAATTCATATTTACTGAAAAGTAACTTGGACAAGAAGGAAAAGCCTGATAGAAACTGGTCTGTTTAGTAAAAATAGTTTGGGAATAATTCCACTTGTTACATATACTCTCTGTTATATACATGTCTTTTAATATTGTTCCCCTCAAAAATAAAATGTCTTGATATTATTTTGCACAAATAAAAAAATAGCTTTGATTAATAAGCAAATTTCAAACATACATAAGGTAAAGGTATAATTGACAAAAAAAAGTAGTTAACATAACCTTCAAATTTGAATACAACAAATAAATATAGACAATTTTTTCTCTAAAAAACTGAACATTAAAATGGAACAAAGGGAATAATAGATTGCAGAACTTCGACGGTCTACCCCTGCCAATGCCCAAAGGCCCTATCTGTTACAAATGACAAGATTCTTCCTCCTAATCCCTTCATCGACGTCGTGTGTGTCTATATATACACTCACACACACACACACACACCCCACAGTCTACCCTTATATACACCACATCCTACCTTTACTAACCAACTAAGCAGGTTACCTATCAAATCCTACATAAAGTGTTGAACCCTTCAGGACGGGCTTGCAAATTGTCGAGACAGAATGCAATAAACAAGGCCGTTCAAGACTGGTTAGTTTTTTTTTTTTTTTTCCTTTTCCTTCCTTATTGGTGATATTTGTTAATGCTGAACATGGGCCAGTTAAAACTTAGACGAACGGCTTTCACTTGGATATATTTCAATGCTTTGCTTAAGTGACTATGCTGATCAACGAAACATGCAAACTAAAAAAAAAAGTAACAACGGCGACAAACTATCAACCTGAGCAGTTCTGCTGGGCAGTTGCACCTCTATGCAGTTCCGATGGCCGTCCATTCTGTCAATACATGTTACCCACATCAAAACACGATATGTTAAAAACAAAAACAAAAGGCACAAGGATAAAATCGAAGAGGCAAAAAGATGGAATTGGAAGAGATTCAAGAAGCATGACTACCTTCTGCTTATAGTTTTTTGAAAATATTGGTCTTCTTTAAGGATCCCCTGACCGGCATACTTTATTTCATCTGTGTTCAGAATAAGCTGTACCATCAAAATGTCTCGACAAAGTTAGTTACCCTACACAGGCCTAAAACCAAATGCTAAACATTAAATGTGTGTGAAGTTTCAAATTTAATTATGAAGTGATACTCACTTGATACTCCCCGGCCTCTTCTACACCTACTGCGTAACTATCATAAGAATCTGTTGGATGAAAATTGAAAATGAAGAGAAGGGGGCCTCTGACGTAAGATATGACCTGCAAATAATGAAAGTGTGAAGTTCTACTATGTACATTAATTGAATGCAGTTGTTATGGTATATGCTACACCACTTAAAATGTATAATCAAATATCTCACAAGGGTCTGTGTATGTAGAAATGGAGGACATTGTATAATTGAAGAACAGGACACTTGAGGCAAGTTTGACTTGGCTTATTTGAGTTTATCTATTGGCATAAACTCTTGTGAATCTGTTTGGGAGAGCTTAAGTAAACAGCTTATAATATGTCCATAAGCTCTCCCAGATAGCTTATAAAACAACTTATAGCTTATATCAAAACAGTTTGATTTTATTCTATATTTTGATATGGAAATAGCCTATACATAAGCACTTATATGATAAGTGTTTATTCTATACGCGCTTAATTAAGCTATTTATCCAAGTAGAGCCTTAGTATACAGATGAACTGTCAATTAATATGCTAAAGACTGACGAGGAAGTAAAAGCCACCGATTATTTAAAAGGAAGGAAAAAAAATTGATGTACCATTGAACTGTCATTAACATGGTGAAAGGTTGGAAAAGCTCGAGAGAGCACTCTCTCCTTTTCATCCAGCTTCATCATGTCCTGAAAAGAATGGGACAAGTAATTACATAATCTCCATTTGTTTACGGGTCAGTTACAAACACGAAGTCTTAATCTGAATGGACGCTTAAGCCACATAAGATTATTAAATAGTTAAGATTTAATTAAACTATTTGCCAGCAGTGCACTGCTTATGATTAAACAATTATTAGCACAGAACACAAATAAATGCATTGATAAATTGGCCAGTTTCAATATCCAATTACTTTCCACCAACACACGAGTCGTGACTGGTGAGCAAGAATACAACTATAACAAAAGGGATCGAATTGACACCTTATCAAATGTAAATAAATCACGGTGAATTCCATCTTTTTCCAAAAGATCCCACTGACGATTTGCAAGCGAATATGAGAAGTCGTTGCTTGCTGATGGAAACTCAACACTCTGGCACGGGTAAAACATTAATGCGTTCAGTCACAAACAGGTGGTAGTTGTGTATATTTAAGATGAGTAATCCATTCCTCACCTTTGGATGCCCAAATTCATTGCCCATGAAGTTCATATATGCACGACCGCCAATTGTTAATGTGATCAATCTGATCATCTGGCACAAAAGTCAAGAATATTTATAAAAATGAGAAGAAAAAAGGAAATGGAAAAGCCATCCGTCTAAGCATGTTATATATCCGCGATCTTTTAAGTTCTATTGTAAGAATTTATTTACAATGTAAGGATATGTGAGATATAGAAAGCAGGAAGAATTTGGAGACAAGGAGAGAGAGCACAAAGGTTAAACAAAACTTTGAATTCAAATGTCTAAATTCCTAGAGGAAATTGGTTAAAATCATACTTTATGTAATGAAGATCCCCTCAATAGAGACTCCTTATAGTTTTCTGAATGCTCGTCAATTTCACCGAACAATGCTTCTGCAAATGACCGCCTACCAGATATGGACTGGCAGCAAGATAAGAAAAAGTTAGATCACAATGATACCTGAAAAACAAATCACACCGATCTTCACGAAATCAAAAAAGGGTGAGTTACCTGGTTGTGGTTTTCTGCATACAAGAGCATCTTATTAGCATATTCCTTTTTGGAAATTAATGTGCTAACAATCTGCAGCATGAGATGCAACATAAAATAAATTAGAGTTTAATTTAAAAAACTTAGTATACTAATGGAACCTAAAAAAACAATTAATAACAAAATGATCATATATATTCGAGTACGACCTTAGTCATGCTCCATTCATGGTCAGGAACAGTCTCAAGAAAAGTTGACCACATCTCGGGCGCAGAAAGGTTGACATAGTAATCAAATCCAAGTCCACCTTGAGAAGTTGGCTCACATAATCCAGGATAATATGTTGCCTGATCAATAATGAATACAAATATTATACACAGTAAGGATAATGATTACTTGCAGCGCAAGTTAAAAAGTAATTGTTCACTACTCCATGGTGGTCAATTATTACAATAATATTATGTCAGTTATTTATGAATTGTTGGACCAAAGTAATTATTGGACCAAAGTAATTGTGTTTACAATAATATTATGTCAGTTATTTACTCCAAACTCCAAAGCACACTTCAAATTGCCAAATAGGCTGCAAATAATTGAGTATTATGATGATGCAGATTTTCACAATAGAAAACCACAACCATTGACTCTATCATAAATCATGTCTGCAGCCAAACCATTGGCTCTAGTTTCCCTTCCAAGAAAATAATGACTGATAATTTTTTTTAAATTTGAAAAATCTTGAGAGTATGATCATTTCTTCCGCCAAAAAAATAGTGCATGCTATCTATTTCCTTTATTATAAGCTTCTTGAATCTAAATAAATGCTTGTCTTTTCCATGGTTATAGCTTACTTGGTCAGCCTTTTTTGAAATCCAACGCTGACAACCTAGCCTTCTCATAACAAGGTGGGTTCTTTTATACAAATTAAATGAGGTCAATGGGATATTTCAGAAACCAAATCAATTAAGGATAAAGTTTAGTTTCATGGTTATCACTTCTAGAGTTTACTTTGGTCTTCTGCGATGCTTTTACATGCACATAGTTCAAACTCACAAAATGGCTTTTTTTGGTTCACTTTCAAGAAGTACTAATCAATGCTTATTAAGTATCTAAATTAATGAAAAGAACATCAAAGCTTACATCTTCTGCTATTGTGACAATATTTGGGTGAAGAACATGTAGAATCTCATTGGCCATGATAAGATATAATAGTGCTTCCTTGTCAACATATTGGTTGCTGTACCTGAATGAAAGTAGAATTTGTAATCAATGTAATGCAATAATCAAGATCAGTATGTTTCACATTTTGAAAAACAATCTACTAAATACAATTCAGTATTGTAGTTACTTCAAACTCTGCACTATTGTAACAATATTTATACCTAAAAATTGAGGATGACACAGAAAACCATAAAGAATCTTTTAAAAGGACAGAAATATTTCATGGATGCTATCACAATAGCATTAGGATTCATGCAATGACTTGGAACCAAGATACATTTACGAAAGCCAACAAAATCTCAAATATAAAATTAATATTAATATATATGAAGCAACGAAGCTTGGAAAATGCCTTACTCCTCCAAGTCACCAGTAAACGAAGCAAAACCGTTGTGAGTATATATCATAGATGAAAGTGAATGGAACTGGAAACCATCAATTTGATACTCCTCAACCCACCTGTTCAAACATCATGAAGGGATCAATTTAGCATGAACAAACACTCTCTCCCAGATAATGAGGCAATAGAAAATAAAAAAATAATGACATTTCTGATCAATAAAATGAACTGGTAGACCAATTAGGTAGAAACACAATGGCTCAAAGAGGCAATTATAAGTTATAAATTCTTGTGCAATTGCATATACCAGTTCAAGTTTGATAGAAGGAAATGTAGAACATCAAGATCGCCATATTTGAACATTCTGGTTCCCCAGAACTTGTGTTGCCCCCGTTTTCCTGTTGAAAAAGTCAAATCACGGATGGCATTTACAGTTATTAGAATTAGAATAAAGGCCACGATACAACACTTCCTTTTTCTAAGGAACCAAAAGACGTTTAAAACACCAATACACGTAATCACACATGGCAAAATATCACTTTAGAAAAGCTAAAATAATAGAATTAGAATAAAGGCCACGATACAACACTTCCTTTTTCTAAGGAACCAAAAGACGTTTAAAACACCAATACACGTAATCACACATGGCAAAATATCACTTTAGAAAAGCTAAAATAATATTACAGATCAGGGAATTTTGCATTATAATGATTTATAATAGTAGTAGTGCTAACAAACAGAGCTAATTGTGACATATACAAGCTTGGCTTGTTAAATACTTTGTTTAAGCTCATTTGTCTTGGAAAAGAAATAGGCTAAAACTTATGTTAAGCTTAATTAAATAAATGTGACAAACTCAAGCTTTACAAACTTGACAACAATAGCTTATCAACGTATCATGTATATGTGTTCTCAGGTTTGCGGTGTATCAAAGGAAGCTATTCCGCCAATAAGTTGAATGATCAATGATGAAGATTCAACTAAACTTTATCGTTTCTATGTTCATTGTAGAAATATGTTGAACATTTTATAATGTTAAAAAAAAAAAATTGACATTTCTTTTCGTAATTGCTAGATGTTATGATTTACGATGTTAAAAAAAAAATTTGACATGTCTTTCCATAATTGCTAGATGTTATGATTTTTTATGTAAAGGGTTTGTCATTACAAAATCAAACAAGGTTTATCACGTGGTCTTGAATGAATGAAAGTAAAGACTGAAAATTGCAAGTGTGACTAAATAAAGAGGTTTCAGCAGCATGAACAATACCAGAATGAAAAAAACAGTCATTAGATCCGTCGAACATCGATAATCCAACCATCTCATCTGCAGCAGCATACGAATGGACAATTTCCATGAATACAAGCAATCCTAGTCCTGTGCAACCAAAAGAAGAGTCAGCAACTATGAAGCACAGACACGAAAACCAAACACAAAACTACCACTAACACATCAACATCGATAATAATTTAAGATAATGGAATAATTGAAGGTAACCACATGCGTCGGTGTCAGACACCAGACACACCATCAAGGTGAAGTGTTGGTGCAACATAGTTAGCAAAATAGTCTGTTTCCCCCAATGAAAATGAAGATAGAGCAGAAGTTATGTCATTATTGCTGGAAAAAATGGCAGCCACCAAAGATTGGAGATATAAACACACACAAAAGAAACCACAAACAAACAGCAAAAAGGACACAGTAGACATTCGACATGATTCATCACTTCTTGCCTCTATATTCGTAAAAAAATCAGAGAAAAGATTTACCATCCCATACAAGTTTACAAGTTGTATTAAACTTGAAAACTCATCCCACGCTTTGTATCACCTACATTCCCACTAGAGAGTTACAATGAATGACACTCACATTCATTACACAAGTGATCACTCACGTCACACGCTTGCTCAATTATCTTGAACTTGGAATGCCTTAACTCTTCCAAAGACCTCTTTATATAGTGGTGGGGTGTGACTTCTTCAAACAACGGATAAATGGACGGTAAGTCATTAAGTACATCGCACATTTCCAAAACTTTCAAGAATTCACTTCTTCGTCCAAAGATGAATGCAAGCTTCTCAATAGCCAAAATAACAATTCCAATTCCATGATTAGCAACTTGGATTGCTTTTCCGAACAACTTTATATTTTATTTTTACTTTTAACCTTTAAGCAAAATAGGAAAAATATGCAATGATGCTTGTTTTTCCTTTCTCAGCTCCGATTAATCTAGATACATATCCAGTGGACATTATCCTTGACTTCAATGAACTCATGTAATGCAACAAATATAATATAATGTAACATTTCTGTCTATAATTTTCAATACTAACGATTATGATTAAATTTCTACTCACCATGTGCCTCATCAACTAAGCGCTTGAAGTCATCAGGAGAGCCATATCGACTACTGGTGGCATAAAAATTGGTAACCTGCACCAATCAGATAGAATTTTGAGCATGTTCCTAACTACCTTAAAATAGTGAACTTTTGATTCATCCATTGTTAGAACTCATAACTGATTTGTGAAAAATCAGAATGTTGTCAAAGGTAAGAGTTGCAATATAATAATCTAACAAATAATAAAACATATAATATTTATGAAGAACCTATAAGGAAGGTGTGTGCGTGTAATTGTAGTTTATACCATGACTTACAAGATAAAGCATGAATACCTTTTCACACAAATTATTTGCATCAACAGTAACCAATAAAGTTATCTTATAAATTATTAATGTAATAGGTATACATGGAAATTCTCCATATTCCTCTATTCAGAATTCCATAATGATCAACATTTTTACACTAACCTATAACAGAAGCTTAACATTCCGATTCATACCCTCATACTAAGACCACTGGATTTTCCTAACTTCCCTCGTGCCTTCCTAGATACAGTGGTCATCAATGTCTCTGACTTAACGAAATTCTAGAGAAACTTAATCAAGATATAATTAGAGTCACAAAATTAATTAAGAATTACAACAATGTTAACTTACTCTGTAACCAACAGTAAAATAATCCTTGTGTTCCACAACTCCAATCAACTGAATTGCATTGTATCCAGCTTCTTTTATGTAAGGAAGAACCTGCATTAAGTATATAATATAAATTAAAGGGGGTGGTTATACACAGAAGATTTAATGGGTTAACTATAAACTTCATGTCCAAAAAAACAGAACCTTGTCTGTGAAATCATTAAATGAAGATATTTTTGGCTCGGATCCACTAATTCCAATATGGGCTTCATATATCCGCAATGACTTTGGTACTTTGGGACTTCCATTTTTCCATTTGTAAGCATCTTCAGGAGGTGGTTCCCAGTGGATCGCATAAGCTTGCCTTCCATCTAATTCTGAGTACATAACATTCAGATAACACAGAATCAAAAAA
>Ga0228710_1005037_pt1 | contig 20674 bp, 12 predicted proteins | sample MedpolnodulmetaG_FD_177995 | JGI IMG/M metagenome (GOLD analysis project Ga0228710, IMG submission 177995) | Root nodule microbial communities from Medicago polymorpha collected in Santa Monica, California, United States - pink nodules | ecosystem: Host-associated > Plants > Roots > Nodule... | reverse complement strand
TTAATTTTTTTTTTTTTTTGAAAGCTGATTGTAGGGAATCAAGATATTTCTGGGCACAACTGTGAAGATTAATTCCTCACAGTAATTATAATTTATTTTAGAGGTTAATGGACCCTGCATATTGGTGGTAAGTGGCCACAATGGCCCTTCAAATAAAAGAAAATCTCTCCTCCCCCCTCATTTTTAAAAATCCTCTAAAATCTTTTTTTTGTTTGCCAATTTTGATTCACTCTGGATCACACAATCTACAAGATTATAAGTCTAACATCTTATAGTAAACTTCAAAATTTTCCGGTTTTTTACACTTTTGAATTGACCAATCTCAAGGTGTAAAATGTTTGCTCAGATTTTTTTAACACAGTTCTAGAATCTGCAACAAATTTTAATTTAAGATCTTCGTTCTTCCACACTCATGGATTAATCTTACTTGACTAAAAACTGTTATATGCAGAGGAATACCATAGTGGTGTTTTTTCTCCTACGTAATGATCCAAGTTAGAACAAAAACCAGTAGATTTATTGACATGTATGATGTTAACCTTGAAATTTGTTTATCTTCTATGTTTTCACAAACCAAAATCTTCAATCCCAAGTGTGTTTATTCTCTTCCATGTGAACTTTGTTGGTCTTGTGTATGTTGCCAAAACATCATCGTACCGAAAGTCTGAAACTATAGATGTATGCGTTTGGAGATGAAACGACCAATTTCTTAATAAGAATGATGTTCAATCAGAGCATAATTTGCACACCTGGTTAGGGTGTACAAAGATGGTCTGCTTGTAAAATGTAATTCTCTCCTCTACCCTTCATCTATGTATTGTATATTGTGTTTATTTATGAGAATTGTTGCAAGAAAAAAAATGAAATTCATAAATTGAACATTTAATATCTTTGGATCGACCAATCCGGACGTGTTAAAGAACCATGAGTTTGTCCAACATATGTAATATTGCACATATTAAAGAAACTAAAAGTAGCAAATTTTTATTAAAAAACAACAATTATTTATTAAAAAGTTATATATTTAATATAAAAACACAAGTTTCAATACAAACTTACTACTTATTTTAATCTTTTTAACTTGTGCAAGTTTACACATGATAGAAAAATCCTATAAAAAAAATTGAAAATTGTATTTTACACCTCTATATCGAGGTGTAAAAATATGTTAGACACTAGGGTGAGTGCTTAAATGATGTGTCTAAGTCTCGTGACTACACAAGACTTTCTCTTAAAATTATTGCCGACATATTATTTTTTTTAGGTTAAATTAAATTAAATTTATATAGTTGTAAACAAAATTATATCTATATTTCAAACGATAAACTCTTTTAAGCTCGCAATATAAATAACTCTTTTTTTCATGCTCGTCTTTCAAAAAAAAATTTAAGATTTTTTTTTTATGAACTTATGATTATGATTAAAATTATATGAATAAGTGGTTGTGACTTTCCAATTGTAGCAACTATGTTTATCTTTTACCAACAATATAATAAATATAGTATAATTTTTCAATAGCGCCAACAATATTAACATTATTATAGACAAATTTATTTAAGGGTATAATTAGAATAATGAAAAATTCAGCCCAAAATCCCATTTACATATTGTTACGATATATTGTTATAATTGTTAAATATGCTTGGATCTCATCTCAAAAGTTAGCTCAAAGGATGAAGGTACTCAAGCATATTTATACAATCGACGTCCTGGGAACCTGAGTGATGTAAGACTAACAACAAACTACAGGCAACTTCAAAACCAACTTCAACACCCACCCTCGTGCCTAGTGTGAGCCTGGGTTCAATTCCCACATCGCAATCCTTAACCCAGCTATGATACCATGTTAAATGAGTATGGATCTCATCTCAAAAGTTAGCTCAAAAGATAAGGGTACTTAAGCATATTTATACACTCGACGTCCCGGGAACTTGAGTGATGTGGGACTAACAACAAACTACAAACAACTTCAAAACTAACTTCAACACCCACCCTCACGCCTAGTGTGGGCCTGAGTCCAATTCCCACATCACAATCCTTAACCTGACTCTAATACCATGTTAAATGTGTTTGGATCTCATCTCTAAAACTAGCTCAAAGGAGAAAGGTACTCAAACATATTTATACACTCGACGTCCCGGGAACTTGAGTGATGTGGAACTAACAACAAACTACAAACAACTTCAAAACCAACTTCAACACCCACCCTCACGCCTAATGTGAGTCTGGGTTCAATTCCAACATCGCAATCCTTAACCCGGCTCCGATACCATGTTAAATGTGTTTGGATCTCATCCCAAAAGCTAGTTCAAAGGATGAGGGTACTTAATCGTATTTATACACTCGACGTCCCATGAACTTGAGTGATGTGGGACTAACAACAAACTACAAACAACTTCAAAACCAACTTCAACACCCACCCTCACGCCTAGTGTGGGCCTAGGTCCAATTCCCACATCGCAATCCTTACCCGACTCTGATACCATGTTAAGTGTGCTTGGATCTTATCCCTAAAGGTAGCTCGAATGAGGAGGGTACTCAAACATATTTATACACTCAATGTCCTGGAAACCCGAGCGATGTGGGACTGACAACAAACTACAAACAACTTCAAAACAAACTTTAACACCCACCTTCACGCCTAACATGGGTCTGGGTCCAATTCCCACATTGCAATCCTTAACCTGACTCTGATACCATGTTAATTAAGCTTTTGGGATGAGATCCAAGCTTATTTATGATGATATCAGAGTCGAGTTAAGGATTGTGATGTGAGAGTCGGACCCAGGCCCACGATAGCCGTGAGGGTCAGTGTTGAAGTTGGTTTTGAAGTTGTTTGTAGTTTGTTGTTTGTTCCACATCGCTCAGGTTCTCAGGCTGTTGAGTGTATAAATATGTTTGAGTCACCTCATTCTTTAAGGTAGCTTTTGGGATGAGATCCAAGCTTATTTAACAATAATATATATTGTTATAGATGTCGTCCATTATATTTTTGTGTTTTTTTTTCCTTCTTTTTTAGGAGAAACGGTTGCATGTTTTATTATATCAAACTATCATTTTAATTAATGGTAAAGTGAAGGGTAAAATTGAACAATAAAAGTCCGGTAAAAAAGGTTGTATTCTCTTTATATATTAAGATATAAATATATTTTATGAGCAGTGTGAGATTTTGTAATGTATGTGTATACTTTTATTATTCGATAATATCAATTACTATATTTTTTTCCTAAAAACCTCTAAAAAAAAATCCTAAATATCTATTATTATTTTTTGTTATACTTTAGAAACAATTATTTAGCTTGTCTCCCATACATCACTAGTCAAATATCTAGTTAATTACGATTAGAAAAATGATAAGATTTATGTGCGTTTTTTTTTTGAAGAAATCAAAATGAAATATTGAAACATAGAGCCAACTTTCAGGTACAAGGTGTACCTCAGAAAGAGCTCACAAAACACTGTCAGAGTACAACAATAGTGAAAAAATTAGCCAATTCCTGCACATAACAAAGGATTTTGGCACCAATTGTAAAAACTATAATGAAAAGATACAACACTAGCTTTAAACCACCAGAAGGAAAGATGTTGGACATTCTCCAGAAGTTGTAAATGGGAACTCTGGGTGCCTCTGAAAATTCTAGCATTTCTTTCCTTCCAAATTACCTAAGTTGTAGCAAACCAAATCAAATGCATAAAAGAGCATCTAGATCTACCGTAGCCTGTAGACGAACCGAACTGAATGAAATGATCCAAAATATGGGAAGGATCCGCTGAGTGAACACAAAGCCAATTTCTAACTAGCTGCCAAAGATGACCGAAGAAAGCACAGGATAGGAATAGATGGCTTTCGGATTCATGAGAATCGCACCCACTAACACAGTTCCGCGCCTCAGGAAGAATGATACCTCTACGAAACAAATTTAATTTTGAAGGCAATCGGTTGTGAAACAAACGCCAAGCGAAGACCGAAACCTTCAAAGGCACGTCCTTCCTCCATAATAGCTTAGTCGGAATCTGGTCATTGATCTGCGTCGTCTCTGTGAGCAAACGGTAAGCGCCACTAGCCGTATAACCTTTTGGCTGTGTCAGGGGTCCACTTCCAGACATCACCAGAATCAACCTGCAACGTAACTATTAATAAAAAAAGCCTACACTCCTCTAGTAGCTCCTCTTCCCAAACCCAAAGCCTCCTCCGCCACTTCCAAGCTTCCCCACCCACTTCCAAGCTTCCTTTATGTGCGTTTTTTTAAGTTGTTTTTAATTGAACTACCTATAATTTATTCAAATCTATAATTTTCTTTAAGTTTGTTACCATAAAAAAAACCTAAGACGTAAATTTTATCCTAAGAAAGAGAATGTTCCATGGAGTCTAATTGTACAATTTGTTATTTCTCAATTTGTTTTTAAAGAACCACCGTGGAACAAATAGGATTGCACTTCTGTAACATAGTGGTGGGCTATGTCACATAACATAGCCAGTAATAAGTGTCATGTGCATAAACCATGGTGAGTCTCAGGCATCACTTTTTCAAGTGCACTTGCCATTGCTTGATCTTGGTCAGTGAAGATTGTCTTTGGTTTTTTGTTGTTGTGTGCTTGTAAAAATGTATCAAACAACCATTTAAATGACTCAATTGTCTCATCATACATTAGTGCTGCACCAAAAATGATTGAACCTCTATAATGGTTAAAACCAGAAGAAAAAAAAATGCAAGTGGTCTATTGGCATGGTTGGTACAATATGTGGCGTCTAATGAAACAACATCACCAAAATACCCGTGATCCAAAATCATACGTGCATCACACCAAAACACATTTGTAATTTATTCTTCGGCATCCATCTGATATGCATGAAAGAAGGATGGATTCTCCAACAATTGCCGTTGAAAATATTGTGAAAGACATCCAATCTCACCATACGCCATACTTCTTTTTCTTTTTGCAGTGATGTAGTTTCTTACATCCTTCTCTGTAAATCCAACATTAGCTCTATGCCCTGCATGTGTGCTCATAAGTTGAAATGTGGACTTCTGTCTTAATCCAGAGTCGTTGGCCATATCAATTTTATATGCTTGTACTTCAGTTATCTTTCTATGTGATCGAAGCATGTGTGTAGTCTTTGGATTTTGTAGTTCATGGTTATGTTCATCTAGAAACTCATGGATGACCAACTTTTCGTTCTTACAACGTGAAAGTGTAATTCTTGCAAGACAATTTGTTCTAATATCAGCTCTCTCGTATTTTCCTTCATATGCATTTTTGTTCCCTGTATTCTTTAGCCCTTCCTTACAACAAACGAACCTACATGATGTTACACTATCGTTTTTCTTCTTGTTTGTAAAACGTACTCTAATTCCGAAGCCCACACGTAAACCATAAGCAAGCCAAAATTGTTTAGCCTCTTCCATATTATCAAATCCCATTCCAACCTCTGGCTTCCAATCAACATTTGTAGATGCCATGTTTGATCAAACTATCCAAGGAATAACAAGAACAACATAAGTCAAGCTATTAAAAAAAAAAAAGAAGTAGAGTCTATGTAACAGTAAGAAAAAGAAACACTAAAATTATCATGGCATGGTATTTTGAAGTATGCATTAAACTAAGAGTCTAGCTTGGCATGGTGATCAATCCAACAGTGCATACAAAACAATACATACAAAACATTAATAAAGAATGAACGATAAGGACACAAATTCTCAAGGATCAATCAATCCTTTTTGCTATTTCACAACAACAACAACAACATTAGTCAAACCATTAAAAAAAACAGAGTTAAAAACAGAGTTTATGTAACGTTGCAATGAATTCTGTATCATCCTAAAATAAAACCCTAAATTTCCTAAAATCAAATCCCAATGAATTGAAACTAGTTCAAAAAGGTTTGTTTTGTTCCTAACCAAGTGTTCCTATTCTCTGCTTTCATTGAAATTTTGATTTTTATTATGGTTTGTTCTCATTCATATGAGCATTTCAATCATTCAAAAGAAAATAAATAAAGAAAAAAAAAACCTTAAGATGACAGGTTCATAGTAGGTCGACGGCAGCAGAGACGGTGGCGACCGGTGGTGACGACCGATGGTGGAACAAAATCAAATGATTGATGGTGGTTGTGTTTTTGAGAAGAAGAGTAGTCTGCTACAAAGGAACGTGTTCTGTTTTTGTTCCTTTCTATTGTTTTATTTGATTTTTGTTTTTTAAAAAAAAAAGAAGTGACACGTGGCGCAATATTACTGGCTATGTTATGTGACATAGCCCGCCACTATGTTATAGAAGTGCAATCCGGAACAAATAAGTCTTTGCAAAAATGAAATCCAATCTCAAGGATAGTAGTTGGGAAAGTTTATTTGGGGTCATCAAGGTTTGGTCACAACGAAAAATGTCTAAATTAAATTTAAACTAAAAAAACCAACGGTATAGAACACGACACATTAGAAACGTTAGCTGTGTTTGTTTTAGTTTTCATCAATTTTCATGTCCTCATGGGGTTTCTGTTTGGGCCCATTTTCATTTTCTTCCTTTCCTCATTCCGTTCATCTCTTGTTTTATCCAGAAAGAGTGCCACCGGCAACTCTGACGGTACCGGTGGCCCTCAATCTAACGTCAAGATAAATAACAACATTGTATCAATATGTCTCTTCAAGATCCATCTGGTTCCCCACAACAAAATGTAACAATGGTGGCTGTTGACAAAGACAAGAACAGTGCATATGCTTTTCGTTGGGCAATTAGATGTATCGATAATCCTATCATTATTGCTGTCCATGTTAAAAACAAAAATTTACTTAACCGTAGGTACCCTCTTACCTTAGTTACATCATCAATACATACTCCTTTGTAACGAAATATAATTGATAAAAAAAAGCATGTATTTCGTCTAAAATTTATTGAGACTACGTAAGAGAATCATTACTTATTGCCTTGCTTAAATATATGTAGTTAGTGATTGATTGATTTGATCTATGTTTTTTTTTATTGATATGGTTACATTGTTTTAAAAAAAATGGGGAAAGGGAGAATTATTATTAATTAAATTGCATTAGTGATCATTTTACAACACTATACTACATGATCTGAATTGCGTTTGTTGAGGTTACAAGATAAGACTGAGAGATGGTTACATTGTTAAATGCAGAGAGCACAAATGTTTATCCACCAGATGAAGATGAAGTAGCTCAAATTTTCAATAACTTACGTGCATTGTGTCCGAGTAAAATGGTAAGTAATTTATTTTAAATTATTTTTCATTGAAATATATCCATAAATGAATTTTTATTGAATGGGGTTGATTTTGGCCAATTCAGGTCACCATGAAAGAAGTTGTAGTTGATGATCATGATGTTGTGAAAGGACTATTAGATTTTGCAAACAGAAATCTCGTACATAGTCTTGTTATTGGTGCATCAACTAAGAACCTTATGCCAAGGTCCGATTCTATCTCTTGTGAAGTTGTGTTATTATATATACATTGTTATTATTCATTATCTAATGATCATTAATGTTTCATAATGTTGTGACAGTCTAAAAAAATTCAAAGCCTCTCAAGATATACCAACAAGCATAATCAAATCAGCACCAGATTATTGCTCTGTATATATAATTTCCAAATTGAAGATTGTATCAACTCGACCGGCGGTACGAGAAATAGGAAACCAGACTATTCCAACAAAACAATTAGCTGTTCAAGAATCCCCTGAATTTGAAAGTGGAATGAGGTGCTAAAAATTTGAAACTTATTATTAGAAACTTATGAGTGTCTTTTGCTGAGATGAAATTAAAAAAGATTGTTGATGCAACTTGTTTAATTTTCTTGTATTAACAGGTCAATACTACCTAGAACTAGTGGCACTAATGAAGGATCAGAAGCAAGGTCTTTTGATAGCATTAGTGCGGTAAAAGGACCAGCACGTGACAGGCCGAAGACTGCAGGAAGTAATCTATCAATGGACAAAATTGATCTGCCTGGTGGTCGTGGACGACATTGGGCATCAATGGACGAAAGAGAAATTGCAGCCCTCGGGCCAATTGTCGATGTAAACAGGCATGAATTGGATCTAATAGATTCCTTCGGGACACATCCAACCTCCCAGACCTCGGTAAGTGGAAAAGAAAGATAAGTTTCTGATGGCTAAGTGTTATATTGGATTTTAAATTGAATTGTCTTTCTTGTAGAACAAGAAACATTCTTTGACCAAATGAAGACAGTTAAAAAAAGTAATGAAGAATTTGACAATTGAATGTTTAATTCATTACAGAAAGAACTTGAAGCTGAGATGAAAAGATTGAGGCTTGAATTGAAGCAAACTATGGACATGTACAGCTCAGCTTGCAAACAAGCAATATCAGCAAAAAATCAGGTGATGTGAATATGCAATAGGAACAAAGTGCTAGTAACAATTACTAAACAAAATACTAAGTAATTATAAAAATCATAAATACGGTTCATTATTGATCATGATGCTTCAAATTAAGTGATGATAGGAAAGAATGAACTCTTAAGTTTGTCAAATGAAAATTATGAAACGACTCTAAAATGTGTGATAAACAGGTGTGTTGTATGAACATCAAAATCATATGTTTTTATCTTTATATCTCTCTTGCTTTATATCTTCTTCAACTTGCACAGTTTTGAAAAATACATACAAAAAGCAAATGACATTGTATTCAACATCAAAATATTTGATGTAAAACAATCATTTTTCTTGTTAACAGGCAGAACAAATTCGTAGATGGAAAGAGGAAGAGGAACGAAAGGTTGTGGAAGTTAGGTTATCTCAGGAGGCAGCTCTTGCAGTGGCAGAAAGGGAGAAGGCTAAAGCCAAAGCTGCATTTGAAGCAGCAGAGGAAGCCAGGAGGAAGGCTGAACAGGAGGCACAAAGAAGAAAGGAGGTAGAGATGAAGGCTAGGAAAGAGGCAGAAGAGAAGAATAAAGTATTGAATGCATTGGCTCAAAATGATAATCGATATAGAAAATACACTATGATGGAGATTGAAGTTGCTACTGAGAGATTCTCACCATCAAAGAAACTAGGTGAAGGTGGATATGGACCTGTGTTTAAAGGTCACCTTCATCACACACCAGTTGCAGTCAAACTCTTAAATCCTGAAGCTGCTCAAGGCAGGAAGCAATTTAACCAAGAGGTAATCATGAGTATCAACATTTTTTCTTTGTACCCTAAATATGAAAGGATAATTAAATATTAACTTTTTAATAATGCAAATTTTGCCTTTTTTTTGTTGATATAACGGCTATAGTGGTGCAATGGCACTATAACAGAGCGAAATTTGAACAAATCACTATTATGCCAGGATATGCTATTTAGTGTAAAATGTTGTCAAATAGTAGCGGCACGCTATAACATTGTTATGTACTGGAGTTTGAACAAATTGCTATTTTCTGCTATCTGCGATTGATAGCGTTTGTTTACCTTTGCCCACTTCTTAAACTTTGACTGACCCTCATCCTTTTGTTATGACAAGAATATGTTTACACAATTATGACAATATACTTTTTCCTCCTTACATGCACAGGTTGAGGTACTAAGCAGTATTAGACATCCAAATATGGTCCTCCTCCTCGGAGCATGTCGTGAGCATTGTTGTTTGGTGTATGAGTACATGGAAAACGGTACCTTAGAAGATAGATTATTTCGGAAAAATAACACCAAGCCTCTATCATGGCAAAAAAGGTTCAAAGTAGCAGCTGAGATTGCAACTGCACTTCTTTTCCTTCACCAAACAAAGCCAGAGCCAATTGTGCATCGAGACCTTAAACCATCAAACATTTTGTTAGACAAAAATTACGTGAGTAAAGTCGCTGATGTCGGTCTCGCAAGATTAGTTCCTCCTTCTGTAGCTGACAGTGTGACACAATATTACATGACTTCAGCTGCTGGAACATTTTGTTATATTGATCCTGAGTATCAACAAACAGGAATGTTAACACCAAAATCAGATATATATTCATTAGGGATAATGCTACTGCAGATAATCACAGCCAGGCCTCCTATGGGACTTGCTCATCACGTTAAAAGGGCAATTGAAAAGGACCAGTTTTCGGAGATTCTTGATTCTGCGGTGACTGATTGGCCAGTTGAAGAGGCTCTATCATTTGCAAAATTAGCATTGAATTGTGCAGAACTCTGCAAGAAAGATAGGCCAAATCTTGCATCAGTTGTGCTTCCAGAGCTTAATAGATTAAGAGGCCTTGGATGTAGTGATAATCAAGTTTTTACTGATACTAAGAACAATAGCCATTCACTACGACCTCCTATGCCTACCTGAAATCAATTGTTGAAGGCCGTCGGTAGGATCAGCTAGATTTTTATGTTGACTTACTCATCATGTAGAGAGTATTGAAAATAAAATCGACACTATTCAGATTTATCAATGTATTTTCAACCTGTGAGAGCCAATCTCAATGCATAGTTTTCTATAATAGTAGCTATTTTGTTTTTAAATAAAATATTATGGATATGATTTTGAGCAACTGGGAGGAAAGTTTTGTAGAATTCAGACATAGTACGAAGAAAGGAATTCAGAAAACCAAATATGAAAATCGAAAAGGATGTAAATTGTGAAGTGCATAACATGGCATGTGAAGCAGGTATTTTGTATATACTTGGTTGTAATGGCTTATTTAAGCTTATCTACTGACATAAACAAACACACATGAGATTGTTTTTCAACTTCTTTTTATAAGCTCCAGGATCGCTTAAGAAAACAAAATAAATAATGCTTATATGAAAACAATTTGACTTTATTTTATATTTTGTTATTGGAAATAACTTATACATAAGCACTTTTATGATACTCTGATGGTAAACAATGATGTGTGGGAAGTTGTTTCTTTTGGTGTTGTCAATTATCATAGCTCAATTACCTGATGGAACTTCAAATATAAAGGAGGATCAGAAACCCTGCTTCTCAAGCAAAGTATAACTAGATCAACAAAAAGTATAAAACCATGAGAGCAAAATCTGTACAGTCAAAGATGAATTATACTGTCAAAAGGAACGAGTACTTTTTATTTAGTGAATATCATCATTTAATTAAGAGAATAATAATTTTAACTTTTACCAGAATGAGTGTCGTTGACTTCAATTAATTTGACAAAGACAAATTTATTTGATATATTCATAAATTAACTAATTTTCAAATTCTTAAGAATGAAAACATAATTTTTAATTTATAATAACTTCAAAATTTTAGTAGAAACAAAGGGTAGTATTACTTACTAGACCAAACCTCATCATCAAGAAAAGCATCTAAGGATTTTTTAAAGCAAAAGCTTCAAGAAAAACCTCATTCAAAACTCACCTGTTACAAATTTTTTATAGTTTCTGAATCACAATGTTAACCTTCCTTCAAAAATAAAAAAAAATAAAAAATCACAATATTAACTTGGCAAAGTTCATTTCAAATATATTGTTTTATTTGTCTTTTAATGTACCGTGTATATCTCGTTCCACACTTTGGTTATATAGTTGTGATCACATCTTCAGATTTCTTTAGCTAATCTATAATTTTGCACATAATTAGAAATGTGTAACCATGGTTGCTAGGGTCTTTGTATATTTTCCTCATGCAAGCCTTTATTACTCCCATTCATCACATAATTTACATTAATAGCTTGGTCAACACGAAACAAGAATCAAGTCAAACATTAAATTAGATATTGTAAGGTACTATTTAAAAGCTAAACAATATTACTCTCTAATGTATTTGCTTAATGTCTCCCATCATCAAAGAGGTATAGATGCAAATAATTTGTACGAGGGAATCAAACAAATTAAAGGAAGTCAAGAGTCACCTATGATGATAGGGATCACAAACAAAAGTCTCCACTTCACAGAAATGTATCAAAGAAGAGTGGAACACGCTATTCTTGAACAGCTACTCCATTAGTGATACTATTTGCTATGGACAAATGTGTACCTTATTATATATATTTTCTGCGTGATTTCCTGTTTCCAATTAATTGTCTGTATTCTTTATTCTTTGCATACAACAAAAATAGGTATTATTATCTTGTTTTTGGAGCAGGAGCTATGTCGGCCCATATTGCCAACGGTTTGATGCTACATTATATATGTACCCGTTTTTGTCTTTACTCAAATCATATCTATCGTTTTGCTTATTAAAAAAATAAAAATATAACCTTTGAGCTGTTTTTTCTATCTCTATAAATATTTTAACTTTTTATTATATTCTCTTAAAATATTTATACGACTTTTAATTTTTTAAAAGATTTCATCACTATTTTTTTTCTCTACTTTTAACTCAATTTATGTGTAACATTTGAATGAGTTTTTGCAAGAATGTTTAGAATAGTATACAAATTTCTATAAAAAATAGATTTTTTTTTAACAAAACGCAAATTAAATATGATTATTTAAACGCCGAACACATAAAAATTTATATTTAATTCATATCTTGTTAAAATAATTATAATTCTGCAACAGAGAATTCTATAATGTATTAAACATGACTATGAAAAAAAATTCAAAAATTCAAATCGTACACATGAGTTTACTTAACAACAATGATCAGTGGTGATAGAAATCTTCTAAATTAAGGACTAAAAGTCGAAGAACATTTTTAGGGAGACTAAAATGAAAAGTTTAAACTCAATAAATAATAGATTAATACAAAATATCATATTAACAGGAAAAAAATTACAAGTATTAAAATTCACGTATGTGTTGGTTCTGTTTTGGAAAAGAAATTTGAACTTCAATATGATTTAAATAGTTTTTACAAAATAACATCCAAACACACATATAATAATATTTTGTAGTTCTCAATTTTTTGGATTGGTTTTTTATTTTAATTTGGATCGATTTTGTAATGAATGCTTATGGTTAAAACTCTTAAATGTAGACCATTTGTGATTTTGTCCGGCTTAAAACATTAATCTTTCCAGCGGATGATTACTTGGTCACACAAAAAATATATGCTTTTTAATATATTTATTTTGCTTTTAGCAGGACTTAGGAGCATGTTTTGTTGATTGTGAAATTTGTCTATTGATCAGTCAATGAAACAGTTTAACTATTTGTGGAACCTAACCCTACTTCTTCTATACATCCATCTCATAAGCCTCTAAAACAAACAAGGACCACCCTAGCTATTGAATCAAACACGCTGATCAAGTTGAACTCTTATGTTCCATTTGTTAATTATTCAATTGTCATAGAAAACATAGAAAGGAACCTTTAGTAGACATGGTTAAATTCTATATGCAGTTTATTATTTGAAATCAGTACAGCTCAGTACTGTTTTTTAAGTATATAGTAACTTTATCCTTAAAAAAAACATATATAGTAACTTTATGTGAAAATCTTTCAGTGACTCAAGAGAGTAAAATTCTATCCGTTTAAATTAATAATACAGATGTAAGATTTCATGGCAATAGCACCTGCGAAATTTGTGGTAGCCTTTGCATGCTTATATAGTGCATCTAATTATTAATTAATGGAGTACTCCATTGTTTTCTTCTGGTGGGAGGGGATCTTTGGGGACAGGTTGATGAATTACTCTCCACAAATGAAGAAGAAGGGAGAATTTAGACAGAAAGTGGAGGGTCTTAATAAAAGACAAGGTCGTCAACGTGATACTCGGGAGGCTTGTTCATTCCGATCATTTTGATTTTGTCAAATTATTTGTAGATTTTTTGTCGTTTATGTTGTTAACTTAGATGTTTTGAATTTGTTGGCATATTCATCATTTCGTTTTTAACGATGTTGAATTTGTGTTTGTTCATGACTCACTCTACCAATTTGAACGATAAATATATCACTTCTTTTAGTAAAAAAATGCTTTAATTATTTCTTTACTAACTTACCTCTAATTAAGTTACATCTTTTTATGCAATTTATAATAAATATTCTAATGTAAACATTTACTAATTGGAAAATTCTATGGTGAAGTCGTGAAAATGACTTTTCTGATGAAGTTAACACTATAACATCAAAAGTGTAGTGAGTAACACCCCACTGTTTGTACAATGACATCAAAAGTTCAGTCTCCATAGTATCATCAATTCATCATATTAACAAGACTACACTTAATCTAATTTTATCCTACCTTGTTTTAAGTGTAATACCCCACAAAGTGTAACACTTAAGACTATCACATAATATCATCAAATCTGTTTGCATGTTAAAGATGTCAACGATAAAATAGTACCTGTAAGTCCAAGATGTTGCAAGCATTACTAGATGAATTACTATTGATCATTATCAGTAATCAACAATTTAAAAATGAATCAAACATTAAAATCAAAATTAACTTTTTCAAAAAAGTTAGTTTCCTGACTGCACCGTAGAAGCTCCCTTACTAATTTTCTCTCTTAATGAATAAACTTGTAAAAGCTATATCAATTTTATTAACAAATTTAATATCACAAACAACTTTCTTAATTCCCTTGATTCACTCAAGGGATTTTATATTTAGGGGATGAATGTAGTAGCAAATAGATATTTCACACATCCAAATAAAAACTACAGACCGATCTACAGTAACTGAAAATCACTCATAACAAAATTTTATTGGATATAATCTAATATGATCTCAAAGATAGTCCAAAGGTGGAACTTTACTTCATTTTTTATAATAAAAAATAAAAATAATTATATTAAAATTTACTAAAAATATTTGGGTCCACCGTCAGACGGAATCAATATTAGTCATCCCCTATCTTTAGATATTCTTTATGTGAATAAAAGTGTTCAAATTTTGAATTGTAACCTTTTAGGTGAGTTGAGTCTCAGGTGTATGTGTTATACATTTTATGACATTTAACTTAGACAATATTAATATTTTTTTTTTGACAAAAGAAAATATTAATATATAATTATACATTGGTTAATTAAATATGAATAAATCGATGTAAACTAAACTACATTTAATAAGATCCACATGTTATTTTAATCTTTAGATCAGATAATTTCTTAACACAAAATTTATAAAAAACCAAACAACAAACAGTACAAGGAACATTTTTATCATTGGGGATGATTTATTTGGACCAAAATCAAACAACTTTAGTGAAAATCTTTTTTTCCTCTCTTCTTATTGGACAATAACAATAGAGAGAGAGAAAAAAAAGCAAGAGAGAAAATAAACGTACAATGAAAATATGAGAGAGAAAGTTGTCACAAAAATTATTTAAAAATGGTTGTTAAAATATTATTTCTTTTTATTTGTAGGGAGGGGAGAAATGCTAGTATTTGTACTCTGATTGGACTTGCAACCCATTAGGGTGTTTGCATGCATGTTGAAATTTTAAATGTAATGGATTGAAGTATCGATTAATTTTGGATATGTAAGAAAATAAGGAACATTGTTCAACTTTATATTGTGCCAAATAGAATTTAATTTTACAACAATTTCTGCTTAAATATTTGTTGATGTAAACCATGAAAAAAAATGTTTATCTAGATAATATACATGAAATTAATGAGTTGGAGTACCCTTTTTTTACAAGGGAATTTGGAGTACCACTTTACTTCGCCTTCTTGATTTGTCATAAAAAAAAATACATAAAATATCATTACATATATATGCAAGATCAGGTTGCAGTTTTTTTTTCCTTAAGAAAAAAAAAGATTGCAACAATGGACATTGCTTTCACTGTCTTCTTTCTTTTAATTGTACATTAGTTCTATTTGTTAAACATCTTTTAATTCACAGGCTACATAAATATGTGGAGAACAAAAAATTGTGCGTGTTTGAGATTCTTTTTGATGAAAAATAAATCTATTAATTATTAATCAAAACTAATAAACAGAAACGCATTAAATTAATTTGATGAAAGTGAAATGAAAGAAAGAACAAGAGAGAAGTCAACATTGACAATTTGCATGATAGTACACCTCAAAATAACTAAGAAATTTCTCTATTTTCTTTTTCACTTTCACTCTGAGTCAAAACTCAAAATAAACAAACCCTACACAGCTGGTATCATTCTTATAATGCTATTTTCTTTAACGACAAATCAAATACTCTTATAGAAAGACACTGAGTACAAATGGTATTCTTTTTTCTTCTTTTTTTGGTACAGAGTACAAATGGTACTAATATATTACAAGGTTTAAAGTAAAATGCAACAAGAGAAAATAACAAAAGTGATAATAATGAACAAAAGTCTAGAAGAATACAACCGACAACAACAACCAAAATTATATACGCAATCATAGGGAAGGTTGTACACAAGGACCCTAATCACTTACCAATTCTCATAATGCTAATTTGATTTCATGAAGATCTGTATAATATAGATCTATTTCGTTTAATATCACCTAAACACAAAAAATAAACATAAACATTTATTTACTCTCTGTAAAACAGGTTGGCTGTATTAGCAATAAAAAAAAGTAACAAAATGGTGTAAAAAAATTAAGGGCTTGATAATTGAAATCAAAATGAAATCCAGATCTGAAGGAGTATAAAAGTGCTCAAAGTCTCTTAATTTGGTGATCAATTTTCTTCTTAACAGAGAAAATTCAAAGCCCTAAGGATAAGATTTTTCATAACCGACAAATGATCCAATTGGTTGCTCTCTTATCTCTAGATGGGTGGTGTATATACACTCCAAAACAATAAAATATAATAAAACAAACCATGTTTCTTGGCAGTGTGGATCAAAGACAAACTATAGGTGTTTCCAGATAATTTAATTAATTAATTTGTACGAAGACTCTTAACTAAAAACGTAACAAAAAAAAGAGAGACTTAACTAAATAGTAGAAAAAAGTTGACCAAATACACATTCAATATGGCCTTGATGAAGTAATTAACTGCTAGGGCCTAGGTAGCATGCTAAGAGCTAAGACGAATCGATATATACAGAAACGTAGACAATCTAAAAAAGCACATACCTGTGAAATAAATGAATGAGATTTGAATCATATGATACATTATTGCCTTAAAGTAGTGAAGCCACAAGTTGAAATCTAGGGTTAGTCCAACCATTAAAAAGGGAAAACGATAAAAGAACAAAGATTGAATCTTGGTGAATTGTGCAAGTGAAACTAGTGTCATAAACTACAGAGAAATAGGTATGAAAGCATAAGACGAACAAGAGTGAGAGAGATGGTGGTGGGGTGACAGATAGAGAGTAAGCACATATAGCTTCAAGCATGAAACATCATCTTGCAAGAAAACACCATGTGTGCTCACTCTCTTCTGTCACCACCCTTACCCTTGATTAATCTCTATAGAGATAATGAATTTTGATATGGATATTGGATATATATGTTCTCCTTAAACCTGTAGTATATTTGGATCGGACTAGCTAGGTAACCCTCATTTATGGAATGTTATGGAAGATAAGGTGATGGGGAGACAACAAGTTAATTAGTCCTTGTTTCCTCTATATGTAACAAAGGAGAGAACTTTGAGATGTGTGAAGAGATGAAGGGAGTGGAAGGGTTTATATAGAGCCCAAAAAGAATTTGCTTGCATTATCTATGTAAGGAATAAATGTGGGTTTATCTTCCACTGGCCATTATTAGATAATATAAATATTTTACTGAGGAGAAAAAGAGATAGCATAAAAAATAAGTGTGGAAAACTTTATCTTTACAATCTCTCCGCCCAAATGCAATTAACCAAGTATTAGAGCCATTTATTCATTGTAACCAGCACATCTTGTGATTCTCAATAAAATATAAACCCTCCAATCCTTTGAGATCATTGCTCTTTTTGGCCCCCACAAATGCGTAAGTCCTTTGAGATATAACTTTCGAATGATATTTTTTATGTTTTAAAGGTTTTGGAAGATAATTTCTGAATGTTGTTTTTCAAGATAAAAAGCAAATAGAGGACGAAAAAAAAAACACACTCATGCTTTGATATCCTACTCATGGCCGTTCTTGTAACTTTGAGAGCGCTCAACAAAATCATAAAATTGAAGATCATTTTTCCTACATTTTTTGTAGCAAAATCATAAGTGATTCTTTCGTAGTCAAGATTCTTAAAAAAAGCATTTTCAAATAGAAATTAAAAAGAAGATTTTGTTTGCCTACAATGTGCAATTTCGAGGCATTCTTTGTGTTTTGATTTAAAAAAGGAAGACTTTTTTTTACAAAGAGAAATCAAAAAAGACTATTTAATCTATTTTGTGACACATTAGATAAAACATAATATTATAACAATTTTAATTTAGAAAAACTTATTCTAGCAGATGCAATAGTAACATGAATAATTAATATTATTCTATACGCCGTGCATGCATTAGGAAAATAATTAATTGTCTTTAGAAAATTCAATATCATATAACTTTTATTTATTACATATAATTTTTTTTTTTGATTCAACTGTTAAAACCTCTCTAATGACTTTTAATTATTCAAATATAATTTCACCGTCAAGATCATAGAATCATCTGTTTTAGATATGTTTCAAGAATTATGTAGCACGATTGCAGATTATTATCATGAATTATTACATAAAAGTATAGTAAAAAAAAAAATTTGACAAAAAATGTATAGTAAAATATTGATTGTTAGTAATTTTCATAAAAGCATAGTGGTACAGACAATATTAATTTAGGAGTAGAATCATAAGAAAATAAAATTAACACCACATTGAAAGGAAAAAAAAAAAAACGAGACTTATATTGTAACATATTTATATGCTAAAACTACAATTATTTTGGTTCAAAAGTTAAGGTATGGTATTATATATCCATGGCTGTGAGATGAAGGTAGGGGTTTTGTAACAAGCTCGATAGCTAAAGGATCAGAGGACTTGGTTGTGAGTGATTTAATTGACTATAATGCACATGTGGCGGACAAACATCATCAACGGCCTATTTAATGCAAGAGATGCACAAACTAACTATTGCTACCATGCTTATCATCGATGAGGTGGATGAGGACAAAACACATGAAATTTTTAACCCATGGTGAATACAGTGTTAGCCTGGATATAGATACATCATGAAAATTTCGTTGATAACACAGACTTTCTCGTGGAGGGTAACTGGACGAAACTATGACATCTCAAAGTACCCCAAAAAGTGAAGGTTTTTCTATGGAGGGTGGCAGTGGCGGAGCCAATATTGTTATAAAGTCTGGGCAAAAAAAATTTGCCACAAATTTATAGTTATTTACGTAAGAAATTGCCAAATTTATAGGGGTTTATATAAGAAATTCAGAGGAATTTACATAAGAAATTGCAAAAAAAATGGGCCGGAGCCCGGGCGCGTGCCCGGGGTCGCCGGGTAGTGAAACTGCCACTGGAGGGCGGCACGTGGTTGCCTACAGCGGCGAACCTAGAGTCATTTTTACCAGGGGGCCAAATACAAGGAATTTTTTTGAAGTAAAGAAAAATTAACTTTTTTTGAACGTTATATATTAAATTTAAGGGTTAAATATGTTTAATCTCTATAAAATTAGGCTTCACGGAGTCAAATATATATTCATAATTGGATATTTGTTAAATAGACTAGCAATTTCTTTTTCAATGTAAATAAATAAGCTATTTGTATTAACTTATTGTCCATTTTTTTGACCATTGATAATTTGTATTGCTAAAAATGATCTCTCTATAGTTGTTGTAGAGACCGAAATGTCAAAATAAGACAAATACATTTATTAATCAAATATTAGTTTGTTCATCTTTTTATTTGTGCTAATATTTTACGAATAAACTTGTTTGGGGTAGCTAAAAATATATTATAGGGGTAGCTAACTAGAATAATACACTTAATTATTCAATGGAAATAAAAATTGAGGTAGCCAAAGCTACCCCGCCCTTCCATAAGCATTCACCCCTGGTTGCCTACCAACTAGATATCGCCTCCAACCACGCGGTGTTAAGTGTAGTGATCATTGTGTGATGTGTGACAGATCGTATGAAAATGGTTAGCATGTTTTCTTTAGGTGCGAGAAATTTGAAGCAGTGTGGAAAGCGGCGGGGTTGTGGCATGTCATCAAAGAGAATCTAGAAGTAGTTGATGGTTATGTATCCCTCTTCTTTCAACTACTTGAACAACTACCCCATCAACAAGTTTTGATGTTTGTAATGACTTTGTGGAGCATATGGAAGAAAAGAAATGAGAAGCTTTGGAGTGACATAGATACGAACCCTCGAATGTCTGTGCATATGGCACGTGAAACTTTGTTGGAATGGCAGCAAGTCCGTGAACGTGCAATCCACAGGGAAGCAGGAGCGAGCAACTCCAACGGAGAAACAAGCCATAACTATATGACCGGTGGAGCAAACCGAATGCGAGAGAGGTCAAGTGCAATATCGATGCAGCAATCTTCAAGGAACATGGTTGTTGTGGAATATGAATGTGTATCAGAGGAAGGATCGGCGAGTTCATAAAGGGAAAAACAACTTGGTTCTTAGGAGTACCACAACCACACTCATTTTTATAAATTTATCAAATTGTTTACACTCAACTCACTAATTTACACCCACTTCTAAATATTGTTTCGTTAAAAGTTTGTATATATTACATGTTTTGTACCTTAATCATGTCATTGTCTTTTTTGTTTATTTTTTTAAGGATCTTCTTTAAGATAGTTACAAAATTGCACTTCTATTTAAATTTAATTAGGAATAGAAACAAAAAGGTGTTTTAGTAAAATATAAGTGGGTGTAGTTTGCTAATTTACACCTTAGTGTTTTTAGATGGCTGTAAATTAACCGCCTTTAT
>Ga0228710_1005034_pt1 | contig 20677 bp, 6 predicted proteins | sample MedpolnodulmetaG_FD_177995 | JGI IMG/M metagenome (GOLD analysis project Ga0228710, IMG submission 177995) | Root nodule microbial communities from Medicago polymorpha collected in Santa Monica, California, United States - pink nodules | ecosystem: Host-associated > Plants > Roots > Nodule... | reverse complement strand
GTAAGACAAGTATATAGCAATTTTGTTACTCATGCACCGCCAAAAGATAACTAACATTATAATTAAAATATATGTTTTGAAAAAGTGGATCCAGAGAGAATCGAAGGAGGTTACATAAATTCATAAGTTCCTTGTTAAGCCAGAGGGTAAGCTGAAAATTTAGGCTTATTAAAATATGGCATAAGCAGCTTATGAAACTATGATAAGCTATTTTTATGTATTTATCCAAACACCTTTAAAAAAGCTTATGGGAGTAGATAAGCCCACATAAGCTCAAAATAAGCCAATCCAAACGGGGCCTTAGTCTCATTCAATTAGACTTTAAGGTTTGGATACAACTAAGTTGTACACATGTAAAGGAATATTATTAATCTTGTATGAAAAATAATTATATGTTATTTTATAAAATTAAAATGATGGAAAGAGAATAATGAATAATAAAATGTTTATAATAGCCCTTCAACTCCGAAAGAAAAAAATATTAGCCCCCAAAAAAATGTGAATAGAAAGAAAACAAGAATAATACTATTTTAAAGAGAAAACAAGATTAATGATTTTGGGTCCGTTTGTTACGGATTAAAATAAAAGTGATTTTAACATAAAATAATTTAGAGATTATATTTTAGAGATTTTATGAAAAATCAGAATCTATTTGCGTTTGTTTATCGTAATTAAACTCACTTTTTTAAAACAAATAATTCAGTTTGTTTGGATGCAACTGTATAAAAGCAATTTTATTTGTTATAAAATTAGTTCAATCTTTTAAACCATATTTTCTCTCTCATCTAAAAAAATCTATTTTTTTAGAAGCTGCTCTTAACAGCTTCTCATTTGAAGCTATTTTTAGATTTTTTTTAGATTCTGGTTTATTTAAAAAGCTGTAACAAACGGATGCAAAACTCTTAAAAGTGATTATCTTTTTAAAAAAAGTGATTTTTTTTTCTTAAAAAAGTTATAACAAACGGACTCTCTATGAAACTTATAGACAGATGGACGAACGCATTCTTCATTTATAATGGGTCATTTGTTAGGTATGACCCACTAATTAAATAAAAAATTTATTAGTATATTTTGTATCTGGTGTATAATTATTTTATATATACACATTATTTTTTTTGTCAAGATTTTATATATATTTAATGATGTATTGTAATATCCATCAATGATTATGAAAATAAATTATCATATCTATTAATTAACGTGACGGCACAAGAACAGATGCATGTGTAAAATAATTGTACACTGACATAGTGTACTAATTAAAAAATAAAAGGTTTGATTCGCTAAATATTTTCTACATTTTTATGGAATAATAAATGTTTTCTACCTTGTTCGTCATCAACTACAAATTATTTTTTAGTTTGTACGTGTAAAAAATATTTACACTGGTTGTACATATGATCAATTAAATTCAAAATAAAAGTATTTTGTTTAGTTTACGAGTTTAATGGTGGTGGATTTACAGTCCAAAACAACTTTGCGTACACAACCAATCAAAACATCATGAATTGCCACATTTGATCCACATAAATCACAATCATTAATTGATGTGGTAATTCTAAATGTTTTGATTGATTGTATGTGCAAAATTGTTTTTAGACCATCAACCCATCATCATTAAACTTTTTGTTTACACCCAAATGCCTATTTAGTTAGTCTAAATTTACAGTATTTTTTCGGACAAGAAATTTACTAACTTCACACGCTAAAAATGAGTATGAATTTTCTACTTCTTCTTGAAAAAAAATGAGTATGTATAATTTAGAAAATCTCAATAAAATATGCATGTAAATAGGAAAAATTGTTTCTACTCAACTGGTTAAGTTTTTAGGAAATGATAATGAGTGTCTTTGGGCATTGGTTAAAGTATTAAAATTAGTAAGTATGCATAAAATAGTGGCATAATCATTGATAAGACAAAAGTAAAAACTTGTATTTTCAAAACAAAGTTTCTATTAAAGGAGTCCTTAACCATTTCTCTTAGGACACTGGTTACCAATACCTTAAGATTTTTAATAAAAGAATAGTTAGTTTTTATTTATTATTTTCTTTAAAGTAGTTCACTAGTTTGTAATATTTTTGTACAAGTTTGTGTATGACGGTACCATAATTAATGATAGTACAAGTTATATAGAATTAGAAAAACTGTGTTATATTTTCTAAAATTTGTGTTATACTGTATATTCAATTTGGCTATAAATTTACGTTACATTCCTTACCAATTTATGCACACTTTCTTTAGTTTTGGTTTTCTTTCAGTTATACCATTACCACTTTCCACAAAATCTGCACTACATTGATGAAGCAAAATCAATCATTCATGGGTTGGTTGCTTCTCTGTCTGCATCTTTTTCTCTTCCAATTTTCATCTTTATGCTATTCTTCTTCTTCTTCTTCTTTCAATTTCTTATGCCATCATGATGAGAGCTCTGCTTTGCTTCAGTTCAAATCCTCCTTCAGTATTGATGGTTATGCTCGGAAAACAAAAACATGGAAATATGGGACTGATTGCTGCTCATGGCATGGTGTCACATGTGACACTGTCTCTGGTCACATTATTGGCCTCAACCTTGGCTGGGAAGGCCTTGAAGGTATAATCCATTCTAACAGTACCCTTTTCCTTCTTGTTCACCTTCAAACACTCGACCTTTCTTCCAATTATTTCTCTGACTCTCATTTTCATTCTAAGTTTGGTGGGTTTCTCAACCTTACACATCTTGACTTGTCTGATAATTCCTTTGAAGGTGAAGTTCCTCCTCAAATCTCACACCTTTCGAAATTAAAATCACTTCATCTCTCTGAGAATGATAACTTAGTTTGGAAAGAGACCACCTTGAAGAGACTTGTGAAAAATACAACAAATTTAAGGGAACTAATTTTGGATGAAACTAACATGTCTTCAATAAGACCAAATTCCATAGAATTTCTCTTCAATCAATCTTCATCATTGATTGCTCTTAATCTTGGATATACAGGATTAAGCGGAAAATTCGAAAAGATAACTCTTTGTTTACCAAGTATTCAAGAGCTAGATATGTCATTAAATAACCTTGAAGGCCAACTTCCAGATTTGAGGCGCAGCACTTCTCTCAGTACCTTGGATCTCTCATTCTGTCAATTCCAAGGGCCTATTCCTCTATCTTTCTCTAATCTCACACGTCTCAATTCCCTAAATCTCTCAGGAAACAATCTTAATGGTTCAATCTTATCCTCACATTTAACACTTTTAACCCTTCCATATCTAGCTTTTCTGGATCTTAGTGACAATGAACTCAGTGGTGGAATCCCAAGTGTTTTTAACCTCTCAAACAAATTTCAAGAATTGAATTTGAGGGGTAACAAAATTAGAGGTGAGCTACCAACATCACTTTCAAACCTTCAACATCTCATTAACTTGGATCTTTCATTGAATTCATTCAGCGGTCAAATCCCATATTCATTGTTTAACTTGACTCAACTTGTTTACTTAGATTTTTCTCATAATAAATTAGAGGGTGGACTACCCAATAAAATTACAAGCTTTAAACTAACTGATTTTCATTTAAATGACAACTGTCTAAATGGAACAATTCCTCCCTCTTTGTTATCTTTGCCTTATTTGGAAGTCTTAGATCTATCAAATAATCAACTTTCTAGACAAATCAGTGAAATCTCATCATATTCCTTAGCTAGGCTATATCTATGCGGCAACAAGCTACACGGCAATATTCCAGAATCAATTTTCAACCTTGATCTAACTGGACTGTGTCTATCATCAAACAACTTGAGTGGTGTTGTCAATTTTCAAAACTTTTCCAAACTTCAAAGATTAAAGTTTCTCTCCCTTTCAAAAAATAGCCAATTATCACTAAACTTTGAATCCAGTGTCCATTACAATATTTCTCAACTATCTGAATTGGATTTGTCTTCTTTGAGTTTGATTGTGCTTCCTAACTTATCAGGAAAAGTCCCAGGATTGCAATATCTTGATTTGTCCAATAACAAAATGAGTGGAGGTGTGCCTAATTGGTTATATGGAGTTGATACAGGGTATTCACATCTATTTGTGAACCTCTCTCAAAACTTGTTCACATCAATGGATCAATTCTCAAGGAATTTATGGCAAGACATCGACGGCCTTGATCTTAGTTATAACTTACTCGCTGATGACATATCTTTATCAATTTGCAATGCAAGCGGCCTTTTATTTCTCAGTTTGGCAAACAATCAATTGAAAGGTACCATTCCACAATGTCTTTCTAGTTTATCATCCCTTAAAGTTTTGGATCTGCAAATGAACCAATTTCATGGTACTTTGCCAAGTAACTTTTCAAAGGAAAGTGAGCTTCATACTTTGAATCTCTTTAGAAACCGATTAGAAGGTCATTTGCCTAAATCTTTGTCCCACTGCAAGAACCTCGAGGTTCTAAACATTGGCAACAACAAAATAGAAGGCAATTTTCCTTATTGGTTCCAAACTATGCAATCTTTGAAGGTGCTGGTTTTGCGAGATAATAAGTTCCATGGTCCCATTGTGAATCTAGTGGCCAAACATCCATTTCCAAGTTTAATAATTTTTGATATCTCAGGCAACAACTTTAGTGGTCCACTGCCAAAAGACTATTTAAATAAGTTTGAAGCCATGAAAAATGTTACTGAAGTTGGCAGCTTGTCATATATACAAATAAAAAGGGTTAAAATTTTATTCAATGATGGGGTGTACTATGATTCCGTGACTGTGACAATGAAAGGGATCAATATGCCAATGGTGAAAATTCTAAGAATCTTTGTAAGTATTGATTTGTCAAGAAACAAATTTGAAGGAGAGATTCCAAATGTTATTGGAGAGCTTCATAATCTCATTGGACTTAACCTTTCTCATAACATGTTCATTGGTCCTATTCCTCGATCCATAGGAAACTTGACAAACTTGGAATGGTTGGATCTTTCCTCAAATATGCTCACTGGTTTGATTTCTGCCAAATTAACCAATCTGAACAATCTTGAAGTCTTGAACCTCTCCCATAACCATCTTGTGGGTGAAATACCTCAAGGAAAGCAGTTCAATACATTTACAAATGATTCCTATGAAGGAAACTTGGGGTTATGTGGATTTCCCTTGTCAAAAAATTGTGGACCTGAACAACATTCTCCACCTTCAGCCAATAACTTTTGGAGTGAAGAGAAACTTGGATTTGGATGGAAACCAGTGGCAATTGGATATGGATGTGGATTTGTGTTTGGAATAGGCCTTGGATATTGTATGTTTTTAATTGGAAAGCCTAGATGGCTTGTGAAGATATTTGGTGGTCACCCTAAGCAAATAGCGAAAACGAGGCAAAAAATTAGGAGGAACACCATGGTACAACCATGAATCAAATTCAGATGGTGCAAATGTCTTAGTTTTATTGTTGCAGTTGTTTCCGCTATTGTGTGTTAGTTTTTATTTTCTGTTTAAAATAAGCTTGATGTGAGTGTGACAATCTTGTCATTCTTATTTGATCATAGTACTCCACATCATTGATTAAATGTACAAGCATTGTTATTTGCATAGAAGAAATTCCGCATATAAAGATCTAATTGCATGTCAACAAGAACTACCTGAAACTTAAGGATTTAGTCAAAGTTTGTGGTGTTATTCAGTTTAGTGTTTGTTTGGCTGAACTAACTCTAGATAGGTGTATATTCGCAATTAAGATAGTTACATATTCAGTTTTCTACTTCTCTATTGAATAATACTATTAAATTTTCATCTAGTTCAGTACCATTTTAAAATTTCAGTGTGCATCTTAAAATGTCAGGCTTATCATAATTTTTCAGCATTTTCAATATTTATGTTGAAAAAGAAACCTGCACAACGTAACATAGGACATAGTTATACGATTATCCGTATTGGTTATCTTAAATAAATGTACAAATTATGCAGTAACTTCATAGGCACAAAAGGAAACTTTACCTGTAAAAAGATTTTGCTTAATTCAACTGAGACATGAAGTTCATATATAAAGGGGAATCAATGCTCTGTCATGTAAGGACCTGATGAAAAATAGAGGTGTATTTTACTACCTTTGATTGAACGAAATGTTACTACTTTAAACTCATGATTGCAAAGTTGTAGAAAAATATTTTTGACTTTGATTTTCTTTCAAAGAAATAAGCTCAACCTTTATGATTGGTTTTCTTGCTTGAACTTGGTTCTCTTTATGTTTATAAAGTAAGAAGTTGTGATACATAGACCACCTTAGGTGGCATATATCACTAGTACATCCACACACAATTGTGACATGTGTGCATGTAATCCCCATACACAAAAAAACTCACATTTATTGTCTCTCGCACACCCTCACATGGGGTGGTACATTGTGTGTATGGAGAAAAGGGTGTCCATGGAACATTATCCTAAAGTAACTTAGACTCGGGAAAATAGCATTCTCTTGTTTTTTTGTTTTGTTGTTTTTTTGAAAGAGAATTCTCTTGTTGTGGAGTATTGCTTATAGGTTCATAGGTAGTATTGCACATTGTAGACATTAATACATTCAATTAAATTAAAAAAAGCACTAAACATATTACTATCAAGGTTGGGAAAAAATAAAAAAATATTTGGGATATCAAGGTTGTGAATAAGTGGAACGATGAAGGAAGAGCAACAAGCTTATGACGACGAAAAAAGATATTGATCCTCCTTCATGGCAAAGGAATGTGGACAATTGTTCAACGATGATCGTTCAACCTTGATTTCTCTCAAATATATATCAAAATAAGTTTTCTTTCATTCTTTTTAAGAATTCCACCGATAATTAGGGTTGACAAATTAGATAGAGCTTGCTCCTTCTTGGCTATTATTTTCATCAATCAAATTACCATCATTCAACCATGTTAGACTGATTTTTGTTGTTAATATCTATTTACATTCCCTAATTCTAATTAAATTGAAAAGTTCACATCCATTGACAAGTTCTCCATTGAATCATTCCTTCACACATATTTTGAATATGTAATTTACTATTCTCACTTATGAAATTGAAGTTGCTCATTCCCTACTAGTGTCTCTCAAAACACTGAGTATTTTTTGAGGTGGAAAAACTGAGTGCAAGTATACACTGTTAAGATTGAAAGACTAAGGGCAAGTAGACACTGTCCAAGTTATAGTATAAAAAGATATCAATCCCACAGAAACTGTGGAGCTATAGCTTCAAATAGCTTTTCAGCAAAAAACTTATTTGGGGAAAAATCAAATAAATCATTTGTCACAATAGTAAAAGTAAAAAGTTTAGGAAAGTAGTTAAAGTCTTTAGAAAATCTCAAGATGGAAGTTGTGGTTTAGAACAAGGTTCAGTCATGATAAAACATTACTGCGATTTACAAAGCTATAGCTGCATGTGTAGCTCAGACCTATAGCCGGTTCAAAGCATATTTAGTCTCTGAGATACCCAGCGCTATATCCTGATATAGCTACTATATCTCACTCATAGAGCTATATCTCTCATATTCGGCTTTAAGGAGAATCAAATGAGAGCTGGTAACTCACGTCATATCCTTGGTTCTGGATCATGCCATTTCACATAAGTGCGGCTAAGCAAATCCTTTTTTCCATACGTCAAGAATACATTGAAGAATGTAATACTAAGATAGCCTAGTATGGCTATGGTGATTCAACATTATGACCGTTTATTAACCTCTTGAGCTAACTGAGATTCACAGAGCTATAACTTCCTATAACGCCAGTTTTACATTCAGGTCCCTTGTCCCTTTCACTCTTTTGGTGCTTAAGGTATAACTCATATCAGATAAACATTTTCCACTCCTTACTTTATCATGGTAAGCGAACTATATCATTAGAAGTAAAACTTGTCAAGAATCATTTCCAATGATTTTGCATTAAAAACAATTTATCAGAGTAATTAATAAATCATAACATGACCATGTCTATGAAGGTGAGAAAAACACAGGGGGGGGGGTTGAATTGTGTTTGCTTTTTCTTCGTTTTCTCCTACTGAAGTCGCTGTTCAAAAGTAGATAAAGTTCAGCTTCTGAAGTGATAATCAGAATCTAAGATGCAGCGGATAAAAACACACACAGAGAGAGAGAGAGAGAGAGAGAAGAAAGACACAAAGCAATTATACAGGTTCCTTCCACAAATCGGAAGTAGTCTTGTCCCCCTGCACTTCCAAGGAGAGTTCACTAAAATGTAATCTCAAATTACAATTGCTCAATACTACAACTAGCATGAGACTTCAAATTACTCAAGCACAACTGCAAGAGATTTCCTATCTAAGATTTCTCATCTCTTGATGAACTTCAGCTTCTGGTGATCTTGCTTCTGATGAGGCGCTTCTGATGACGTCATCACTTCATGAGCATTTTGTACTTCAGGAGCACTTTTCTTCAGACGCTTCAAGCTTTCTTTTTGTTAATTCTTTAGCTCTCTTTTGTTCTTCTAGAACCTTATAAAGATATAAAATTTTATCTATGGTCTTGTACACTTGAACAAAAATTAGCATATCCAATTAACAATTTTTAATACCTTGTTATCATCAAAACTCTAAGAGTAACTTATGTTAAACATTTTTCGTTCCAACAATTTCCCCCACTCTAAGGGTAATGTTTGTTAAACGTATTTTGTTCCAACAGTCTAAACCACTTGAATCGGTTCAGTTGATTGATTTATTTAAAAATACAATTAAAAAAAAATCATGTTGTCACAATTTTGTATTTCTTGCCCACACCATATATTATACTAAAATATTTTATGGAAATTTATATTTCATATTGTGTTTTTTTATGTTCTCTATTTTTTAAACTACTTTTTATACCTAACCTTACTCAATATTTTATACATCCAAGATTTATTTATCCATCATTCATCAAACAGAATTTCATCAAATTTAACTCAAATATTTCAATATTCATCCATGATCATAAGTGTGTGTGAAGAGGAATAATATTAGTAAAATGGAGAGAGTGAGGTTACCATCGGTTTCTTGGATTTCAAAATGAAAAACAGATAACCGAACCAAACAAGGTCGGTTTAAATTGGTTCGGTTCTGTTTTACACCAAACCAGAGAAGATCGAATACTTTTTCGGTATGGTTCGGTTTGAACTTTCGATTTCGTCGGTTTTATCCAAACAGTTTACACCCCTATTTATGGTAGTAGGCAAAGGGTTTCCCTTGAATACTAGACACTAATATGTTACTTCCTCCCTCTCAAATAAGATATTTTTTTACTAGCTTATTAAAGAAATGAAAAGTGCTGATAATTTTAATGGTAAAATATGTTTAATTTATTACAACAATCTTATTAATTATAATGAGTGGACTAGTTATATGATTGAAATGCAATAAATGTGTTCTCTAATATTCATAAAAATGTGTATATCCGGTTATACTGATAGTTATATTATTATATCTTTTTGCCAGCTTACAATGACAGTTAGAAGGTTCTCCATATTTTGTATCTCCATATTTTGTACCGTCATATTGCTGCCCTCAATGAACTTTTGAAAATATACAACGATCTTAACTTTCAAGCAATTCACCTTACATGCATAAAAAAATCAACAGACTAAAAGGTTAAACATGCGATATGTTTTTTCCCAACAAGTTACATTATTTACACCGATCGACTCTCTTTAAACTTGTTGTATTAGCAAACAAAAAAACATAAAATTCATTTAAAAAAACCATAAACTTGTTGGACTCCTCGGAAACCATGATACACTGAGCCAAACAAGTTACATTAGTAGCCAAGGAAAGTTCAACTCCCACTATTAACACAGAACCTTTATAGTGGATGATCTATAAATACCTTTGTTTAAGCTCTTTGAACTTTGAGATCTATTCTGACCCCAATAAACTCTCAAAAGTTACACCAGTATTACATTGATCTCCTTTGCTTTTTTTGAAAAAGATAGTTCTTATATCAATAGTTCAATCAAACCCTTTGAAAGTTGTAATGCAATAGAGTAAACAAATTGGAGAGCAATTCAAGCAGAGAGAGAGAGAGAGATGCATCATGCAATTGAGCAATCAAGTTGTTGTAAACACGTAAACATCATTGCAATATTCTTCTCTTTTTACAAATAGAACTAGGTTTTTCGTCTATTACACGGTCAATTTCTGCCTAGCTCACCTTCTTCCCCTTTCGTTCACATAATTCTTCCTTTCTAAGTAATTGTTCCACCTGAAACAGATATAACTGACAAGATTTTTATTTTCATTGTATGCCAAGGAGGGGTAAGTGCAAACAACTTACACGATATCAAAGTAAAATATTTACAACTTATATACAAAAGCTGAAAACAATACAAATTGTCGGGATGCTTAAAATATCTAAACGTCAATCCCCGGCAGCGGCGCCACTTTGATGTAGCTCAAAAGTAAGTATTTTTGTGTATCGTCTCCACAGGGACTAGCGCGATATTCAAGTCGTTCAACAATCGTTATCATTCTAAACTTATAGTTCAAATGATTGATTGATTAAAAACTAATCTAAATTGGAATATAGCAATAAAATTGAGACGAGCTCGGGCAATTCACGCCTAGGGTTAGAGTCGTTGACCAAGCATTAAATAATGCACTCTTATGATTACCTATATGGATTCTAGCTTTACTCGATATTATCACATATTGCTCAACAACATCATTCGTGTCCAAATGATGTCGTGATTTCTAATGGATCATTTAAATGTCGATTTCTCAAACTATTAAACAATCCAATAGTCGATTGCATCGTTGTATTGTCGATTTCCCAAACTATTAAACGATACAAAAGCTTTGAGTTCTAATATTCAAAGTGATTATCAAAACCTAAATTCCATGTGTAGAATTAAAGTTTTGCTAGATTATTATTCTAACCCTAGATTCAGAAGCATCTTTCAACATCATTCCAAATCAAAGATATAACATTAAACACAAGAATAAAATCAACATCAAGTAAAATATTGCTTGAATCATATATTTAAGTATCAAAAAGAGTACATATTAACTTGATCAAGTATCTCTAACCCCAAATGGTAGATTTAGCTACTTACTTTCATAGTAGCCTTGCAAAAATGGAAGAAAAGATGAAGATTCATGACAAGATTCATGATGTCTCAACAAATCTTGGAAATAATCTACTTCTAACACTCTTGCTTTTTGTTTCTCTCTCTAGAAATGCCCTCTCTCTCTCAAAATCGGAAAAATAGCAAAAAGAATGAAGAAGATCCCCCAAAAATGAGAAAAAAGTTATTTATATGGCTGAAGCTATTAGCGCACGCTTAAGCGTGCGAGAGGTCGCTTAAGCGTGCAGACTTTAGTTCATGAGCATCTTTCTTGATCATTGCTTGTATTTTCCTGCACAAAAAGGGCTGAGTAAGACATACAAAGCATAAATGACATTAATGCACATAATTGAAGCTTTTCCATCAATAACTTGTAAAACAAATCACCAAAATGCCTAAACTAACACATGAATCAGATCACTCGTGAATATTAAACTGAGTGAAACCCTTAACTGATGTCAATGTTAATTTTTCAAGCTGAGGGCAGCCAGATATCAAGTTTTCAAAGGCATCTTGAGTTATTAAAACATCATGTAGATCAAGAATTTTCAAGTTACTGAAGCCTTTAAACATCTTTGGGGGTTTCAGCCAACAATGACTTAATTTTAAATGATGTAAACTTTGATAACAAAATAAGCACCAAGGTATCCTGTAGTGTTCCTCTAAACAAATGTCCAACACAAGCTCTTTAACAGATCTTCCAGTTAGATGAAGAATCCACCGATCAACATCAGCCATAGAGTTCAAACCAAGGAGATCACAACATGAGTCAGTGACTTCAAACTTGTTGATTGGCCCTGAATGAAGTAAAAGTACATGATCAATGATTCTCAAAAACTTGCCCTCGATAACTGAAAAGTCTTCGGAAGCTACAGCAGATACACATTGTATATCAAACACAAGATCTGGTTGAGTTGACCATTTCTTCCTCCATTTGCTCGATAAAACACCTGTCTCCCTGCTTCCTTGATTGTCAAGTATGAGAGAATATGATATTGTAACTAATCCTATCCGACTCCACGTCTGTCGTTTTTAGCCTAAATAAAAAATTTAAAAAAAAAAAACACAGCACATTACTTACTCTTACAAATTCAAAATTATTAATCTTGTGATTACCATACAAGAACATGAGCATATTATACCGTTTTGTTATAACTGTTGGGTCATGAGGAGGAGTTTCACTGGATTGGATCATCACATTGGACTAAAAGCAACCACGCGTGAGACACCCAAAACCTAAAAGCATCGAGTTTATGTGTCCTCTCACTTTCGAACTAAACTCTTTCATTCAATTTCGAAATTTAACTAGCACAAGACATATCAGAGCAGTAACATTTTTGCAAAATTAAAGAAAAGGATGAAATAAAAAGATTGAAGTGAAAATCGAAGAACTAACCAAAGTAAAAAAAAAAATGAATTAGGTACTTGAAAGCATGAAGAGCAGGGCGATAGGTGAAATGGAAGAGCGTAAAGATTGTAAAGTCGGATTGAACACTGTCGAAGGGATTGAACACATTATAACGGGATCATCATTCATTTGGTGGCATTTATTTATGGTAGGCAAGGGGTTTCGCTCGAATACGAGGCACTCGGCACCTTGGTAATTGTCGTCTACTACTCTTCCACTACTCTAGAAAATTAATATACCACTAAATCAATATTCACACGAGACTAATTAAACTAGTTGATACTCCCTACATTTTAAAATACATATCGCAATTTTACAACGTATACTATTCATGTGACTTACTTTGACCATATTTTTTAACTAATATATTAATATAATTTTTTTTTGAAGGAAATAATATATAAATACAAATACTAGCATACTAGTGTGTATACCCGTACGGGAAAATTGTGTTTTAACTAAATTAAAAATAAAAAAATGTATCAAAGAAATCATTTGCTTATTATATATTAAAAACCAATTTTAATTATTATAAAAAATATTTAACTGTGAATTTGTTAAGTGCAAAATTGTCAATAGAACTATAGAAGTTGAAAATACAGAATACGTTGAAAAAGGTATTAACACCAAACCATTTAAATTTTAAATTTAAGGATAATCAAGACTTGGAAAACTAAAATGATGATTCAAATCCTATAGAAATCTATTAAGGCTTGGAAAATGTTCCGAAGACTAAAAAGATACATCAATTCCCATAGCACAAATAACTTGAATACATCAATAGACCATCTACAATATAGTACATCATTTGGGTGTTTATTATTAATACTTAATGAGCATCAAATCTCTCCAACCAAGACCTCAAAAAATTATTAATTGGATCTCAATAATAATTCTATATCATGAAATTTTAACAATAATTTATATACTTATTCATAATTATATAATTTTAAAATATTGAAGTAATTTAATTATAAATTATAAACTACTCCCTCCAATCAACTATAATATACTTACATATATTCAAAATATTAAATTTCACGGGTCCAATCAACTGTAATATAAACTACTCCCTCTGTCTCTAAATAATTGTAACTTTAGCATTTTTTATTTTTCTCAAAATAATTGTCATTTTAGAATATCAATGCAGCATTTATTATCTTTTTCCATTACTATACCCTTATTTTAAATTTTATCCAGCTTAACTACTCCACTAACTACAATTAATAAGAGTATTTTAGTAAATGATATTAATTTTACCATTGAAATCAAAAATCAAAGATAAAATAGGCAATATATACTTAGTAAAGATAAAATCCACACCTTCTGTCAAAATATGATTTCATTGGCTAATGATGAAAATCAACAAAAAAACTCCATAAGAATTTACAACAAACCAATAATTAAATATTTAAATAAAAGGCCCTTTCATAAATAATTTGTAAAAAGCAAAATCAAACATCTCACATTCTTGCAACCCATTTACTTTGCAAAACTAATACATACAAAATTCAAGGTAGAACTTTGTTTCCTTCCCTTCATTCCTCAATATCTTGAACTCATATTCTTTATCATAGTCATCTATGATAGTCATTTTCTATAAACCATTATCTACCATGCATCAGCTATAAATTATCAGCTACTTTTAAGCTATATGCTATTTTCATTATGCCGAACCTCAGTGAAAAATTTGATCCAATAATCATCTCACAAGACCATGACCATGACTGTACCTTGAGTGTGATGCTAATTCACGCTTATATAGATGAGGATGTTGATAACCACCTATGTGTTTTGCGGTGTCAATCCTGAAAACTGTTAGAGATGACTTTCTCGTATGAAATAAATCATTTACTCTTATGGTGTATGTAACAAACCGATTTTCTATAGATTTAATTTTAATTGTTTGTGTGTGATTAATTATACTTATATGTGATTAATTGTCTATGTGTGTATTTTAATAGGATTTCGGTATTAGAAGGGTATTTTGGTCATTTGTGAGTAAGGGTAAATTATTAATTATGAGGAGGATTATTTTTAGCGTTTCGACTTAGAACCATTATTTATTAAGTTGCTAGCGGATAGTAGTGATTTATTTTATAACCGGTAAGTGATCGTCATTATTATTTTAACCGTTAGTAGAGAGAAACTTGGGGTTGGTTTATAAATGTTGTGAGCCCATTAGGACACTAAGAGGGTTAAGCCCAATGTATAGAGACTATATAAGTATTAGTCATTGAAGAATATAGGGTTATATAATCATTCTACAAGTTTGAGAAGAGGGAGAAAGAGAAAGGGGGCAAGAGGAAGAAAGAAGGGTTAGAGAGAAAGATTGAAGAACCCATAGGAGCTCAATTGAAGCTTGTGCTAGGTTTGTTGCTCATTGAGGTAAGGGAGTTAGTTTTCAATTATAATCAATTAGTTGTAGCTTCTTCTCTAGTTATATGCTTAAGTGTTTAATTGAATACGTGATTATCATGAACCTACTTGTTGTAATTCGTGCTCTAATGTTAGTGAGATGTTTGGGTATGTTAATTTGTTGATAATTGAATGGTTGATGATAAGTTTACATGTTCATGATATATGTATATGGATAATTGATGAATTGTGTTCAATTGAGGAATTATGACATGATGTTGTTGAATTGTGATTGAAGACATGATTATAAGTTGTGGTTGTTGTTGATTATTGTTGATAATCTCATATCTTGGCTTGGGTATGAGTTATGGTTGAAGTTGTTGTAGTTGGATTGAGTTGTTGAGAAGAATTGATTTGGTTGTTGTTGAAACCTTGTGTTTTGAGAAAATAGCCTTTAAAACAATTTCATAACTTATTCAATTGTCATGAAACGAGTGTATTCAATGTGTTAGAGCCCCGGGTCATGCCTTGGATCATTTTTTTATGAATGGGGGACTTAACCCTTCGATTTTGGGAGAAAATGGCAAAGACCCGTGGCCGAAACACGCGAAAACGCGTGTTATCGAGGCGCAGCGCCTGAGGTAGGGCGTTGGGCGCCCACTTCCAAAAGGTCAGCGCCTGAGTTGGCACTTCTACCTCTTCCTGGCGCCAGGCGCCCTGGACAGGACAACATTATTGTTGTTCCGTGTTCGGGTGCTTGGGGGCAGTCGCGTAGGGGTCCGATGCGACCGTTTTGAAGTGTTCTTTTGCTGTTTTCACTCACTTTTCTACTGGAACACAATTGGCTTTGTTGAAACTTGGATTTTCCAAATGGTTTGAAACTTGTAAATGCGTTATTTCGGTTTTTCGGATTTTGTCGGAAAATGAACTTTTGTGAACAAAAAGGGTTACAAGCTTGGTCTATAGTTCACATAGACTTAGACAAAGCATGTAAGGATGGTTTGTGTCTTAATCATATCAAACTTGATTTTCGGGTGGAATTGTGGAAAATGTGAACTTGGGATTTTCTCATACGAACTTAGGCTAATCTTTGAACTAATTCTTGATAGTTCGTAAGTGGCCTATGCTCATACTTATATGATTAATTAAGACCGAGTTGTAGGTTTTCAAACTTGAACAAGTTACTTTGCTTTGAAAAATATCAATGTTGGTTGTTTTACTACTTGATACGGACTTTGTCGAAAATGGTTCCTTAAAGCCGATTACCTTATAAATCTTTGGCGGATTACCTTATATGGTTAAATGAAGATGTGTGGATGATTGTTAGGTGTTGAATATGATCTTATCATAAAATGTTGTATTTTCTCCTTTGCTAAATTGTGAGAAGGTATATGAAGTCGTTGAGCCATAATGAGTAGTTAATGTTGATTAATGTATATATGTCAATTGATGTTGATGTTTGTTGATAATATGGCAAGGACTCTTATTTGAATTGTGAATTGTTGATTGTATGGACGTAAATACTTGATAATGCAATTGTTGTTGGAGTTGATCAATGTAAATGGAGGTGTACTTTTACATTGTTGTTGATGGATGTATATGTTGAAAGTTTTGCATCATTGGGTCTTTGCTTGTATGTCCATGCATCATAAATCATATTGAGTCATATGAGAAATGTAAAAGGAGGTGTACTTTTACATAGTTGAATCGTAAGAGGAGGTGTACTCTTACATGAGATGTTCGGTTGGCATCTAGTTGTTGGAGATATGGTACCACATGCATATATGTGTCGTATATAGGCACATATCATATTGGCATGAGTATTGAGTGATGTATGTGAATGATGGTTGTTGTTGGTAGGCGTGTATGATGAATATATACTCGTGACATTATAATTATTGTGTGTATATGCATATGAAAGTTAATTGCTCCTGATAATTAATTGATATTTAATTTGATTCATTTATGTCAAATTGTTTATGTTGATTATGATTGATGGGAAGCTTACCCCCAGTGGTTTTGACCGCCTACCTGTCTGTATGAATGGGTAGGCGGAGTGCATGAGTAGTTTGCTTTTGGTGAGTGCTTGGATAGCGGGAGCTAATCTCTGTTATCGTTCCTTGGAGTCTTAGATTAGGCTCTGATTTAGGATGTCGATCTATATGTTTTGTTGGATTTTTGTTGTTGTTGAGATTTGACCCATATGTTGGGATTTAGAGATTTTATATGATGATGTATATTGATCTCATGGCATGTATACTTTGGAGATGTATGATTTATATTCGCTGCGACTGTTGAGAATTATATATGCATGCTAACATTTTGTTATTTGTTGATGACGTAGCGTCTATTTCTTGAATATATGCTTTATTCGCGTGTTTTATCGTTTTAATAGAAATAGGGCGTTACAGTGTATTTGTTTCAAGTTTACCCAATTTATTCCTATGAATAACATTCTTTGGAATATAAAGATGTGAATTTTATTCCAAGGTATTTAGAAAAAAAAAATTTGGTTAACATTATAATATTCCAAGGAACCTTAAGAACAGGGGCGGAGCCAGAAATTTAAAGCTAGGGGGACCGAATAATTGGTTAAATATTAAAGGTATATAAGAAACCCTAAACTAATATTTTCTTATTTGTGAAAGAAACAAGAAAATAAAAAATAGTAGTGCATGTGTTCTAGAGTTAAATATGTTTTTAGTCCCTACAAATCATACATTTTCATGTTTAGTCCCTCAAAAAAATGTGTTCAATTCTAGTCCTTATTTGCATTTGTATGAACTATTTTGAGGACTAAAAATAATTCGTTTAAGATAAAGTTTTCAAAATAGGATTATTCTTATAAAGTGCAATATTATATATGGAGTATTAAACTTACACTTAAAATTTAATAGAGACTAAATTTAAAAGCTCGTAATTTTATAATAAAAAAACTAAAAACATATTTAACCATATATTATGTGTGTAACTTTGAAATTTATTTCAAAAAGAGAATTTGGAAATGAAAAGTATATCTATGGACACACAAAACGACAATCGACTAACCAAACAAATGAGCTCAAATGGTTAACGAGTTCGACTAAAGTTTGATTCTTGAGTGGAACAAATCTTGTTGAGTCTTTACTTATCTCTTGATCGGACACTAGATTACCATGACCCCTTTACCATGAGAACTAGAGGGTTAGCAAAAAAAAAGAGAGATATATCATTGTGGTTAATTTTATTTAAAATGTGTTGTGGAAAGAACCATATTTATATATTTTATGAAATATGAGACAATTTAAAATAATATGAAGTATAAAACTAATGATATTAGTTGTCAATTAATCTAGTAATATGGTAAAAAAAATACATTTTTTTGGTAGTAAAAATAAACATTTTAATTAGATTAATTGGGGGGACCATAACCTAACAATACTTGATGAAACATTTTAATATACTTTAGTTGTAGGGTAAAAAAAAAAAGTTGAAAATGTGGGGGGGACCATGGCCCCTATAGGCCCCCCCAATGCCTCCGCCACTGCTTAAGAATAAGGATTATAATAGGTAACTACATATGAATATATTCTCATCTTCATTGAAACTTTATTCTCACTCTTTTCTTTGGAATTTTTTTTCTATTCTCATGAACATTTAATACCCAAGAATCAAATTTAGTAAACTTGTAACCAACATAGACATACATATTTCTATCATTATATTCCTAGAAATTTATGAATATAACTTGAAACAAACACATCCTTAATAAATTTAAGGATCCTATTGGACTTTCAAATATTCTAGAAGTGTAAAACCTATTAGACTTTCAAATATTTTGTGCAAAACCTGTTCTTCCCCTAGAAGTGAAAAATATTAAAGAAAAAGAAGAAGACAACGACCACGACTTCCAAGTAAATGTAAACAAGGACTTCGAAGTCAAATATGGAAAATTAGTTTGGTGGACGACCTTGAAAATGAACTATCTCTTTTATTCAATGTGTTATGCACTTAAAAGCTTTGGGTTGGGCAGCATACACTATACTTAGTCTCAATCTTTTAGACTTTAAAAAGGATCATGCTTTAAAAGTTCGAGCTAATACCACGAGACCAACTTTAATAGGTTTTATATGTCTCACACTTTAATAGCTGTACACATGTAAAGGAATATTATTAATCTTGTATGAATAATAATTATGTGTTATTTTATAAAATTAAAATGATGGAAAGAGAATAACGAATAATAAAATGTTTATAATAGCCCTTCAACTCCCAAAGAGAAAAAAAATTACCACCTAAAAAAATGTGAATAGAAAGAAAACAAGAATAATACTTTTTTAAAGAGAAAACAAGATTAAAGCTTTTAATCTCACTATGGTAGCTAAGCAAGGATGAAGTTGTCTGTCTAAACATGAATCTCTAGTCGCTAGAGTTTTTAAATCGAGCTACTTTCTCCGTTCTTCATTTTTGGGTGCTAAACTCGGTTATAGCCCGAGCTTTGTTTGGCGGAGTATTTGGAATTCGGATCAGCTACTTTTATATGGATGTAGGTGGACAATCGGAAATGGGCAGCAGGTCAGCGTGATGAATGATCCATGGTTCGAGTTGTTCAAGGTAGCTGGATCCAATCCCCACAAAGCCAAGGTGTGCATAGTTTGAGTGTGTTTGACTTGATAACTGCCGAGGAACGGATTTGGGATATTGATAAGATTGAATCTATGTTTTCAGATGATATGGTGCAAGCCATTATCGACACACCACTGTTTGCGGAAGTTCAGAATGATAAAATAGCGTGGATGATGGAACGTAACAGGAGGTATACTGTTAAAACTGGTTATAAACTGGCTATGATGGAGTTGTTGCATACTGATCAATTCCATGTTGATGGAGAGTGGCATAGAATCAGAAAGGTGAATTCCCCTCACAAAGCTCGTAATTTGCTATGGAGGATTTGTAGATAGTGTGTTTCAACTCGACTCCAGTTACAATCCCGACATGTACAATGTGAGATGACTTGCCCTGGTGTGATACGGCTGTTGAGGATGATTGGCATGCTTTTGTGGGTTGTACGGTGGCGCGTGAGAGTTGGTAATGGGCACGTCTTTTGACTGTACTACAACCGTGAGTTGGAACTGTGAGCAGTTTGACAGATTTTGTTTTTAATATATGTCGTTCAGAAAGCCGAGACATTGCTGGTCATACTTCAACGAGCATTGGGAGGACAGCTCTAGATGCATGGCAGCAATGGCAAGAGGTTCATAAACAACCGTCACCACTGGTTGTTCAACACGGGCATAATAGAGTGCAAGGTAACACCTTATGTAACGTCCTAGTATTTATTATTATTATTATTATTATTATTATTATTATTATTAATTGCTTTATTTATAAATGTGTGTTTTGTAATAAATTTGTTAAATGTAATTATAGGACATGAAAGTAATATCTTTTGATATTGATTACTATTTACTAGGCTAAAAATATTTTGGAGTAGAAATTATTTTTATTGGATTCGATATCTTATTTTATGATCATACTTTTAATTTAAATTCTTAGTAGAGAGTATACTAGTATTTTTAGAGTAATTTTGGCTTTATGTTTTCCATTTTTAATCAATTTAATTTGATTATTACTCTTCCATTTTATTCCACTTATCCACAATTATTTTGATCATGTGGACCATAGTTTTAAAAATCGGACCGGACCGGCCGGTCGGACCGGTCCAACCTGGAACCGGTGGGGTAACCGGTTCGAGTTGCTCAACGGATCGGTTATGTTGTCGAACCGGCCGGAACCGGCCAAACCCGGTAAAAACCGGTGAACCGGCGGTTTTAGAAAACCGGCCGAGTCAATGCTGCTTCCACTTAGTTTTTAAAAAAAATTGGCCTGAGAGGGATTCGAACACGCGA
>Ga0228710_1005033_pt1 | contig 20679 bp, 9 predicted proteins | sample MedpolnodulmetaG_FD_177995 | JGI IMG/M metagenome (GOLD analysis project Ga0228710, IMG submission 177995) | Root nodule microbial communities from Medicago polymorpha collected in Santa Monica, California, United States - pink nodules | ecosystem: Host-associated > Plants > Roots > Nodule... | reverse complement strand
TTTTTTTTTTTTTGTTATTTTATTTTTTTTTTTTTATGTTTAATATATATATATATATATATATATATATATATATATATATATAGGTGTATTCATTAAATCATTTTCTTCAAAACTTAAAGTTTTTTTTTTCACGGTCCACCCGATTTGTTAATAACAAGGCTAATTTGGTTTCGGTTTGTTGTTAAAAATAGTTTTTTAGAGGGTTAAAAATAGGAGTTAAGATTCTCTCCATTTTAACTTAAAATAGTTAATAATGGTAGAACCCATTTAATGATAGGACCCATCATCTATTTTTTTTTTCATCTCTTTTCTAATGACAATTTCCATTTCTTTTTATAAATGAAGAGGATTTCAACTCAGGGGTTGTACACTCGATCCAAATTAAATAAGACAATTGATTAATTTGAATATTGAGTTTTGTCAAATTGACCTAACCCAACCGGCAATCACCCCTGCCCTTGGCATTTGTTTTTGGTACAGTTAGGATATTATCATTCATCACTCACACCCTACCAATCCAATTGTTTTTACTGGTTTGGTCTTGTTCACTTCTGTCCTTATCAGTTCCCCTGCAAACCTACGTTACATCTTTGTCACACACTCAAACACATGCTCTCTCTCTATCTCACTTTTTCTTTCAGATCATAGTGAATAAATGTACGGCTAAGTGTGCCTCTCACCACCACAGAATTGTTTGCTGAAGTTTCATGCATAGGTACTGTGTGACTTTTGTGAATGAGACGACTGAAATTGTATTGCATGAGAGAGGGATGAGGTTAAGAACTGTGATTAAACGCTGAGACTATATAATATATACTAATACGATATATAAACAATACAAAAGCTGAGAAAATCTCAACTATCTGAGAAAATCTCTGCCTGCAAGAAAAGGGAGAGTAATAAGTGGTAAATAGATGATGCATGATGTAGATGTAATAGAATAGATATATAGGTAACAGTAGCATATAAAGTTGTATAATAGGGCAATAGGGTTCTTATGTGAATTAACCTAGGGGTCTTAGGGTTCAGCCTGATGAGTCTGAAGAGGGTTCAACCCTTTAGCTAGCTTGTGTTGTGTTGTGACTATTCAGTACTAGAGTAGAGTGTAATGGTGTCCGGGAATGCCAACCAACAAGAATGTTTTGGTTCGTTTTCTGACTCACAATTGGTGTGACTGTGTTGCCCTGCCACCCTAACCTCTTTTGGTGCTCTCTTAACCAATCATGTTTCCCCCTGCCTCTCCATTTCAATTACTACTGCATCTGCATGCCTGTATTTCTTTTCTTTATTTGTCCTCTTTTTACTTTCACATTTTAAAAATCTTTGGAGGGCGGAGGCAATATGGAGAAATGAAATTTGAGGCAATATCTTTTTCTTTTTAAAGATGAGGCAATATCTTATTTATCATCAGACAGAATAATAACTTGATTTTTAAAAGATACGGTGAACTATGCTAGATGGACCCTTACACTAATAACCCCTTAAGCAAGAGAGCTCTACACTCAAAAAACTACTATCTTTCTCTGCTACCAAACCAAGTGCTAAACTTCTTGTGTACACAGAATTATTATTGTGATAATAAAGTTAAAACTAAATTGGCATTGTCATTTGCAAACTATCCAAGGAAATTAGAATGGGATTAATAGTAATAAGGTTACTTAATCCTCAACGGATGATCATTGATCATAGTAGTTTCTGAGTTGTTTCAATTATGCAAAACAACACAGATGACTGTTAAACATCTAAATTAGATCATGCACTTCAAGTTAAATAATATATGACTGATGGTAAAACATGGAACGTCATGAAACAATCTTGCATCGAGCCCATCGTAGGCACGTAAAAAGACGCATAATGAATCGATTTAACAAGGTTGCTTTCTCCTTCGCTCAGACAATCTTTCCCCTAGAGTTGATCTTAGCTTTGTAGGTGGCTATTGCTACCAACAGAGAATTTGGCTTTTAACGTTTGTTGCTTTAACAAAAACAATCCAAGCACATCACAGTTCTGTTGTGCTCACCCCATGTCAGGATTTACAAGGTGCAGCACCCAAATTGTTCAAACGATATAACCATTATAAAAATAAATACACATACTTGCATCAACATCTTTCACTTCATCATGCACGATAATATATTAATATACATGTATCGATTATAGAATGTACAGTAAATACTGCAGTAAGTTCTTAACGATGTTCCAACCTTGAGATACCAAGCAAAGTTCATCGATTTAGAGAACTATGAAGATTCACCTTCCAGCTTCAATGATCCAAAGTCACTATGTGCAAGTGAAGCAGCAGCACGAGCAGCTGCAGTTGCACGATTTGCAGAAGCTATGGCGGCTCGAGCCTTCTCCAATATATCAGAGGATTGAAATATAGTCTCAGTTTTAGTATCATTGAATTGGACGTCGTTATTTTTGTGTGACTGCTCAATTTCATTAGTGTTCAACCAAGAATTATTGTTAGAAGGAATAGAAGCTTCAAGGTGTTCATATTGTTGTTTATCATGTGTAGATTTGATAGACTGTTCCGTATTACAAGCTGACAAATTATTGGAATTGTTTTTGTTGGGAGCATGAGAAAGTGCAGCTCCAACACCAACTTGCTTTGCACCACCCTGAAGGTAATATGAAAAAATCATAATGAAAATCAAGAAAGACAGGGTGAATTCCTTACACTACAGTTGAGAAGTAAACAGCAAACTACAATGAAGTTTATTGGACACATAAATGTATCAATGGAGCCCATAAACAGAGTAAACCAGCGATTGACATGCTACAGGTAAAATACAAACCACCAGAATCAAGTAGTGAGAACAGGTTGAATGCAAAATTACTATAATCATGTTGTATGAAAAGGAAATCACCAATCTATCAACTAAACAAGCTACATTCAAGAAAACAAGGAACATGATATTAAATGACATAGTGGAGTAAAAGAAACACATTAAGATGCATGGAAAATTGTTGAAAAACCAATGAATTAGGCCTAACTCAAATTCTAAGATGGTATTGAAGTTTATCCAAGATCCATCAGATCACCTGCTATCGAACCACTTGCATCAGGCTCCAGATATCCAGTCTTGGTGTGAGGGGTGTGTGTTAAGAGTCTCACACTGGATGAGATACAGAACTTGGTTGTAAGTGGTGAGTAGTCCTCACCATACAAGCTAGTTTTATAGGGGTTGAGCAAGACCCAACTCAAACTCTAAGTAAAAAGTCCTGCAGATATACAAGGATATTTGAGAAAAATACCCACACAGCTAGTCACTTATTAATGTCCGTGGTAGAATTGTCACATCAAGAGGACTGAGATATGAAAACATGGTTATAAGTGGTGAGTAATCTCCAATTGACAAGCTAGTTTTATAGGGGATTGAGCTAGACCCAACCCAAATTCTAAGAAAAATCCCTGCAGATACAAGAGGAAATTTGAGAAAAATACTCTCCACAGCTAGAGTCACTTCTCAGTGCTCGTGGTAGAACCGACACATCATGAGGCAAGGAGTATAAGGTAAGGATGAAATTTGCAATAATATCCGGTGACAGAATCAAGGATGAAGGTGGTCGCGGGAACATTAGAGTTACACAAGCAAGATCTTACATGCCAACTACCATTGATGATAGATGCAAGATATCATAAGGATCTAGTAGTGAAAAACACAAATTTAACAGCGAAGGAAGAATTAGTCAGAGATTCATTGATGAGATTACCAGTAGATCTTCATGATTTTTCCTAAATTCTGCTGCAGTTTTAGAAGAATCCCATGCTAGATTGTATTCTTCTGCAATATCTGTCAAGACCTTGAGTTTTATCTCACCAGATGGAGCACTAACTGAAAGTTTTTCAATTATCTGCAATAATAATATCAAAAAATATATACTAGTGACAGTAAGCAATAGTTCAATTGTTGATATCCAGTGCAAATTGTTTGGTGTTTTTCAATGAGAAACCATAACTAAAGATAACTCACAGTGCGGTTCACGCCTGAATCAGGACGAAGTTCAGATATTGCAGTGACAAATTCTTTCCCATATTTAGTAGTAAACAAGTTCTTGATGTGCAATAAGTCTGGTATATCAGAACACCTAGGAGCAGCAAAAATTATACTTGCAATGGCTTCTCGCAATTCCGACGGGCATTCCCTATTATGTAGAAAATGAAGGCTTAGAGTTTGATTAGTAAAACAGTTTGCTCTAAATTGTACAAAAAAACAATAAGTGACTGTTTGAAAACTCACTAAGTACTGCATATAAATATTCTCAGCACTAAAATGATTTACCGTAGCATACTATAAAATTATAAATACTTCCCAAGTTTGAAATAAGTGAAAAAGTGCTGAAAAAAATTCAATGAATGGGAATTCACTAAATGCCTTTTGTAGCAATAAAAATCATTTCAAACATCATATATTCAATATTGCAGCTGGAGTGGCACGTCTTTCAGTGTAGCCAACGTCAACATACACAGACAACATAAAACACGAACAACTTTATGGGTGCATATGTGCACCGAGGTACAACACATGCAAAACAGCATAGGATAATATATTGTTTGGGCGCTCAATACTAAGTAACAAAATAAGAATTTAAGGTTTGGTCCTACGGCTCATCCAAGGTAGTCAAAATCACGAGGTCACGTAGGATTGTAAGATCCTGCAATCCATGACCACGGTAACATGCTGCGATGCAGGCAAGTTATGGTAGGATTGTTTCGGTAGGATTGTTGTTGTGGTCGAGATCGCGAGTTATGGTAGGATTGTTGTGTTGGCCATCCGTTTCGAAATGACCCTTGTTAAAACGAGAAGGATTTTGCGAAAACCCTGGGCTTTTTAAACGCATGAACAGCAAAAAATCCTAACTGTGTCATTCTCCCGTTGTCCTTTATGCCCTGTTCTCTCCTCCTCCCCTCTACGTTGTTCTCTCCAACCCTTGTTTTCTTTCACAAGGCACAGTAATTTCCCCTGTTTTCATTGTGGTGTAGATGTCTAGACTTATAGTTTCTAGATCAGAATATGTCTTTTGAGGAGTTGCTTACGAACTTAGTCTTGGTTGTTATGAACTTATTGAATGATGGTTATGAATTTTTAAGTAACTTATTTTAATGTTGTAAGGTTATTTTGTTCATCTGTGATGGTTTTTATTCTTATATATATTTGTATGTAAATATCTATAATTACAATTTTGCCCATTGGTAGAATCTTATGAGTCGTGTTACGATCTTCGAGTTATGATCTTTCACCCCCTTCCAATCATATGTAGGATCTCGACAACTCGTGTTTGACTACACTGACCTCATCTCTAAGGGTCTGCTATGATTGGCTTATGTGAGTTTATCTAGTGGCATAAGTTTTGTCAGGGCCAGCCTAAGGGCCAAACAACCCAAGCAAGGGCTTTAGGCCTCAAAAACTTTGGTGAAAAAAAAGGCCTCTAAAGAATTAATTTGGTTATAAGTATATTATATGACAGATGAATTACAGACATTTGCATAGCTTAACTGATTACCAAAAAGGCCTCAATGTCATGAATTCAAATTTTGGTCTTAACAAAATTGATTTTATATAAATATTATGTTTAAAAAAATATTTTTAAAGGCCACATTAAAATTTTTGCTTTAGGCCGTTTAATCTGTTGGGCCGGCCTTGAGTTTGTGAGATTGTTTGGGAGAACTTATGAAAACAGCTTATGACAATTTTAAAAAAGCTTTTTTCAGCTTATTTTCATAAGTTCTCTAATATAGCTTATAAAAACAACTTAAAGCAAATACAAAAATAAAAAAAGTTAACTTTAATTTATCCTTTGCTATATAAATAGCTTATGTGAGCTTATACATAAGCGCTTGTGCTATAAGCTGCAAATAAGCTTTTTTATCCAAACAGGCCCTAAATCTATTCTGCCTATGTCCATTTAAAAAATCAAACTTGTACAAAAACCTTCTGTTTCATACTTTTTCCCAATTCCTCACTTTTTATCACATCAAATGGACCATACTCAAGTACACATAAATTTCGTTTTTTCTCCCTCAAGATTTTATCTAAATCAATTTCTATGAATCAAGCTTAAAACCTTAATGTTTTACACCATTTAAATTCAGAAACATTAATTTTACACTTTTGTACCCTCATGAAGATTCAGAAATAATGTACTCGCAAATACTTTAGTTTGAACTGAAAATAAAGAGGTCACTTGCCATTCTGTACTGATTTGTAGAGTCACTTGTGCAAGATTGTGAAGCATGGAGATACAGAAAGTGATCACTCTGTTTCATATTTTTCCAAAATTGCATTGAAAACTTTACCAAGCTATAATTAGAATGCAACAGAAATATGTGGATATAATAAAAAACAAAAATGCGATTTGCATGAGTACTGAATTTCAAGTATGTTAATCAACAAAACAAGACACAAAATGTCCAATAAGAACAAACATTTAAGAGCTATGGACTTACTTCTGACTCTCAATTATAGGTACACGTGCAAGGACGAACTCGCAGAATAACTCCAAAATTTCATATGCAGCCCATATATTTTGTTCTCGAATGATATGCTCCACCTAATTAAAACAACGCAATTCACAAACATGAATCAGTAAAAGTGCAAGAAAGTAGCAGTAATTAACTAAAAGATTTGAAGGATTACACGAATTCTTGCAATTGGTTCTTGGCCAGCCTGCAAAAATTGGGAAATCTCCTTGCGCATTTGTTTGAGTTGAACATCTCGCTTGTTTTGTAGCAACTTCATGCGTGAAATTGCGAGGTTTAGGCATGTTTTACTAGCAAAGACAAAGAATAAAAAATAAAAAAATAAAAAAACAGATTTAGTACAAGATACACATTGAAAAAGAATCTAAAGAATAATCTGTAAAAAAAACATTTGCTCATTTCCAAAGTATAATAGTAAGATCCAATAACACAAAATCTGAATATACATACTGAATTTGAATAAACCTAAAACAAAATTAAAGATTGAGAAATCAGAATTGAAATTTAATTTTGATACAATCAAGAAGCATGTGTAATTTGGTACTAATTCAGAAATCGAATAATAGTAAAACACAGATGAAAAAGAAAAATCACCGACCATCGAGTAGAAAAAACGCCTCTACTAAAGAGTTGATTAAGAAGTGACATGATGATTGATGATAGGATACTACCACAGTCTCGACGGAACAAATGCTTCCTCAGATCAGATCACCTTCTTTTTTGTCATAACATAACGACAAAAGTTTAAATTAATATTTAATATTTAAATAGATTGGTCTAACCTCTTAAGGGACTTAGACCTCTTAAACATGTGGTCATGACTCGGACTCGATTCTTGATTTATGTATGAAAAGAATTCGATAGAGATGGGAGAATCACATTTTATGCGTCCAACAAATTTGATGCAAGTTAACCATCGATAAATGTCGAATAAAACTTTATATCAATATCATAGTAAATAAAAAAATAGACACCTTTTTAAAAGAAATTTATTAAATCTTGTCTTTCAAGATTCGAATTTTGATTTATCATAAGTGCTTAATTTTATTTTAGTTTAAATACACTTTTAATTTCTCTATATTAAAAAATGGATAATTATGGGTTGACATAATTTTTTTTCCTATGCCATACTATGTGACGTTTTTATTTTTTATTTCCCTTCCCTTTTGAAATTAACTTTTTTCTTACAAAATTTAAAGTTTTATTCCTTCTATTTTAAAAATTAACTTTTTGATCCCTTACTTCAATCTTAGGAAATTAGTCCAACGCCTCAATTTGATGCTACTTTTGAAATGGAGAATGTTATTTAGTATTTGATATTGCCCCCTTAAAAAAAATTGATATTGCAATTGTAAAAAAAAAAAAAAGGTATTTGATATTGTATTTGAGGGGTGAAGATAATGGAGAGGATCTTCACCCGTATTTGAGTCATCTTTTCTTTCTCAATCACTTTTGAGTCAGCTTCAATACATATAACATACACATTTTGATAATGCAAATTTTTCCCAATTATGGACAGATGAAATTCTTTCATCAGGTTCTTCAATATCTTTGTCTTTGCTAGACATTTCTCATATAGAAATTGGCTTATCAACAAATCTGTCACCTTGTATACTGCTCCATGAAGTATCAAGAATGGAGCTCAAACCTGAAATTATATATGACTATTATAGAATGCAAAAAACACAGTTATAGGATTAGAGAAATCCTCCTATAGAAAGGGAGCAAATGCAAAAAAATTACCTTCTCTAACTGTGACGCAATATCTTGAGTGGCACTTAAGAGTTCCATGCCAGTTCTTAATAGCGTTTGATCATCATAAGAAATAACATTGTAAACTGCCTATATAACATGGTATAGAGTGCAAATTTTCAAGAAAATGTTTTTCATCCAACTTTTTGTATGATCACATCAAATTAAATTACCAACTGATTTTCTTTTGCCATGTTATCTAAAAATCAGCTCAGATAGATCCTTGTATGGAAATAGTTTTGCCTTTGGCATCATTTAGATAAAAGAGTTAAGTTAACACCTTCAAAATTGTAGTTGGTGGTAACATGCCTTCTGAAATCTTAGCACCAAATAAGAACAACGGCTTCATCCCATTCATTACAAATATAAATATGCCAAATATCTCAAACTTGCAAAATAGATACTAGTTTTTGAGGAATATTTTCTAGCTTTCAAGAAAATGGAATTCATCCTTTGATGTCAAACATATTTTTAAGATTACAATAACAATTCAGTTTTCTCGAACTGTGCAATGAATTAGAGCTTGAACACTTTAGTAATGAAACAAGGATAATCAACAAGTAGTTACTTCGTTAGCAGCAAAATTGATTAATGTTAGAATAAGTACTTTGTTACCAGAACACACTAGTATAATGCTTTCACGATATTAAATGACATTCATTTAAGATATTTGACGTTCAAATTATTATTTTTTTTGAAGAAAAATAAAAATTATCTCATCTTTTATTTACCTTTTTTGCATTTTACATATTTCTCTTTCGTACACACTCTAACATCATACTCTTTCGTACACACTCGCTTATTCCTCATTTATTTATTCAACTCTTCATTGATTGATTCTATGCTTTGGTATTATTTTTTATTTTTATTTTTGAATTTTTCCTTTATATATTTTTTAAACAAATTGTGGATTTGGATTTATCTTTTTGTGAAAAAAGTGGCTTTTTGAAAATATAGTAAAAAATATGTTAAGGGTGTTCTGAACTTTATTTTCTAAATAATATTGAACCTAGTTCTTTTTTTCAACCAGGATTCAAGTTTTGATTCAACATAACCATCCCCCAATTTGTCCTTAGTTTTATTTTTATTAACAAAAGTATGGATCATCGATCGCAAAATGTTTTTCATAATTTTATTTTTATTTAATATTTTTGAGCAAACCCCAACCCAAAAAACTAGTGTGTATTAGGTGGGAGTGTGGAACAGTCTCATCAGTAGGGGTGGGCAAAAATATCCAAAAACTGAACCGAACCAAACTAAAATTAACTGAACCATTACATTGGTTATTGAACCGAACCGTTATTTTAAAAACAGTTCATTAACTGAACCGAACGGTTAACCGAACCGAACCAAACTCAATTATCTGAACCGAACCAATAGTATTGAGCTCCTGAGTATGCAAGAGTGGAATGTTGAATGAAAGAAGTGATGGGAGTGTGGAACAGTCTCATCAGTCATCACTTAGGCATAGCATTATACCACCCTCGCATTAGAAATGAGAGCCATAGACTTGATACAAAAGAGAAGAATCAAACTATGTTCATAGATCAATTATCAGCAAAATGAGGGAAGAGTTTATATACTACTAAGGAAGCAAAGGAATTGCAATAAACTAGCAAACAGAATTAGGATCTGTATAAACAGAATTGAAACTAATTAATCCCATCAACTAATCGTGCCTCTTATATATTTAATACACTCTGCAAGGACCACATTCACGACAGCTTTCACTCTATCGACGTGAACTTGGTGCTAGCCATCTCCCCTTTTGCAACTTCATCCATCTACCGGTATTCAGTGGTGAGCCATGATCTAGCTTATAAGTAGCTTTTTCGTAGCTCAATTCTCAACGAAAGCACCAATATAAGGTACTGCTTATTGGTGGTATAATTGTACAAAGAAAGGAAAGAGGAAATTCAGTAGAAGAGAATAAAGACTATGCCTAAACTGCTATAAAAAGTAAAAACTAGACTTTCTTCATATTCATCTTGTTCATTATTACATTCACCAATTTCCTACTGCTACAAGTTAAACTAATAGAAATTGATATATTCACGACACTCTAACAAACTAACAAATGTTGCGTCATAAAAAAAACTAACAAGTGACTCATCATAATGAGATATATCTACGTACTTCTAAGTTCTTAAGTCACTTTGGACCTAAGTTTTATTTTTCTTGGGCTCATCTTGGGTCATGACATGTATACAATTGAAATTTGAAATTGATATGTGCACTTCACTACCATAATAAAATTCAGAATTATATTCTATCAACCTCAATTATCTTGAGCACCTAATGTCTAGCCATGAGATGATGTCATTATGGACAGAAGAAATTCTTTCATCAGGTTCACCTTCCAAAATGCCATGGTAACCTCCTTCATAGATCTTTAGTGTCTTGTCTTTGCTAGATGCTTTCTCGTAAAGAAACTGGCTCACCAATGGATCTGTCACCTTATCTTCTGCTCCATGAAGTATCAATAATGGAGCTGAAACCTGAAATTATATATGACAATGATTGCATGCAAAAAACATAGCTATAGTATAGGAGAAATCAAACTATCCAAGTAACAGAAAGTGAGCAAATGCAAAAAGTTTACCTTCTCCAACTGTGACTCAATATCTTGAGTGGCACTTAAGAGTTCCATGCCAGTTCTTAATCGTGTTTGATCATCGTAAGAAATAACATTGTAAACTGCCTGTAAAAGAAAGAACCAACCATGGTAAATTTGGTATAGAGTTCAAAATTTCAAGGACATGTTTATTTGAATGATCACCACAAATTAAATTGCCAACCAATTTTCTCTTGCCGGGTTCTCGGAAAATAAGTTCAGATAGATCCTTGTATGGAAATAGTTTTGCCTTCGGCATCATTTTAGACAAGAGTGTTAACACCTTCAAAATTGTAGTTGGCGGTAACATGCCTTCTGAAATCTTGGCATCCAAACAAGAACAACAAATCAGGCTTCATCCAACAGATATGCTAATACAACTAAGAAAGTCCATTCGTCAGATGATGGATAGTTTCATTTTCCCATATAAATTGGTCTTGGATTCTTTCCAATGTTGGTTTGGACAAAAATTGCTTAATAACATGTTTTTTAATGCATGTATTGATGCTTGCAGTTCATTGAAAATTTAAAGATGCCAAATATTGAATCTCAAACTTGCAAAAGAATACTGGTTGAGGGATTCTTTCTAACTTTAAAAAAAAATGAAATTGAACCTTAGATGTCAAAGAAATTACAAGAGTGGAATAACAATTCAGTTTTCTCAAATTGTGCAATGAAAGTAACATAATGAAACAACAACATCAAATGCAACACAGAGGAATGGACATACCTTACACATTGGAGCTACAAGGATGACCCCGTCCCAATCATTTGGTTCCTTCAAATGAGCTTTAAGAGCAATTGCTCCACCCATTGACTGTCCGAATATAAATTGTGGCAAATCCTTCACCTCTGGTCTAGCTGTCAATATAAATACATTGAAATGCAATCAGCAAGTAGTTATTCAGTTAGCAGCAAAATTAATTTCTGCTAGAGTAAGTAGTTAGTTAACAAAATACAGTATAATGCTCTATGTATATCAGAAGTGTCGTGTCAAATGTGCTAATGCAAGCTTAAAAATACAGTCGCAGAGAGAATGAAAATCCTATACTAAAAAATCAATGATGGAAAAAAGCAGCATACGTGTTTTTCCTCCATCCTTTTTAAACTAACCTTCATTTTCTCCATTTTCCTTGTAGTTTTTTACACATCATGGTCGACAAAAGTACTTATTTTTCAAATAGATTGCAACAACAATCACGGTAATATCACGATTGCTAAAATAAAAGGTCATACCTTTAATTTTTGTATGGAATTCTATAACATCTTCGACTAAATCATCAAAACTTGGTATATAACCATGTAATCCTTCAGATAAACCAAAACCTGGAAAATCCATTGCATAAACACCAAATCCAGAAGCAGCTAAAATCCTTGCAATACCTGAACAATTATTCAAATCAATCATCTATCCTCAAAATTGATAACTCTCTAGCTCTGTTACAAAGACAAACCTTCAAAAAAGAAAGTGCAAGTACTGCCATATCCATGACAGAAAAACAAAGCCCCTTTGATTGGAACTCCATGTTCTGGCATCCAGCTTTTGCAGAAAATCTCCAATCCCCTTGAATTCCTTTCATACCACTGATAACCAAAATTAACGTATTGATGTCATTATTCACATAACACATTTCACAATTTAGGGTATGTTTGGATTAATTTACTTTTTAACCCTTAATGTACTACTTGATGTAACAATTCTCTCATAGTAAATATTATTTCCATTTCACTTTTCTACATTTTTCTCTCAACTATGAATTCTATCAAGAATTGTAAACATTTGTCTATCTGAAATAAAACAGTCTCATAAGTGTTTAATTAAGGAGATAAGTTCATATAAGTCAATCTAAGGAGATTATCTATCTTTAATTATAATGCTATAAACACTTAATTCGGTTGTTTATCCAAGCATGCCATAATATACTCATCATGATCGTGCAACAAAAAGCATTTAAAAAAAGAATAAAAACTTACTTCTTGAGTTATGGTCCCAGCAGGTGCAGTCTATTATAGTATATTCCATTGGAATGAAAAACAAAGAAAGAAAGAGATTATAACATAAGTGATATGAAATGAAAAAAGTGTTAGCTAATTAAATGAATTACCTTGAATAAGATATGATCAAGTTGCTGATGCACATGAGTGAAGGCTTGTCGAACATGTCTACGAGAAGGTGCATGATCAAGGTTAAGAGAAGCTATGGAATTCAACTCATCGCTGATACCTTCAATGGTTGACTTTTTCTTTTTCTTTGCATTCACTCTCAGTGTTGTTTTTGTATTTGATATTGGATTATGGTGTAAGGGTAAAGGGAAGTGGTTTTGTGATCCAAATCGGAGTGTCGTTGTCATAGATAGCTCCATGGTTACTGAGCTTGGTTGAGTTTGAACAGGGCACGTGGTGCTTTTTGTTTTTGTTTTGAACGATGTTGAGTTGAACAAACTACTATACAAACGACTTCAATCAACGTGTAATTTACGGTGTTGTCAACACACGTTTTTGAATTTTGACTCTTTGACGGTCAACCACATGACAACGGATGTCATAAATTCATACATTGGTAGTCAATGAAAATTTGTACCAGATTTTAATTGTGATAATTTGCATCTTACTCACTCCGTCCAAAATTATATTTCGTTTTAAAAAAAAAATTATTTCAAATTATAAGTTGTTTTATAATGAAACAATTTTGCAACACTGCTGTTTTAAAATATCTTGTAGAATCAATTGGTCCCCCTTTCATTTATCTTTTTCATATAGTTTACTAAAGATAATTTTGTAAAACAATTGATAATATCTCTTTCAGACAAACATACTTAGTATCTTACACCATAGTAAAAATTCTCTTTTGATGATATAAGGACGAACTTTTATATATATTTTTTGGATTACAAGAGGACCGAAATCCAATAAAGAAACAACTAAAACTTAATTAAATACGAAGTAACGACTCCTCTTTAATAAGTTAAAACTGAAAACTCGGTTTGACTAGACGATTTTTTTTTTGCATCAATGTCCAAGTAGCCACCACACTACATTTGCCGGATCGTTGATCGAACTCACCACGATGTTCGAATCAACATGGAGCTCCACTTTCTTGAAACCACGATCCCACGCCATTAGTGTTGCATTTTATCCATTAAATTTACGTTTTTTTTAAGGGTAAATGGAAATTCATTCATTAAAGGATAATTCCAACATGATTACAATGAAAATGATACAACAGCTTTTGGATAGTCTCCATATGCTTAAAGAAAATTTCTAGAGTAAATAGGCAATTACCCCTCTGAAATTGTAAGTTTCGTCAATTACTCTCTGAAATTAACAAAACTTCAATTGCCCTCCTGAAATTGCACAACGTTAATCAATTTACCTCCTCCGTCAAATTCTTCTGTTAGTCAACATGACGTTTTGCAAATACCCCCTGAAGTTTTGCAATTATGTACGAAATGCCCCCCGATCTTGAAAATTTATATATTTTTTTCTTTTAGTGTCTTTTTACTTTTAAAAAGACTATTTAATTTGAGGGACAAAAAACACACATATTTTCCTCTACTTCACGTTTATGATACGGCACTGGAAGTGTTTTTTTGGATGACATTTTGTGGTTTTTTGAATTTGTACATCAAAGGCCTTAAAAATGGCCTGACATTCATTTTAGGGAATTACACTATACCCACTTAATATTCTCATAAGCTCATGATAATTTACTTGATTATTCTTGGATAATTTCAATTGCTATCACTAAAATTTTGCTCTTAAATTAATTTTTGTGGAGTATACTCTGCAAACTTAATTGTGTCAAATGAACTTAAAGTGAACTCTGTTTACAGATATTAAAGTGGACCTCGTCATTGTCACCTCACTCTCCTGATTTAATATTAAAATATTTACTATGAATTAAGAACTAATTTACACCGATAATGTATGTTAAAAGTGTTTGAAGTCGATTTAAATCAAAACTGCAAACTGGTTCAAAGTAATTGAATACTCCATGAAAATGAATATTATTGAATGTTCTTTTGTAAAAACTACTCTCCGATTTAAATGTTAATGTGTGTTTTTGCCCCTCAAACTAAATAGTCTCTTTAAAAGTAAAAAGACACAAAAAGAAAAAAAATATATAAATTTTCAAGTTCGGGAGGCATTTTGCACATAAGTGGAAAATTTTAAGGGGGTATTTGCAAAACGTCATGTTGACTAACAGAAGAATTTGACGGAGGGGGTAAATTGATTAACGTTGTGCAATTTCGGGGGGTAATTGAAGTTTTGTTAATTTCAGGGGGGTAATTGACGAAACTTACAATTTCAGGACGGTAATTGCTTATTTACTCAAAATTTCTAATTATCATTGGAAACCATAAATTGACTAAAGGTCAACATTTTTCCACTAAACCAACATCTAAAACCTATCTCCTTGCCTTGAAATATCTCTCGACCACGCTTAATGACAACGAAGAGAAAAGAATCCACAATCTTTTAATCTATCTAGTTATAGATCAAATTGACTACTACTACAAGCGTGTTTCAACTATAAGCGGTCTCAATAATGTCAATTTTGATGAACAGATTAAAAGACAACCAAAACATTAAGGGGTTGCAAAGGTTGATTCGAACACCATAACGATTAACAACCTAACCAAACCTTAGTTTTCCAAATGATCCCATCTTTGTTGTGGTACTCCAACAAACACAGTGTTCTATTTTAACTTTGACAACTGGGAGCTTCTCAGTCGGGTACTGAGAGTGATTGAGACGTTCCAGGTTAATTTTTAAGCTTTGGAGAGAAACGTCTTTAGGTGCATGGAAGCAACAAAAGTATCTTTCCTTCATTCAACATTAACATGTTCGGTATAAAGTATTCTGTCACCGACAGTCAATTACAATTTGTCATTTATATCCTTTAATCTCTTGCAGCTAGTGTTGTTCAATTGCAATCAATTACACAATTATTCAATGTGTTGTGAAGTTGTAATTAGTCGTCGGTGCAAACCAACTTACACAAGCAAGCAATGTATATCTCCTTTAATCTCCTGCAGCTATTTGAGATGCACTTCGAAAAAGACTATTTGAGTTCGCTGGTTTTTTCATAAGGAATTTGAGATGGCCGGTTGTTTGTTATATCTATTCTATATTTAAAAAGAAAAATAGTATATTTTAGTTTTTTTGGGTTGATTTTTCCTTCTTTCAAAATTATCCTCAACTTTCAATACAAATAGGACATATAACGAAAGATAAGCGTAAATTTAAATACTTTTTAAAGAAACGTAAATTCAAATATTGAAACAAATTGTATATGTTTGATTTTTTTTCCTTATTATTTAAGAAAGATAACGAATGAGAGTGAACTCAAATATTAAAAAAAAAATGTAATAAACACAATTTTTTTACCACGTAAAATATATCGCGTAACAAACACGATATGAGTATATATCCAATTTTTTTCTTTTATCCAATACAATTTTTTAGTTCTCACAAATGAAGAGAGTTTTATATCTTGAAGAAAAATAAGCCCACAATACCCCCTTCTCCTAATGTCTTTTATTTTTTCCACCTACTCCCTCCTTTTTTTTCCAAACATTTTCTTCCTCTCTAAACTCGCAAACAAAGTCTTATTGTCCAACGGTGCATCAAATAACATTGTTTTCATTAAAGAAAGTATACGCGGAAAAGAAACATAAAATCAAGAGGTAAATGATATAGCAAAGTCATAGGATTCCAAACACGTGCCATGCAAAAGCTGTAACAAAATTATATATGAAAGAGAGATATTAGATGACTTATGTGTAGCTAATTATAAATATAAAAAAATATTTAAAAAAAAGCGCGTTGGTTATTAACTTTACCGTCCATTTGGTTTGAGGAGGAGAGCAAGAAAAATGGACTAATTGAATTTTAGTAGTCTAATTCAACTTTCTAGAGAAGAGGAGGGACGGGAGCAATATCTCTCAAAAGCCAATTTTGCCTCCCTTTAAATGTGGAGCGATTTGAAGGAGAGAAAACTATGTATTTAATGTTCGGATTCAAATAAGGTTTTATTTTTTCATACAACAAAACTCAATTGATAAAAATATCAAAACTATTCGAGTTCTAACATCAATTACTCCTCTATTTATGTATATGTTAATTTATAATAGTTTTTTTTTATGAGGAAGTTAATGGGTCATGTTAACTTGTGCCATAAGGGCACAAGTTAAGGAACTTAAAATAGAATCAAGTAACAAATTTTATGTTGAAAAGATAACTTTTGAAACTTTCAAGACATTGAATGCTCAATTTCCAAGAAAACACTTTTACTTTTGGTTCCTTAACTTATGCCCCAAAGGCACAAGTTAACATTTCCGTTATTGAAATTCTTCCCACTTTTTCTATATGTTGAACCAAACGAGCCCTTAAGGTATGTTTACCTTCTAAAATATTTTTGTTTAAATTTACTTTAAAGTTTGTATTTATTTTCAATAATAAAGGAATTGAAGACACATAAAGTGAATATTAACATAAACAAACATATTTGCTCAAAAAAAAGAAAAAACCTTAAAAAAAAACATATCGATATAGTGAATATTATTCTTTTCTTAAAATTATTTTGTTTATAATTGTTCTTTAATTTGTGTTGTTGTTAATATTCAAGAGGATAGAAATCTTACTTTAATTGTTCTTAAGGAAAGCCTTGTTTTGCGAGACAAAATTTTGACCTTATAGCCAATAACTTATAATTTTATATGACCAAAATATAATTGTTTCGTATCAATTTTTTTCACGGGCTTATAAAATACTTTGATAAGGTACTTCAGGCAAAGTTTGAGCTAATAACTGGTCATTTTTCTCAATTTTATCACTGCTATCTTAATAAAAAATAATTAAAATATTTTTTTACATTATTTTTTATTCATCGGCTAATTCAACTGTTAATTTTATTAAATACAATAAATAAATCAGGTAGCTTATCAATTATAAGCTCATCTCCGTTATCAACTAGTTTATCCACTATTTTTTTTACCAAGCAGAACATTTAGCGTGTGCCTTTCAAATTTTATTTTACAATTGGGTTTTCCATTTTTGAATTATATTATCATTTCAAATCATTTGTTTTATTCCGTTGATGACACATATTATGCATGTGTTTGGTTTTGCATAAGAGATATGACGCTCTAATATGCAGCTTTAAGCTATAGACTCTATCTAATATGCATAAATAAGATGGTATTGTGTCATACACAAGTTTTTTTTTTTATCATTGGATCAATAAATTACATCATATCTCATTTGATTTAACGGTGTGATTTATTGATCAAATTGTGGAAACTAACTTATGCAAGTAAGATTTATCTCAATTGTGCATCATAGAATCAACAATTTATTTGAACGTGGAAAATTTACTATGGCTTGAGTAAACTTGAAAAACTTGTTGCGCAAGCAAACAAAGACTGCGTATAGGAACTTCATTATGACGGTGAACATTGATTGAATTGGGACGAAAAAATAGGCGTGCCACCAAATTTAAGTCATATATGCCCATGTGAATGTAAACCAAATGTAAGCCATATATGTCTATGTGTATCTACGTTTACATGTGAATGTCAAGAAATTAAAGTCTTCAATCACGATAGAGAATTCCATGTCTGCTTGCTAAAAGGAGAGTTAGTTTTCTACTTAGAATAACAAATTCAAATATGCATAATCATTACACAACGATGATCATTCAACTTTTAAGTAGCATCCACGATATCAACCGTTCTAACTTTGACTAACTTAACCCGTCAAAAGAAAAATCTTGGACTAACATTATTTCTTTGTAACTATATATCTTGAATGTGCATTGTTTATTGTTGAAATGTAAGAAATCTTTTTTGACTTAGTTTTGATGGGTTTCACTAAATCGAATATACTCTCTGTAAAGTTGTGTAACTCATATGAATTTTAATTAATAAAAGATTATGTTGATGGTATAATTATTTCTTACCTCAACAAAAGTATAATTCTTTCTTCCTCAAAAAAAAAAGAGTATAGTTCTTTCTTGTATCTGAATAAACTTAGTAAACTAAAAGAGCGCGTGCTTATATCAAATGCCGCCATAATAATCATTGCACTTTGGTATGGGAAAGCTTTTAACTATCTTTTTTTTTAGCTAATAAAGCATTTAACTATATAAACAAGAGGTTTGTTTGAAAAATGAAAACTTAATTAATTGAAACTGGGCCATGGCCCAGGTCCAGTGCTATGCTTGATCATCATTTGAGTCCTGATAAGTCCATCATGTATATCTATAGACGACAATAAGTAGCTTGTTTATACGAAATTGAGTGTCAAAGACTACTTCATTTTTTATGACTAATGTAGCTTAATTAATCCATCAATTGTCTTAGCTACACACACGTAGTAGAATTAAACATACACTTAACAATCCTGCTGTTACAATAGTCTATGAATGGACCTCTTTTTACCATGAACGTGAGACTTACTGCGTAATTGTGGCCCATAATGATTTTGTATATAATACTGAGCGTGACCTTCCATGATTAAAATTCAACAAATTTGAATCAATGGCCAAAAGGTAGGAAAACTAAGATATGGTCTTAATCTCCAAGTTATATTCAAACTTATGTGGTCTGCGTTCTCAAGTTTTTTGTTTCAAAAAGAAAAAGAAAAGGAAAGGGAATCGGGTTTTATGAAGAAAAAAAATCTCGAATTACATTAGTAAGAGAGTAAACACCATCTTTACGGGCAGTTACCTGTCTAATCTATCATGAGTCGGCAAATCTTCTATGATTATAACAGTACAGTTTTTCATGTGTACCATTTACACAATGTTTGATTTTAAAGAGAGGTTAATTTGTCCACGGTCAAAGAAAGTGTTGCAAATTGCAATATGTATGCATAAATCTGTTTGGTCAACATTTTGGTCCATCTCTGAATTGAAATGTGTAGGTACATTTTGATGAGACACTCATCTATTCGCGTTTCCACTAAATGTTATGATATATGATCAGGGCAGATTCATAGCCCGTTGAGGTTGAGTTATGCCACTGGGCCTCAATTTATTTAGACCCAAAATACTTTTTTTTTTAATATGTAAGGAACTAAACTACTAGTTATATATAAGTTATGCGCGCGAGCTCTAGTGGCGTGGGCACTTTTTGTTCAAGTCCCGCTTAAGCGATTTTTTTTTATAGTGCCTCATTTTTATTTTCAAAACCAATTTTCTCATCCCCTAGTGTTTTTTTTTTTGTTTTGAAAGAAATATGCTCATAGCATTTCATTAATAATAAGAGATTCAATACAATCGGGTATGTTAAAATACACAACAGGACTAGCTAGAAATGTGGCTTCTCCCGCAAGCACATCAGCAACCGCATTTGCTTGTCGCCTAGTAAACTCCACCCAAGAGTTGGTAAAAGAAGAACTGAAGAGAGATCGACAAGAAGAAATAATGCACCCAAATTCATAAATGTCGTCTCGAGTAGAATGAAAAGTGTCACGAGTAATCTTGGAGTCGGTTTCAAAATTAACATTGTCAAATTACATATCACTCAACCATTGCATATCACTATGTAACCCCAATGCTTCACCAACATCAACCGAGTAAATACATGGAAAACTGACAACTTTTGTCAAGACAAACGTACCTTCAGAATCCCGAACACAAATGTCAATTCCAGTTCGGTTAAGACTAGATGAGAATGATGAAGGTGAGAAAAACACAAGAAGGGGGTTGAATTGTGTTAGCTTTTTCTTCGTTTTCTCCTACTGAAGTCACTGATCAGAAGCAGATAGATTTCAGCTTCTGATGTGATAATCAGAATCTAAATGCAGCGGATAAAAACAG
>Ga0228710_1005032_pt1 | contig 20679 bp, 11 predicted proteins | sample MedpolnodulmetaG_FD_177995 | JGI IMG/M metagenome (GOLD analysis project Ga0228710, IMG submission 177995) | Root nodule microbial communities from Medicago polymorpha collected in Santa Monica, California, United States - pink nodules | ecosystem: Host-associated > Plants > Roots > Nodule... | reverse complement strand
TAGTGTATAATTTTGAGAAAACTACTTTAGTGCACATGATTGGTACGTTGATTTGCCTAATGCATGCATTTCAGGGCCAGTTTGTTTTATCTTTTTTAAAATAGATTTTTATAGCGTAATATCTTTTTGCTAAAATAAATTTAATAAAGAAATTTTTAAGGAAAGTTTCGAATGAAAGATCTGTTTGAATAGCTTCTTTTAAAATGTAATTCTAAATATTTCATCATTTTGTAATAATTTTTTTTAATACTAAAATTTTGAAAAAATCTATAAAGAAAAAGCTATTTCAAATAACTTTTTTATAAAAATCATTTTTGAAAGATATCACTTTGGAAAAATATGTGATTTTTATTATGTAAAATCTCTAACAATGAATGTTTAAGTTAGTAAATGGAAATATCTCATTTTTAACTTATACTAAATGAGTTTGAAATAACTTTTACTATTTTTAGTAAATTTCTAAAAAATCCATTTTTAAAAATACAGAGAAAAATCTATTTTTTTTAAGCTAAAACAAACGGGTCCTCAATGTTGTTTTCCGTTTTTTTTTCTTTTCAAAAGGTGGGGCTTGTATTGCCAAGAATTATGGGAGGTTTTGGAGAACTCTGGATCAGAAGTTATGAAGTTTATTTAGACATTAAGGGGTTTACACTTTTATGTAAATTAGCTTGCTCTTTACCCAAATGATTTCGCTCATTCCTAAGTGAAATTTCATATTTACCCTTACGTGACTTAAGTTACGCTAGTGCAAAAGCAACGTGAGTTAACCCACGTTGCGTGACTTAAGTCACGCTAGTGTTAACACTAGCGCAAGTTAACTCACGCTGGTTCTGTGCGCACCAGAACAGACAGGCAGTAGCTACTGCCTTGTTCCCTGAACTCATAATTTAGAACCGTACTCATACATAGCTACAACTAGGGGTGTTCAAAACCGAACCAACCCAATAGAAAAACCGCAAAAAACCGCATTTGGTTTGGATGTATTCGGATCACTTTTTTACTCAACCGCATGATTTGGTTTGGTTTGCGGTTTTCATTTTACCAACCGAACCAAACCAAACCAAACCAAACCGCAACATAATAAAAATACTAACTAAAATCTATGTCACCTAGACCAATACTCATAGAAACTCAATGAAAACTTTTATAAAATGACATGTTTTTTCTCTTGTTAGGTTTCTTCTTTGCTTTTTATTTCAAAAATGTATCTATGTTCTACTTAAACTTTTAGAGAATAATAAAATCTAAGTATTTTACATTTCTTACACAGTAGAATTAATTTTTGTCCATGTTTTAAATTTGGTTTATGTTGTTTGGTGAAAATAAAAATGTAATGTGGAATCAAATTAAAAACATTGTCGGAACCTTGCTGAAAATAAGTTGTGTTTTACCTTTTTGACTCGATTTTAATGTTGGAAATAAAAAAAATTATTGTCTAAAAAAACCGCACCAACCGATCCAACCCACACCGCATTTGTTTGGTTTGATTTGGTTCGGATTGTGTTTTAAAAGTCAACCGAACCAAGCCAAACCGCATGCTTTTTTATCTTGCGGTTTGGATGGCTTTTAACCTCAAAACCGAACCAAACCGCACCGTGAACACCCCTAGCTACAACCATTCATTCATTCAACCAAAACTCATAATTTATAGAACATGCATTCATTCATAATTTAGAAACGCAATTTTAATGAAAATTAACGCAAATGACATAAAGAGGCGCAACCGCGCAAATGTAAATGTATTACATCCAAATCCAACAAAATGTCATAAAAATACTACAAATATAAAAACAAGTCCTAAAATAAGACACAACTGCTGTTCCTGTGGACTCCTAGACCTCCTCCTCGGAACAGGCTGCTGCTCAAACACGCTATAATCGGTACATAGTCCCTCCAAAATGCCGAAGAAGAGTGGATTTGAAACCACCTCTGGAATCTGCATCGCATGCTCCACTCTGCCTCGCATGCTGGTAATGACCTACAATGGATTGGGAGGATGTCTGGACCACTCCTGGTCAACAAGAATATTCTGGTAGACAGGTCTCGGCATAACAATGTCAGGCTCTGGAGCAGGGTTGACAATAAGAGGATGGGATACACGGTAGAACCACCTAATGTAATTATCTGAATGCTTCCAAGGCTCGTCGTCTGGGACCTGGGCACCCTTTTGCTGCTGGGGAACGACATGCAGAGCAAACTCCAAGAAGGCAGCAGCCACATCTGCTGGGGTAAGAAGCATAATCGTAGTAGGAGGTCGGGGAACTTTGTGAACATATCCGTACTGCCTCACAACCCGCTCGGGCAAGTGACACACCATCTTTTGTTTCCCAGCCATGATCCATCAGGAGTACCAGCACACGTCCTGAAAAGGCGTCACGTCTCGTCGGTGCTCGTACGGCCTCCAGGTGACATGACATTGCTCGTACGTCCTGAAGTGATCAGCATGTTTAAACCCTCTCTGAGGTTTCCATCTAGCCACATACAGGTTCTTCCGTTCGTAATCTAGATATCTCAACCTCAGAACCGCATGTCTCAAGTGGGCTATAACCCATCCCTGCAAACACAAAGAGATAGATCTATATCAGCACTTAAGTGTCATACTGTTGGGTATTTGTATTGGCTGCATTATTGCTAAAACAAATATCCTTGGTGTGTAAGTTAGAACCAATGTTCCAACATGTGCCTGGGTTCATGCCTATTTGTACGCACGCCCTTTATTGTTTAAGGAAACAATATTTCCTTATCTTATTGACCAAGCAACGCGCATATCTTTACAGGAATCAGCTGTGGAATATTTCTAAAGTAGTATTTTTATCTTAGGATATATTTGGTATTGGTTGGAACGATCCTATAAATGTTTCGACATTTTAGGACTTTACATATTTGTTTTTGATTCTTGTTTTGCAGATTAGCTGAACCGATCTGCGTTTTATTTGTTTATTTGCGTAATGTTGAAACATTAACCAGAACATCTGCCTACTGTGTGTCTGACGTTGAAACGTCGCATAAAACATTTTAAAACTTGTACGCTAGAATTTCACATACAAGAGACTATACATTTACGTTTAACTTAAAAAAAGAAGAAAAAAATATATTACCACAAGCAAGCTCATGTAACCACCAACGGAGCCAACATTTGAGTTGGAGGTAAGATTCAGCTGCTCATACAAGAAAGCAAGTCTCATCGCACCCCATGACCACGTGCCTATGTTAGCTAAATCTCGAATCGCAAGCATCCACAATAGATTAATGGTTTTGTTGTTCTTGCCGGCAAAAAGGGTGTAGCCAAGCAAGAGCAACAAGAACGCCTTGACACAGGCGGGCCTAATACGACTCAACTCCTGCTCCTCCTCCTCTGATATATCCTTCTCCCCCAGCAAATGGTTACACCTATTCAACAGGTGCTCATAACGCTCTTTCAGGGCCGTGTAAGTGACAAAGGCTCCTGAATTATTACTTGCCTGCTCCACCGCATCCTCCACCGGAAACAACAAGTGAGTCACCATCAGGTCTAAACCCTGGTCATGATCTAAATCATCCTCCTAAATGAGTCGTCCAGCGACAGGGATGCCTACAAGACAAGCCACATCATCTAGTGTGATGGTCATTGATAGACAATTGGCAAGTGTACCAAATACTATCGAAGTAGTAAAAATATCGTTCCTCAAGGACTGGTTTTAACTTCAATAATTCAATTACGTTATTCAAAAGGATGTATAAAGTTCTTTTAATTTGCCACTAGGCAGTTGGTTTGGTTTGATTTGATGAAATCAAGTAACTAAAACTAAAGGTTGATTAAGAAATATATGGAGAGAGATGAGATCGGGTCTGTCGAATCCTCTAGTTTTTCCCTAGTTGGTATACTTTGCTTATTCTTATGAATGAGTTTCTAGTTCATGATAATTAACAAAATAGTCCTAATCAATCCCTTGAGTTAGGACCCTCTTCTCAAACTACAGCCCCTAATTCCTTAGGTGGTCTAATAATCGTTGAAGGTTTAGAGTACGTTAATCTAGGGTCAGTAGTCATTCGTTCTCACTAAATCAGATTTATATGTTATCAAGATATAAAAACATTAAGAACAATTGAATTGAATAAAAACTAGATTGTCATTCATAATAAATAGAGTTTCAAAGCAACATGGATCAATTAGGGTTACACAGATTCATCTCAGACCCAATCTCTGAGGGATTTAGCTACTCATAATTGAGTTAATGAATAGCATAATCAATGAAATAATTAAAACATACATGAACTGAATTAAGGATGAAGAAATCGCCCTTCAAGCAGTTTTCAAGTCTCAAAATCGCACTTTTGCTCTCCAAAATCGTAACCTTTGTTTTTGGCACTGGCTTCTGTTTAAATAGGAAATCTTTTCTGATCGAGAAAATCGCGCCGCGCCTGTGTCCAATTGTGTCACGATTTCATAACAACCTAGAGTCCTTCGAGATCCTTCTTTACAATCGTGACACGCCTCCCGCAATCGTGTCACGATTTCCAGCAATTCAAAACTTTCCTCTCTGCCTTTAAAATCTCGTCACGATGTAACCAATTGTGCCGCATTTTGCTACTTCAAGCTCTTAGTTGTTTTCTCGCTTTTTTAACGCCTCTGGACATTCATATTGCTCTGAACTCTATCAAATTTGACGAAATAAGTTCTAAAATTACGTAATGACAGCATGTCATCACAACCCCAAACTTGAACCGTTCCTTGTCCTCAAGGAATTAATTTGTAACATTGACAGTCGACAGTAAAATAACAATAACCTGATCAAGTGATAATACCCCAAGATTTCAACACCTCACTAGCTAAAGATGAGCTAGTTTGACTTGTTAGCAACCACCAATTCACAACTCCACGCAACAATATGGAAGGGTTCACACACAGTCGACATGCAATCTACATATTACCATACGCTTGAAAAGTTTATAAACGTCAATCAAAATCAATGTCAATGCACACTTTGAGGACTTAAAGGGTTATAACGGGACTTAGGTGAAGGTGGGATAATATTTGGATAAGTAGGCTACACAAAATTTGAGTTAGGCATTCCTACGGAAGTTAAGCACAAAATTCAATCCATCATTCATTCACCTTTTGGAACAACAATTCTTGCAAGGGTACTAGAGATTATTTATAACAATTGGGACAATCGAGTTTGAAGTTACTCGGTTTTTCAATGTCTTGTCCCTTTTTCATTCTATTCTCTGCTTTTTTTTTATATATACACCGTTTGGCATAATGTTTTCATGAGAATGTTCTTCTTCTTTTTCTTTATTCTCTAGTACCCCCATCTCAAACTTAGTTGGTTTCAAATTCCAATAGCAACCCCAAACTTATCATTTAGCAACATTCTACAATGCCTAGCTCAGAAATAACAATTTGGGAAGAATCCTAAAAGTCTCTAAGCTTGTAATGTAGTTTGTCACCGAATCAAAAAGATCTAAACCTACCAGCTCAATTTGGCTAAGAACAGGATAAAGTTATCAATTACAATCAGGGTAGGCTTCAAAAGGCTAACAGGACCAAGCACTTTTGCCTTAGTGTGTATATGACAAAGATCAATCGACAGTAGAGAAACAATGCAAGTTCTAGAAATGTAGATGCATGGAACACTCTTTATATGTAAACTGGAAAAATAAAATATGGCCATGAACCTTACAGTGTTTAGATTTTTGGGAGTTGTGACTACCTATCTTTAACTGCCGTACACTTCGCCTTTGAATCACAAGTCACTCCTCCTTTGAACTTTGGAACAATATCACTTTGATCAAGCCATTGTTGCTAGACTGGAAAGAGTCAACTAACAAACCAATTCATTAATAATAAACAAGTGCAGATTCATTACAAATAGGGAAAACTTAAGTTCATTACTAGAAACATAAAAATAATACATAAAAAAAAGGAAACAAAATAGTACGAAACACAAGCAAAAACAGGAATGCTGAACCATCAGTAGTTCAGCCAATGTTAACATCTTCATCATCACTGGCCTCAACGAACCCCTCGAAGAAATCATGGTCAGCTCTCTTTTCCCCTACATTGAAATCATCAGTGATTTCTTTTTTCATAAAAGCAGCATATTGCTCCTGGTGAGCAAAATATTCATCTATAAGCCCACAGGAGCTGTTGAATCTCTCATACGATCCCATGATAGGCCTCCTATGCATCTGTGCTTCTGCAGCGAACTCAGTGGAAAATCGAGGACGGTTTACCCACATCTGATCAGAAGTCTCATTCATCCAATTGGCTGAAGTGAACATGTACTCCAGCATCATAGGGTGGATAGGGGGATAAGAGGCCTGCCGGCTTCCCTCTCCGTGCTCCATTTGTGCCGGCTGCTGTTGTTGTGGTCCATCAGTGGCTGATCTCCTTTCTCTCTCCTTCAAAAACTCCTCATACTTCTTGAGGAATCCATCTATAGTGGTGTCGGTGATAGGCTGCACAGTTGACGTATACAAGTCACCATCATATTCTTCCACTTGTTTCTGCTCACACAACCAATTGATGATGCTTCCATGTCCAACCACCGCCCTCTTTCTTGTCATCAATTCATGTATGTTGTTGGCGATGACCGTACCAACATCAATGGGTTTTTCGTCTAGAATAGCAGCCACAGTGAAGACCCGTTTGAGAGGAATCTCAGAGTTGCACGAAGTGCTCTCAAGGGTCTGAATAACAAATGATGCCCAAGCTTTTGGGAAGGGCAGAAAATCCGCATAGGTGAGCATCCGCACTCTCTTCCAAGTCGCCCCTGGCCTACACATCTTAGCAATCAACTCATCCCACTGCTCATCTTCCATACCACCACTCTCCCTCCTTAGCCTCTGCACTTCACACTCGTCCGGTGGTGTCAATCCCAGCAACCCATTGATTGCAGCCGGACTAAAATCAATAGTCTTACCACGAACATATGCTTGGTACTTCACCGGTGAGAAACGAGCGTTAGCAAAGAATTCCATGATCACAGATTTGTTGTTCAGTTCGTGCACCATGTTATTCAACTCTTCCCATCCCCTTTGTCTGATCATGGTGTCGAAAAACGGATACTTGGTGAGTTTGGTAACATCGAATTTTCGCTCACCCACAACATCATAACTCTTGATTGTGTCGAATCTTTCCTTTGCTTCCTCTGAAATGAAAGGGTTCACATCTGATGATGGGATAAGGTTGTTTCTTTTTCGTTTGGCTTGGCTTGATGAGGCTGGGTTTTTGGTGGCTTTCTTTGGTTTGGGTTGGTTCTTGGGTGCCATAGTTGGGTGGATTAAGAATGGAAGGGAAGATGCTGGATGAATTTGGGTTGGGATGGTGTTAGGATGATGAAAAGTGATGAAATTGGTGCAATTTTCGTGAATGAGGGGGGTAAGTTGAAATTTGGGCAGAGTAACACTAGGAAATTTGGTGTGGAAAGGTCTGAAATTTGATGGGTTTATATAGACCTAGGGGTAATCGTGACGCGTTGGGAATGTGGAGCGGCACGATTGCTTTGTAACGGTTATATTTTTTGAAAAATAACTGCCTATCGTGACGCGATTTTATAGGCAGTGAGCAACGCAAGAGTTCCCAGCAAAATCGTGACGCGTCTGGTTAGTGACGTGACACGATTTTGCTGGATGGTTAAAAAATTTTGAAAAATCCTGCCTGCTTGTGTTTTTTTTAATTTTTATATCTATTGAAAGCAATAAAATAAATACTACCTGAAAATAAATGTAGTGGGTTGCCTCCCACTCAGCGCTCCTTTACCGTCACTAACTTGACTGCCAAGGGTCCTTAGAGGTCCTTGAGAACAAGTCCTACCCTTTCTTTTGGTATGTCGCCACCCGATATGGCTTAACTCTCTGCCCATTCACCTTGAAACTTCGGTCACCTTCAGGTGTCATCAACTCAACAGCTCCATGCAGTGACACACCTTTGACCACGAACGGTCCTGACCACTTTGATTTGAGCTTCCCAGGAAACAACTTCAACCTGGAATTGTACAACAACACTAATTGCCCAAAGTTAATATCCCTAGGTACTAGGTTTTTATCATGGTACGGTTTAGTCCTAGCTTTATAGATGAGCGCATATTCATACGCTCTAAGCCTCAACTCTTCAAGTTCATTAAGTTTCAAGAGTCTTTTCTTAGCAGCAGCTAATTGATCAAAGTTTAAGGCCTTAATGGCCCAGTATGCTTTATGTTCTAGCTCCATTGGAAGATGACATGCCTTCCCATAGACTAACTAATAGGGTGAGAGCCCCATATGAGTCTTAAAGACTGTTCTATATGCCCACAGGGCATCATCTAGCTTTTTAGACCAGTCCTTCCTATTCGATGCAACTGTCTTCTCTAATATTTGTTTCAGCTGACGGTTTGAAACCTCTACCTGACCACTTGTTTGTGGGTGATAGGGGGTTGCAACTTTGTGCCTAATGTTATACTTTTTGAGCACAGTTTCGAGTAAATTATTGCAAAAATGCTTCCCCCCATCACTGATCAAAACTCTAGGGGTTCCAAACTTAGTGAATATATGCTTTTGCAAAAAGTTGACAACAATTTTGGCATCATTAGCAACACAAGGTATCGCTTCAACCCATTTTGTGACATAGTCAACACAAACAAGTATATGGAGAAAAGAGTAAGAGGAAGGAAATGGTCCCATGAAGTCAATGCCCCAACAATCAAATGGTTCAATTTCTATGATTCCTGTGAGGGGCATCTCATTCCTCTTAGAAATGTTACCTGTCCTTTGGCATTTATCACACCGCTTAACAAAGTCTTGGCAATCCTTGAAAAGGGTGGGCCACCAAAAGCCACTTTGCAAGATTTTTGTAGCGGTTCTTTCTCCACTATGGTGGCCCCAATAAGCTGAGTTATGGCAATGCCACATGATTCTATTAGCCTCCTCACCTGCAACACAACGTCTAATCAAACCGTCAGTGCTTACCTTAAACAGATAAGGATCATCCCACAGATAGTGGTTCGCATCCTTGAAGAACTTTTTCCTCTGATGATACTCTAAGTCATCAGGCACTATGTTACCAGCCTTAAAGTTTGCCATGTCAGCAAACCAAGGTCTTTCTCCAATAGCAAACAACTTTTCATCTAGGAATTCGGCCATGATGGCCTTCTCTTTCTTTGTCACCTCCTCATTATCCAACCTTGAGAGGTGATCAGCCACCACGTTCTCTACTCCTTTCTTGTCACGAATCTCAAGATCAAACTCTTACAACAAAAGGATCCATCTCAAAAGTCGAGGTTTGGAATCCCCCTTTGTCAAGAGATACTTAAGGGCTGCATGATCTGTAAAAACAATGACTTTGGAGCCGATTAGATAAGAACGAAATTTTTCCAATGCAAAGATGACTGCAAGCAACTCTTTTTCAGTAGTTGAATAGTTAACTTGATTTTCGTTTAAAACTTTGTTTGCATAGTAAATTGCATGGAAAAATTTGTTCTTTCGTTGGCCTAGGACTGCACCAACAGCATAATCACTTGCATCACACATAAGTTCAAAAGGTAAATCCCAATCCGGTGCAATGATTATTGGTGCAGTCACCAACTTGGTTTTAATCAAAGAAAAAGCATGTAAACATTGCGAATCAAAATTAAAATCATTTTCTTTGACTAAGAGGTTACAAAGGGGCTTTGAAATTTTTGAAAAGTCCTTTATAAACCGCCGATAGAAACCGGCATGCCCCAAGAAACTTCTCACCCCTTTAACATTAATTGGAGGGGGAAGTTTCTCTATCACCTCTATCTTTGCTGGGTCCACTTCTATGCCATTAACACTGATTTTATGCCCAGAACTATTCCTTCATTTACCATAAAGTGACATTTTTCCCAATTTAAAATAAGGTTAGTTTCGGTGCATCTTTTCAGGACGACATCTAAGTGAAACAGACATTGATCAAAAGACTTACCAAACGCGGAAAAGTCGGCCATGAAGACCTCGATGTTCTTCTCTATCATGTCAGAGAAGATGGAGAGCATACACCGTTGAAAGGTTGCTGGTGCACCACATAGCCCGAAGGGCATTCTCTTAGTAGCAAACACACCGAACAGACAAGTAAAGGCAGTCTTCTCTTGATCTTCCAGAGCCATCGCTATCTGGTTATACCCCGAGTACCCATCCAGGAAACAGTAAAAGGCTTGGCCAGCCAACCTCTCGATCATTTGATCCATGAACGGTAATGGAAAGTGATCCTTCCTTGTTGCTGAATTTAACCGCCGGTAATCGATACATATCCTCCACCCAGTGACGGTACGTGTTGGTATTAATTCATTTTTATCGTTAGCCACCACCGTCATTCCACCTTTTTTTGGAACCACATGAACAGGGCTCACCCAAGAGCTGTCAGAGATGGGATAAATCATACCTGCATCTAGTAATTTTAGTACTTCTTTCATGACCACCTCTTTCATTGTTGGGTTTAGTCTTCTTTGAGGTTGAACAACAGGTTTGTATTCAGCCTCCATGTGTATCCTGTGCATGCAATGATCTGGACTGATACCCTTCAAATCAGAAATTTTCCATCCCAAAGCTCCTTGGTTATCCCGTAACGCCCTCATCAATTTTTCTTCTTCTAAAGGTGTCAAGGTGCTGCTGATGATTGCTGGTTTGGAAACATCCTTGTTAATAAAGACATACTTCAAGTGCGAAGGGAGCTCTTTTAATTCCGGATTTTTCTCTTCCTCCTTGCTAGAAATTTCTGGTCTTTTGTGAGTTTCACCAAGTAACTCTTCAAGTTTTACCGGCTCTATTGCTTGCTTGCTTGCCTCAAGTTGTCTGACACACTCGTTAACCTCCAGATCTTCATCATGATCACAACTTTCTATAGAATTGACAATTGTTTTCTCCAAAGGTTGTGTTGGTTGAGGTTCACGACAATTGTCTTCAACTATCTCCTCAACAACATCGATTCGGTAACACTTAGGATTTTCATCTCGGTGCTTCATGGCTTCAAAAATATTGAAAACCACTTGCTCGTTGTGGAACCTCAACATCAGCTCACCCATTTCAACATCAATCAAAGCACGCCCTGTTGCAAGAAAAGGTCTTCCGAGAATAAGTGGCATTTCTTCATCTTCAGCCATATCTAAGATCACAAAATCAGCAGGAAATACTAGCTCGTTAACTTTAACTAGTACGTCTTCAAGCACACCGAAGGGATAAGAGATTGACCGATCAGCTAGAGTGAGGGTCATTCTTGTTGGTTTTGGCTCCCCGCATCCTAGCTTCTTCATCATAGAGAGGGGCATTAAGTTGATGTTTGCCACTAAATCACATAGAGCCTTACCAATTTCTACCGGTCCAATTGAACAAGGGATAGTAAAAGCGCCGGGATCTTTCAGTTTTGGTGGAAGTTTCCTTTGGAGAATAGCACTACAATTTTCTGAAAGCGCTATGTTCTCATCATCTCTAGGTCTTTTTCTTCCAGTTAACAGCTCCTTCATGAATTTAGCATATAATGGCATTTGATTTTAAGCTTCACCGAAAGGAATATTAACCTGAAGTTGAGAGAAAAGTTCCATGAACTTTTTGAATTGGCCTTCCTCATTCTTTTTCTTCTTGCCTAAGTGAGGGTAAGGAAGCTTCACATAAGACAGAATAACTTGTGGTTTCTCTCCATCCTTCAACAATTGGCTTTTAGACTTCCGTAAGATCGAGTCCTCATCTACCAATTTCTCACTTTTTTCTCCCTCTGTTTTTTTTCTTCCTTTCATTTTCAACTACACAATGTTCAACATCTTTTTCAACTATCACCTCATCATCATTTTCAACTCCATTATTTTTATCTACCTCCACCGCAGCTTCTTCAACTTTCGTTGGAACTTTTGGAACTAACGGCGTTAGGACCTTGTTGCTCCTTAACTCAATAGCATTACAACTCTCATTCTTAGGATTTTCTTTAGTGGTACCTGAGAATCCCCCCTTGCTTTGTTCAGCGATTTGCTTAGACATCTGCCCAATTTGAGTTTCCAACATCTTCCTTGAGGCCTCATTGTTCCTTCTCTCCGCTTCTTGGCTCTTCTTTAATTCTTCGAAGTTACCCTGCGTCATTTTCATGAAGTTGATCATAGTTTCCTCAAGGGGTGAAGGTTTTCTTGGTTGTTGTTGTTGAGGGTTAGGTAACAGAGGGTTTAAGGTGTTGTTGTTTGAGTAGCTCAGATTTGGGTGTTTATTAAAGCCTGGATTATAGTAGGGGTTCTGCTTCTGATAGTTCACAAAATTGGCTTCCTCACTAAATCCTTCAGGCACACACTCACCGTTTGCATGTCCTTCTCCACATAAATCACATCTGAGCGCAGCCACTTGTTGCGGCTTGTTGGCCATTGTATATGCATGCAACTCTTTGGTTAGCGTTTCAATTTGCTTATTCATGGCTGCTTGGTTAGCTAGAATAGAAGTGGTGTCACTCACCCCGAACACGCCCCTTTTCTTTTTCTCTACATCAGCACGATATTCATTATTGGCCATGTTTTCTATTAGAGTTTGGACTTCATGATCAGTTTTTACTCTTAAGCTACCCCCAGCTGAAGCATCAAGAAACATCTTGTTATTATGTGTTAACCCTTCTGTAAAGACTTGGAGGTATTGTTTCTCAGAGAATTCATGGCCAGGGCATCTTTTTAGGAGCAAGTTGAATCTTTCCCAAGCATCATAAAGTGACTCACTCTCCCCTTGCCTAAAGTTTTCTATCTCTTGTTTCTTATCCAAGTATTTGGACATAGGGAAAAACTTCTCCAAAAACTTAAGTTCCAACTCCTCCCATGTTTGGATGGTTCCATTGGGTAAGGTCAACAACCAATCTTTAGCCTTTCTGGTTAAGGTGAAGGGAAATAGCCTAAGTTTCTTTTGGTCTTCAGTGACATTTGCTGGAGGTACACAAAACTCACAGGTTTCAGCAAAATGGCTCAAATGTTCGTGAGGGCTAATGGTCTCTGTGCCGTCAAACTGTCTTTCCTTCAAGCCGTTCTGAACGGATGCCTTAATGTCGAAAGCGACCGGATTAGCAGGTCTGAACACATGAGTAAGGAGACCACGGTTAGTCGCTAAACCATAGTCTCCCAGCTTAGGTCTCGGTGCTGGATCAGCATCTCCCATGGTACTTTTCTTTGGAGAGGGAAATGCTTCCGCTTCAGTGGATGTCGGAACCGGTGTCTGCACTCGTGCACTTGGTGGAACTGACTTTGACAACCGAACTGCCTTCTGATTGGCTCTTGCAGTCCTCTCTATTTCAGGATCATATCGTAGATCATCTGAGCTCTGTCTACATCGCATAAACAGCAAATTACCTTAGTAGCACTGCACGACACAAAAGATTTAATGAACACTAAAGTTAAGTAATTTTTTTAACAGAAAATAAATTGCAAAAATCCTAATTAATAACGCGATTGCCTTGTTGAAATAAATCAACAGTCCCTGGCAACGGCGCCAAAAACTTGATAGAAAATTGGCAAGTGTACCAAATACTATCGAAGTAGTAAAAATATCGTTCCTCAAGGACTGGTTTTAACTTCAATAATTCAATTACGTTATTCAAAAGGATGTATAAAGTTCTTTTAATTTGCCACTAGGCAGTTGGTTTGGTTTGATTTGATGAAATCAAGTAACTAAAACTAAAGGTTGATTAAGAAATATATGGAGAGAGATGAGATCGGGTCTGTCGAATCCTCTAGTTTTTCCCTAGTTGGTATACTTTGCTTATTCTTATGAATGAGTTTCTAGTTCATGATAATTAACAAAATAGTCCTAATCAATCCCTTGAGTTAGGACCCTCTTCTCAAACTACAGCCCCTAATTCCTTAGGTGGTCTAATAATCGTTGAAGGTTTAGAGTACGTTAATCTAGGGTCAGTAGTCATTCGTTCTCACTAAATCAGATTTATATGTTATCAAGATATAAAAACATTAAGAACAATTGAATTGAATAAAAACTAGATTGTCATTCATAATAAATAGAGTTTCAAAGCAACATGGATCAATTAGGGTTACACAGATTCATCTCAGACCCAATCTCTGAGGGATTTAGCTACTCATAATTGAGTTAATGAATAGCATAATCAATGAAATAATTAAAACATACATGAACTGAATTAAGGATGAAGAAATCGCCCTTCAAGCAGTTTTCAAGTCTCAAAATCGCACTTTTGCTCTCCAAAATCGTAACCTTTGTTTTTGGCACTGGCTTCTGTTTAAATAGGAAATCTTTTCTGATCGAGAAAATCGCGCCGCGCCTGTGTCCAATTGTGTCACGATTTCATAACAACCTAGAGTCCTTCGAGATCCTTCTTTACAATCGTGACACGCCTCCCGCAATCGTGTCACGATTTCCAGCAATTCAAAACTTTCCTCTCTGCCTTTAAAATCTCGTCACGATGTAACCAATTGTGCCGCATTTTGCTACTTCAAGCTCTTAGTTGTTTTCTCGCTTTTTTAACGCCTCTGGACATTCATATTGCTCTGAACTCTATCAAATTTGACGAAATAAGTTCTAAAATTACGTAATGACAGCATGTCATCACAACCCCAAACTTGAACCGTTCCTTGTCCTCAAGGAATTAATTTGTAACATTGACAGTCGACAGTAAAATAACAATAACCTGATCAAGTGATAATACCCCAAGATTTCAACACCTCACTAGCTAAAGATGAGCTAGTTTGACTTGTTAGCAACCACCAATTCACAACTCCACGCAACAATATGGAAGGGTTCACACACAGTCGACATGCAATCTACATATTACCATACGCTTGAAAAGTTTATAAACGTCAATCAAAATCAATGTCAATGCACACTTTGAGGACTTAAAGGGTTATAACGGGACTTAGGTGAAGGTGGGATAATATTTGGATAAGTAGGCTACACAAAATTTGAGTTAGGCATTCCTACGGAAGTTAAGCACAAAATTCAATCCATCATTCATTCACCTTTTGGAACAACAATTCTTGCAAGGGTACTAGAGATTATTTATAACAATTGGGACAATCGAGTTTGAAGTTACTCGGTTTTTCAATGTCTTGTCCCTTTTTCATTCTATTCTCTGCTTTTTTTTTATATATACACCGTTTGGCATAATGTTTTCATGAGAATGTTCTTCTTCTTTTTCTTTATTCTCTAGTACCCCCATCTCAAACTTAGTTGGTTTCAAATTCCAATAGCAACCCCAAACTTATCATTTAGCAACATTCTACAATGCCTAGCTCAGAAATAACAATTTGGGAAGAATCCTAAAAGTCTCTAAGCTTGTAATGTAGTTTGTCACCGAATCAAAAAGATCTAAACCTACCAGCTCAATTTGGCTAAGAACAGGATAAAGTTATCAATTACAATCAGGGTAGGCTTCAAAAGGCTAACAGGACCAAGCACTTTTGCCTTAGTGTGTATATGACAAAGATCAATCGACAGTAGAGAAACAATGCAAGTTCTAGAAATGTAGATGCATGGAACACTCTTTATATGTAAACTGGAAAAATAAAATATGGCCATGAACCTTACAGTGTTTAGATTTTTGGGAGTTGTGACTACCTATCTTTAACTGCCGTACACTTCGCCTTTGAATCACAAGTCACTCCTCCTTTGAACTTTGGAACAATATCACTTTGATCAAGCCATTGTTGCTAGACTGGAAAGAGTCAACTAACAAACCAATTCATTAATAATAAACAAGTGCAGATTCATTACAAATAGGGAAAACTTAAGTTCATTACTAGAAACATAAAAATAATACATAAAAAAAAGGAAACAAAATAGTACGAAACACAAGCAAAAACAGGAATGCTGAACCATCAGTAGTTCAGCCAATGTTAACATCTTCATCATCACTGGCCTCAACGAACCCCTCGAAGAAATCATGGTCAGCTCTCTTTTCCCCTACATTGAAATCATCAGTGATTTCTTTTTTCATAAAAGCAGCATATTGCTCCTGGTGAGCAAAATATTCATCTATAAGCCCACAGGAGCTGTTGAATCTCTCATACGATCCCATGATAGGCCTCCTATGCATCTGTGCTTCTGCAGCGAACTCAGTGGAAAATCGAGGACGGTTTACCCACATCTGATCAGAAGTCTCATTCATCCAATTGGCTGAAGTGAACATGTACTCCAGCATCATAGGGTGGATAGGGGGATAAGAGGCCTGCCGGCTTCCCTCTCCGTGCTCCATTTGTGCCGGCTGCTGTTGTTGTGGTCCATCAGTGGCTGATCTCCTTTCTCTCTCCTTCAAAAACTCCTCATACTTCTTGAGGAATCCATCTATAGTGGTGTCGGTGATAGGCTGCACAGTTGACGTATACAAGTCACCATCATATTCTTCCACTTGTTTCTGCTCACACAACCAATTGATGATGCTTCCATGTCCAACCACCGCCCTCTTTCTTGTCATCAATTCATGTATGTTGTTGGCGATGACCGTACCAACATCAATGGGTTTTTCGTCTAGAATAGCAGCCACAGTGAAGACCCGTTTGAGAGGAATCTCAGAGTTGCACGAAGTGCTCTCAAGGGTCTGAATAACAAATGATGCCCAAGCTTTTGGGAAGGGCAGAAAATCCGCATAGGTGAGCATCCGCACTCTCTTCCAAGTCGCCCCTGGCCTACACATCTTAGCAATCAACTCATCCCACTGCTCATCTTCCATACCACCACTCTCCCTCCTTAGCCTCTGCACTTCACACTCGTCCGGTGGTGTCAATCCCAGCAACCCATTGATTGCAGCCGGACTAAAATCAATAGTCTTACCACGAACATATGCTTGGTACTTCACCGGTGAGAAACGAGCGTTAGCAAAGAATTCCATGATCACAGATTTGTTGTTCAGTTCGTGCACCATGTTATTCAACTCTTCCCATCCCCTTTGTCTGATCATGGTGTCGAAAAACGGATACTTGGTGAGTTTGGTAACATCGAATTTTCGCTCACCCACAACATCATAACTCTTGATTGTGTCGAATCTTTCCTTTGCTTCCTCTGAAATGAAAGGGTTCACATCTGATGATGGGATAAGGTTGTTTCTTTTTCGTTTGGCTTGGCTTGATGAGGCTGGGTTTTTGGTGGCTTTCTTTGGTTTGGGTTGGTTCTTGGGTGCCATAGTTGGGTGGATTAAGAATGGAAGGGAAGATGCTGGATGAATTTGGGTTGGGATGGTGTTAGGATGATGAAAAGTGATGAAATTGGTGCAATTTTCGTGAATGAGGGGGGTAAGTTGAAATTTGGGCAGAGTAACACTAGGAAATTTGGTGTGGAAAGGTCTGAAATTTGATGGGTTTATATAGACCTAGGGGTAATCGTGACGCGTTGGGAATGTGGAGCGGCACGATTGCTTTGTAACGGTTATATTTTTTGAAAAATAACTGCCTATCGTGACGCGATTTTATAGGCAGTGAGCAACGCAAGAGTTCCCAGCAAAATCGTGACGCGTCTGGTTAGTGACGTGACACGATTTTGCTGGATGGTTAAAAAATTTTGAAAAATCCTGCCTGCTTGTGTTTTTTTTAATTTTTATATCTATTGAAAGCAATAAAATAAATACTACCTGAAAATAAATGTAGTGGGTTGCCTCCCACTCAGCGCTCCTTTACCGTCACTAACTTGACTGCCAAGGGTCCTTAGAGGTCCTTGAGAACAAGTCCTACCCTTTCTTTTGGTATGTCGCCACCCGATATGGCTTAACTCTCTGCCCATTCACCTTGAAACTTCGGTCACCTTCAGGTGTCATCAACTCAACAGCTCCATGCAGTGACACACCTTTGACCACGAACGGTCCTGACCACTTTGATTTGAGCTTCCCAGGAAACAACTTCAACCTGGAATTGTACAACAACACTAATTGCCCAAAGTTAATATCCCTAGGTACTAGGTTTTTATCATGGTACGGTTTAGTCCTAGCTTTATAGATGAGCGCATATTCATACGCTCTAAGCCTCAACTCTTCAAGTTCATTAAGTTTCAAGAGTCTTTTCTTAGCAGCAGCTAATTGATCAAAGTTTAAGGCCTTAATGGCCCAGTATGCTTTATGTTCTAGCTCCATTGGAAGATGACATGCCTTCCCATAGACTAACTAATAGGGTGAGAGCCCCATATGAGTCTTAAAGACTGTTCTATATGCCCACAGGGCATCATCTAGCTTTTTAGACCAGTCCTTCCTATTCGATGCAACTGTCTTCTCTAATATTTGTTTCAGCTGACGGTTTGAAACCTCTACCTGACCACTTGTTTGTGGGTGATAGGGGGTTGCAACTTTGTGCCTAATGTTATACTTTTTGAGCACAGTTTCGAGTAAATTATTGCAAAAATGCTTCCCCCCATCACTGATCAAAACTCTAGGGGTTCCAAACTTAGTGAATATATGCTTTTGCAAAAAGTTGACAACAATTTTGGCATCATTAGCAACACAAGGTATCGCTTCAACCCATTTTGTGACATAGTCAACACAAACAAGTATATGGAGAAAAGAGTAAGAGGAAGGAAATGGTCCCATGAAGTCAATGCCCCAACAATCAAATGGTTCAATTTCTATGATTCCTGTGAGGGGCATCTCATTCCTCTTAGAAATGTTACCTGTCCTTTGGCATTTATCACACCGCTTAACAAAGTCTTGGCAATCCTTGAAAAGGGTGGGCCACCAAAAGCCACTTTGCAAGATTTTTGTAGCGGTTCTTTCTCCACTATGGTGGCCCCAATAAGCTGAGTTATGGCAATGCCACATGATTCTATTAGCCTCCTCACCTGCAACACAACGTCTAATCAAACCGTCAGTGCTTACCTTAAACAGATAAGGATCATCCCACAGATAGTGGTTCGCATCCTTGAAGAACTTTTTCCTCTGATGATACTCTAAGTCATCAGGCACTATGTTACCAGCCTTAAAGTTTGCCATGTCAGCAAACCAAGGTCTTTCTCCAATAGCAAACAACTTTTCATCTAGGAATTCGGCCATGATGGCCTTCTCTTTCTTTGTCACCTCCTCATTATCCAACCTTGAGAGGTGATCAGCCACCACGTTCTCTACTCCTTTCTTGTCACGAATCTCAAGATCAAACTCTTACAACAAAAGGATCCATCTCAAAAGTCGAGGTTTGGAATCCCCCTTTGTCAAGAGATACTTAAGGGCTGCATGATCTGTAAAAACAATGACTTTGGAGCCGATTAGATAAGAACGAAATTTTTCCAATGCAAAGATGACTGCAAGCAACTCTTTTTCAGTAGTTGAATAGTTAACTTGATTTTCGTTTAAAACTTTGTTTGCATAGTAAATTGCATGGAAAAATTTGTTCTTTCGTTGGCCTAGGACTGCACCAACAGCATAATCACTTGCATCACACATAAGTTCAAAAGGTAAATCCCAATCCGGTGCAATGATTATTGGTGCAGTCACCAACTTGGTTTTAATCAAAGAAAAAGCATGTAAACATTGCGAATCAAAATTAAAATCATTTTCTTTGACTAAGAGGTTACAAAGGGGCTTTGAAATTTTTGAAAAGTCCTTTATAAACCGCCGATAGAAACCGGCATGCCCCAAGAAACTTCTCACCCCTTTAACATTAATTGGAGGGGGAAGTTTCTCTATCACCTCTATCTTTGCTGGGTCCACTTCTATGCCATTAACACTGATTTTATGCCCAGAACTATTCCTTCATTTACCATAAAGTGACATTTTTCCCAATTTAAAATAAGGTTAGTTTCGGTGCATCTTTTCAGGACGACATCTAAGTGAAACAGACATTGATCAAAAGACTTACCAAACGCGGAAAAGTCGGCCATGAAGACCTCGATGTTCTTCTCTATCATGTCAGAGAAGATGGAGAGCATACACCGTTGAAAGGTTGCTGGTGCACCACATAGCCCGAAGGGCATTCTCTTAGTAGCAAACACACCGAACAGACAAGTAAAGGCAGTCTTCTCTTGATCTTCCAGAGCCATCGCTATCTGGTTATACCCCGAGTACCCATCCAGGAAACAGTAAAAGGCTTGGCCAGCCAACCTCTCGATCATTTGATCCATGAACGGTAATGGAAAGTGATCCTTCCTTGTTGCTGAATTTAACCGCCGGTAATCGATACATATCCTCCACCCAGTGACGGTACGTGTTGGTATTAATTCATTTTTATCGTTAGCCACCACCGTCATTCCACCTTTTTTTGGAACCACATGAACAGGGCTCACCCAAGAGCTGTCAGAGATGGGATAAATCATACCTGCATCTAGTAATTTTAGTACTTCTTTCATGACCACCTCTTTCATTGTTGGGTTTAGTCTTCTTTGAGGTTGAACAACAGGTTTGTATTCAGCCTCCATGTGTATCCTGTGCATGCAATGATCTGGACTGATACCCTTCAAATCAGAAATTTTCCATCCCAAAGCTCCTTGGTTATCCCGTAACGCCCTCATCAATTTTTCTTCTTCTAAAGGTGTCAAGGTGCTGCTGATGATTGCTGGTTTGGAAACATCCTTGTTAATAAAGACATACTTCAAGTGCGAAGGGAGCTCTTTTAATTCCGGATTTTTCTCTTCCTCCTTGCTAGAAATTTCTGGTCTTTTGTGAGTTTCACCAAGTAACTCTTCAAGTTTTACCGGCTCTATTGCTTGCTTGCTTGCCTCAAGTTGTCTGACACACTCGTTAACCTCCAGATCTTCATCATGATCACAACTTTCTATAGAATTGACAATTGTTTTCTCCAAAGGTTGTGTTGGTTG
>Ga0228710_1005030_pt1 | contig 20684 bp, 16 predicted proteins | sample MedpolnodulmetaG_FD_177995 | JGI IMG/M metagenome (GOLD analysis project Ga0228710, IMG submission 177995) | Root nodule microbial communities from Medicago polymorpha collected in Santa Monica, California, United States - pink nodules | ecosystem: Host-associated > Plants > Roots > Nodule... | reverse complement strand
CAATTGGTACCACATGCATGTAGAGGATCCTAGAACATTGCATGCATTTGAAATTGGTGAAATGTGTCATACTTGGCTATGCGACTTGGTGAATATGTGCATTTGTGAATGTTGTGATTATGTGAAATTTTGGACTTGCAGATATTGCTTGATATACTATGATGGTGGTATGATAATATTCATGTGGAGTTAGTATTCTAGGAATGTTGAAAATATACATGTGTGTTTATTTGAAATCTTTGAATGCTTTCATTTGATTGTATTTATTATGTGGAATATTATCTAACCCCCAATGGTCATTTGGTTAACCTCCTGTCTATTTGAATGAATGGGTAGACGACTTGCAGGATTGAGTTTGCTTTGCTAGTGAGTTGCTTGAGGATAGCGTGAAGCTACCTCCTCTCTCTTTTGCTCGAGTCTAGTTAGGCTTGAATTAGGGTGTCAGGCATTTATGTTTATTGACATTTTCGTTTGTTGAATTTTATTTGTGGAGATTATGTTTATGTATTTGCAATCTGAGATTTGATGTTGAGATTTTAGTACTCATGTATTTAAGGATTATTACATGTTGATGAGATATTATGTATGATGATTTTTCGCTGCGAGTTTTACGAAATTGAAATTATGCATGTTTTGAGGAAACAGAGTTGTAGCATCTTGAGCTCTTTTGATTTATTTGAATTATATGCATGATTTATTGCATTCCGGGTTTAGGGTGTTATACGGAGCTTAGAGATTTACCTCCAGTTAGCATTACCAAGTCTTATGTGCCAGAGCCACTTTTCATCATTCACTGACAGAAGGCAAACGACCTACTGATCAACCAAATTAGAGAAAATTATTTTATACACATTGTCTTTCCTCTAACCTGTGAATACTATGAATTTGTTAGATTCATTGATCACTGTACATGTATCTTTATCATAGATTATTTTATACCCACTGTCACAAAATTGGCTAACACTAAGAAGGTTGTGTCTAAGTCCATCAACATACCAGACACTATTGATAGAGATAAAGGATTTACTGATAGTTCTGGTTCCAACGATTTTTCCTCGTTGGTTTCCTCCAAACCCTACCATACCTCCTTCTTTCATGACCAAATCTTTGACAATATGTCTTTCTCCTGTCATGTGTCGATAACATCCGTTGTCCAGATACCAAGACTGATGCTAAGAGCATACCCTTTTTTGTGCAACAAGAACATGATGATTGATTTGTCTTCACAAGAGTCTGTGTATTCTTAATAGACACACTTGTGAAATCAATATCTCTTCCGTTGTTCTTACCAACATAGTGAGATATGGAAGCTAATTTACTTCTATCAAAATCTCCATCACTATATTTGTTAGATGAACTATCGAATTTAGGTGAAGATCTGTCATTTTCATCCAGGCTAGAAAGTTGTTTTTGGTGTCTCAAAGGTTTTAACTCTTCCGATAACAAACTAAATTGTTTTTGCAAGTCCTTTAAAGATCTTGATTTGTTCATATAGAATCTTAGAAGCCTTTCGGTAGAAGGAATATACTCATTAAATAATTGTTCAGAGATTACCTCATCATCCTCATCTGAGTCTGAGCTTTGTTGTCCTTGGAGTATATATCTTCATCAAGCATCTTCGAGGTTGCCATGAAGCTTTCCTTGATCTTTCTCCTGTAGGTGTCCTTTTTTGAGCTTCCCTTTCCTCATTTTCCCTTTTATGCCTTAATGCAATCAGCTATGAAGTGACCATTGTTTCAACAGTTGAAGCATCCTTTCTGACTGTCTCTTTTATCCTTGAAGTTGGATGTCTTTAAGTCATTGATTCTGCTAGGAAATCTTCTTTTCTTATTCAGGTATTGGAACCTCTTGGTTAAGTAAGTCATCTCTTTAAAGTCTGCTTCATCATCAGATTCATCATCTGAATCTTTCTTTTCTGATTTAACAATTTGAAGAGATTTGGTTGTTTTTTTCTTAGAGGTCAAGGAAACAAACTTAGAGAGATAGTTTGGATCATCACCTTCAAGGTCAAATTCATGACTTTTGAGAGAACTTATCAGGTTCTCCAAACTTATCTTATCCAAGTCTTTTGCCTCTTGTATGGCAGTGGCCTTTGGCCTAAACCTTGCAGGTAAACTCCTGAGAATCTTATTTACATGGTCTGGTGCAGTATAGCTTTTCTTTAGAACTTGAAGTCCTGACACAAGAATTTGAAACCTTGAATACATGGTTTCAATATCTTCATCCCTTTTCATTTTGAAAAGCTCATACTAGTGAACCAGTTGGATTGCCTTTGCTTCCTTTACTTGTTGATTTCCTTCGTAGGTAGAGCACAGTGATTCAAAGATGGCTTTTGCGGTAGATCTATCCCAATCTCCATGTATTCAACATGAGGTAAAGCTTCCACTAGAATCCCTCACTCTGTAGTGCTTTTTATAGATTTTATTTTGAGTGGCTATCAGCTTCTTCTTGTCTGTCACCATTCCTTCTTCAACCTCCAAGCCAGATCCATCTTCAATAACATCTCAGGGTTCATCATCAATCCATTTGATATAAATATACATTTTTCTTTTCCACCAAGAGAATTGAGTAGTATCTCCATTAAGAAATGAAGGTTTAGCATAATAACAATTTTTCTCAATGGTAGAGGTATTATCGACATCAGGGTTAGAGGCTTCACTAATGGAAGACATGTTTTTCTCACTAGATCTTTTTCTGTGGCACGGTTAAGTGACATAGCACTGACTGTGCTCTAATACCAAATGCATGTGAGAAAAAAAACACAAGAAGGGGGGATTGAATTGTGTTGGTCTTTTCGACGATTTATTTTTCTAAATGTTTAAAACAAACTTGAACATAATCTGATGTTACAGATTCTGACTTATAGTCTGAATGCAGCGGAAATACAGAACACTCAGATAAAAGATAAAGAGTCAGAGAGAGAAGAAAGACACAAAACAATTTATACTGGTTCCTCATACAACACAAGAGTAGTACAGTCCCCTTGCATTTCCAATGAATTTAACTATAACACTCTGATTACAATTTGCTCAACAACACACTAAGAGACTTCTCAATGCTTAGGCATACAACAAGAGACTTATAATGGCTCAAGCATATTTGCAAGAGACTTTTATGCTCTAGGACTATACCTAAATACTTCTTTGCTCAAGCACACCTGCAAGACACTTCCCTTGCTCAAGCATATCTTCTTAAGACTTTACCCTACTCAATCACAAATGATTGAGACTTCGTAGGTGCTCAAGGTTTCACCTAGAGACTTATATTCTCAAGCACGCAGGCGATAGACTTTCTAAAATGATTGCTCCAACTGCAAACAAGTAATTTGTTTTTACACTCTTTCTAATTAGTGAGTGTAAACTGAACAAATGAACAGACTCACTCCTTAGGATTTCTAAGATATAAACTTGAAAAATAATCCTAAGTTTTTTTGCGCTATTTGATTTGACAGAGTTTTAGCACAGAAAAATAGCAGAGTCTTGTTGCTTCTTCAGGTTTTCAGCTCCTTTTATAGGCAGTGATTTGAGAGACATTGGAGAAAAGTGCAAGCACAAATAGAGTTGTTCAGAAGCTTTGATAACAAACGTTCGCCCTTTGCCTGGAATGGATAATCCCGTTGGAAAGTAATTTGAATTTCCTTTGCTGAAAATAGAATTGTATGTTGCTCTTCTCGTTCCTAATGTCCTTTGTCTGGTTGTACATGTAGACGGAAGAAGACAGAAGAACTGCTCTATCAGATGTTATGATAGAGACGGTTCATAGAATAAGACAAAAACATACGTGGACTCTGGGTACCTCAGATCCAAGTAGCCAGCCAGATTTTGTTTCTGATATCCTTCACTGAATCTGTGGAGATCACTCTCCAACTTCTGTGAGACTTTTTTTTTACTAAGGACGTTGACTTATGTTAACCTTTCAGTAGATCTTCCACCATAGTCTTCTAAGCTTCCCAATCCCTTTCTAATGCTCTTCATATGTTCCTTTTTCATGATAAATAGATCCTGCACACTTGAACTTATGTTAGTATACCAATTGTTCTTTAATACTTTGTTATCATCAAAATCCAAGAGAATTCGTATGAACCATTCTTGTTCTAACATATACCAATATATAAGTTACTAATTTTTAATGTCAATATAACTATAAAAATATCCATTTTAATATAAATAATTGAACAATCATTTAAATTTCCATCTCTCATATAATTTCACATTCAATTTTTTATAATGATCAAAACACAAAATGATACAAGGAAGAAAGATAAACTTTTAGTGCATTAGATACCGGTGTATTTGTTTTTATAGTGTGGGCTATAGTCAAATTTTATCTTCATACTTGTGTTTTAATTTGTTCTTTTGATTGTATCAATTTTAAAATAATTATTTTTTTAATCAAAGTGTGGGTCTTGGCCTACACTCACACACCAATGTAGGACCGTCCTTGCTTGTAAGTAACTTTTTTATCCACAAATCCTCTGAAAAAACTTTTTTTATCCACAATTATTAATTTTAGAGTGAAAACTTAATATCTTCTATCACAATTTTCTCCATGTCTAATTTAATCATCGGCAAAAAAGAATACTCAAACTTAGTAATTGATATTTAGTCATCGTCAGAAAAGAATACTCAAATTGATTCATATGTTATAATAAATCAAAAATTAATTCATTCTCTTTATATAAAAATGCCAATGATTAATACTTCTATTATATTTTTGTCAAAGACTAAATTAAACCCAAAAAAACTTTGAATGATCAAATTGAGTTTTTTTTCTTTCAAAAGGTTAAATTAATCCACACAAAATAAATATCAATCATAATATCTTAAAAATAAACATACTTTAAAGTTTCAAGCATACATCATCAAAGAAACTCAAATAGATTATCGAAATGTAATATATTTAGCGGTAATGTTGAGTTGGTGGACCAAGACAAAGGGACAAAGGTCTCTGCTATATTCTTTTACACGATTCCAACCCGAAATCTTGCTTCAAGCATTCAAACTATTGCCCACTTAATCCTATGCTTGCAGTTGAACCAAGACATTATTTTTTCTCCCCTAGAGAACCAAGATATTATTTTTCCTATACTTTTTTTGGGATATTTGGTAAATTGATTAGGCTAGAGGTCCATTATCAGCATGTCTTATGGTTGTTGTGTTTGTGTGTTGTTCCCCACACGACCATCCAGTCCTCTACTTGTTCTGTCATTCTCCCATTAATAGCAAGGAGTAAAGGGTTGGCCAATTCTCATGCTGCATTAAATGCCCATTTATATTATCTCCATCTCAAAATATATCAATTTATTGAATAAATCACAATAATTAAAGAATTTGTTAATAGTATTAAATTTGTAATAAATTAAATTTTTTAAAATTTATTTATTAGAAGTGAGAATTAACTCTTTTTTTTTTGTGTTAATCTTTCAATTTTCAAGAAAAGGAGATTCAAATAACATGAAATTCGACCGTGAAATAAGCATAATTTAACCAAAAATTGTTCCATTAACAATCAAATTAAAATTCTGCACAACGAGTTGTCTTTTGATGAAGCTCCACTTGAAACCAATTATTTGGTTTGAGTCAGAATTAACTTATCTTGTCAATAAAAAATATTTATTTATTATCAATTAAAAAACATATGAAATAATTAAAAGAAAGTAGCAGAGTTATAATAAAAAATGTGGAAATAATTTTAAAAAACAGGCAACGTACACTTTAATAATATAGAAAAAATAACATTTTTTTAGTGGGGAAAATAACAATTGATACTCTCAATTTTTAAGGTGATATTAAATATATATTTTAAATTGGACTGTTTTCTTTTTTGTCAAATAGTCTATATTGATCTTGAATTCACCTTGTACATGAATAAACGAAGAATTTAGAGTTCAAACTACAACTCTTACAATATCGTGATATCGTTGTTATATTCACGAGAGACTACATTACACTCAGAATTAATATTACGAGCAATTCTTGCTTGAGCACAAACACAAATAAAAAGTGATTAGGCACACTTACATAGATGGAATAAAATAAATGATAAAAAATTTAGTCTCAACATTCAATTATTTTTTCTTTTAACTTTTTTAAAATATGTGTGTGCCTAACAACTTTTTATTTGTATTTGTGACTATATAAGTATTTCTCTAATATTACGTGTGTCATAAAAACAATCTAACATATTTAGATGTCTTAAGAAATTTTATAGTAAAAACTTTTACAATAAAAAATATAACATATATTTAGACTACTTTTTTTTTCTTGACAAATATGAACAGAGACTACTTGACACATTTAAAGTGTGTGAATTTAGGACTATTTTAAAAAAATAACAATTAAATGAAGTATAAACAGTTACATTTATTTATATAGAGACCATAAAATAATATAAGATATATTTTTTATTTATATTTGATATGGATAGAGTTTACTCTGCTGTTACTATCTGTGGTACTGTTAATGTTTAATGTTCACTGGCGCTGTTTTTCCAACTACCTCCATTCTCACCCTTCACGTCTACTTATTGTTCAGTGTTGAAACAGTAATTTTACCTGTACCACCATAAATATTGTTTCTTATGTGAACTTTCTAGTGGTGGGTCATTCTTTGTTTTTTCCATTTCTTATCTTTGCTCAATGGTTCATGTCATGTATAACAACCCATCATGCATCTTTGAAGTTCAAGGACCATATGATGCATTATTTTAACCTCTTTGCTCCATAAAAATATTCTTTTAAGAATTTCCTTAGTTCTATTGTTCAAAGTTGAGTTCAGAGTCTGAATGAGTTTAAAGTCAGAGTTGTGATTGAAAAATTTGTAGAATTCTTGAGTTTAATGTTCACATTTAGTCCAATGAGATATTTATATCTCAATCTTGTTGTTCTTTTCTTGCTTTTCTCTATCCATAGCACTCATGAGCTACAATTTGCTCAAACTCAAGTCTTGTTACAGTTAAGGAAGTACCTGGAATATCCAACTTCTTTGCAAATTCTGGAAAATTACAATTTAGACCTTTGTAGCCTTCCTCCATCTGAACATTTGAGCATTAAATGTGAGGGCAATTCAGTAACTGAGCTCAAAATTATGGGGAACAATCATAAACATGTAAAGGTTGAAAGTTTCAATGGATTTGCAGTTTCCAATCATACTCTATCCAAAAGCTTCTCTATTGATTCCTTTGTCACAACATTGACAAGGTTAACAAGTTTAAGGGTACTTAGTTTGGTTTCTTTAGGAATTTGGGGTCCACTTTCTGATAAAATTCATAGGCTATCTTTGCTTGAAGTTTTGGATTTGAGTTCAAATTTCTTATTTGGTTCTATTCCACCAAAGATAGCTACATTGGTGAATCTTCAAATATTAATACTTGATGAAAATTATTTTAACACTACAATGCCTAATTTCTTTGAACCTTTGGTTAATCTAAGTATTTTGAGTTTGAAAAACAATAACTTAAAGGGCTCATTCCCTTCTTCACTATGCAAAATCAAAACTCTCACTGTTATTTCCTTGTCACATAATGAATTATCTGGTGAATTGCCTAATCTCACCACACTATTTGGTTTACATGTTTTGGATTTAAGAGAGAATGGTTTTGATTCTGAGCTACCATTGATGCCGAAATCGGTCGTCACGGTATTGCTAAGTAAAAACTCATTCTCAGGTGAGATTCCTGTTAAATTTGGTGAGTTGAATCAGCTTCAACATCTTGATCTTTCGTCGAATCGTCTTAGCGGGGTTCCGCCATCTTCTTTGTTCTCTTTGACAAATATTAGTTATTTGAATTTAGCAAAAAATGTGCTAAGTGGTTCAATTCCACAGAAACTAAAATGTGGAAGCAAACTTGGGTTTGTGGATATTTCTAGTAACAAGTTAAGTGGTTTACTTCCTTCTTGTTTGGAAAGTATTTCTGATAGAAGAGTTGTTAGGTTTGGTGGAAACTGTTTATCTGTTAATTCTCAAGCTCAAAAGCATGGTTCTTATTGTAATGAGTCTAGTTCCGGAAAGACGAAATTTTGGAGATGGGAAGTTGATGCTGCAATTGCCATCATTGTTGTAGTTTTTCTCTTGCTGTTAGCTTTTGGAGTTTTGTTTTACAGAAAGTGTCATTCTCATTCAAGAGAGATTTATAGGCACGAGATGTTGCCGAAGATTGTTCAAGATAACAACTCAACAACGGGAGTTTCCTCCGAACTCCTTGCTAGTGCAAGTAAGTACAGAAGGTTAAGGCAATAATGTTTTAAATTGTGGTCCACAACCATAATTGCGTCTGTAATATAAAAGATTTTGAGGTCTCTGCAACGGCATTGCAACCTCAATATCAACCGGAGGCCGCATTGTAATGGTTTCCAGCGTAATAGCAACCGCAATCTAAAACCATTCTCTGCTGTTATGATTCAAGAATAAGCTTATAGATTATTGAATTTTGAGTCTCTTGATATTAATTACTTTACTAAAATTGTAATGTGTTATTTTTCTATTGATTTCAGGATATATTTCTCAAACAATGAAGCTAGGTACACAAGCTACTCCAACTTGTAGACACTTTTCAATTGAAGAGTTGAAGGAAATTACAAGAAACTTTGATTTGTCAACTTATATTGGTGAAGGATCTGTAGGAAAGGTATCTTTAAAATAGATATTGGATAGTTTTTCTTTACAAGTTATAATTTTTCATGATAAATGGTGTTTGGATTTGATCTTTACAACTTATTAGTCTGACATTTTTGTTACATTAATTTAGCTTTACATATGTTTTTCGTCTTATTTTGGTCTGTTACTTATAAAAATTGTCAATTTCAATCTGAATGACGGACCGAAAAGTTAAACCAGATTTTGGTGGATTTTGGTTTTAGTAAAACAAATGTAAGCCTATTGTTTATGTATACTTTCTATAATCTTGAGCCTTTTGCATTATTTCAGCTGTACAAAGGTAAACTAGAGAATGGATCTTATGTGATGATAAGAACATTGACTCTGAGAAAGAAGTTCTCAACACAAAATCTCAAAGCTAGGTTGGATTTACTCTCAAAGCTTCACCATCCAAATTTGGTTAGTCTTTTGGGTCATTGTATCGATGGTGGTGGAAAAGATGTTACTAGTACCCACAAACTTCATCTTCTTTACGAGTATGTGCCAAATGGCGATTATCGTACCCATTTGTCAGGTTAGTATCACAGTATAATTTTATATTTATGGTGGATGCATAAATTTCATCGTAATTGGTTCTGTTTCACATGGTTTTTAGAATATAATGTATATAGAGAAGAGTCGAAGAGACCCAACTTAGGAAGAGAATTTTTGTAAATTGTTCTAAGGACATCACAAAAGCACCCATGCCTCATGAAATTTACTTACTTATAATGTCTCTGAGAGATTATTATGCTTACAATATATTCGCGTTGTAAACTCGGCTCTTGAAAAGCTTTTTTTCAAACTTTCCATGCATCCGCTGATACTTCCGTATACATAATAATTTTTAATATAGAAGGAATTTCTGGATTCAGAATCCAAGTATGCAAAAGATATCTCACCGATGCCTCATACATATCATATTCGTTCAGCATTGACGTGCTTCTATCAAGAAAACAAAGCTTGTGCTTCATGATGATCGTTTTCTTCGTAGATCTTGCCTGAGAATTATTTTTCTTTCCATTGACGAGCGGTCATCAATGTCACTGTAGGGTTTTCTATTAGACGAATGTAATACGAATATTGCAAAGGATCAGTCAAGGGCGGAATCGGAACACCGCCTCCCTTGGACGTGTTTGGTTGATTGCTCACCATTGTATAGGATGGCACAACAATAACAAAGCTCGTAACAAGAGTTCAGATACCATAATACGAAAATAACTTCGAGAGAAAGAAACCGAAATGGGGTAAAAATTGATTATGAGTACTTCACTGAATCAGTTAGAATGAGTCTGCTCCTATACATACTCCTTCAAAGGAAGTTATAGCAGCTAAGAAACTAACTAACTTACAACAACCAATAACTAACTAAATACAGTTGAATACTAGTTGATTAGCAAGCTAATTTGACACATTTTTTAGTTAAGCTTTACTGGGATAAGTTTTTTCTGTTGTTAATGTAATTATGATATTTTGTATAATGTTCAAACACCTCTAACAAACTAATCTTGCTTTATTTAAACATGCAGAATTTTCACCGGATAAGGCACTAAAATGGTCTGATAGATTAGCAATTTTAATTGGAATTGCCAAGGCTGTGCATTTTTTACATACTGGAATTATACCAGGTTGTTTTAGAAACAAATTAAAAACAAACAATGTTTTACTTGACGAACATCGCTTTCCCAAACTAAGTGACTATGGTATGTCTATGATCGCCGAAGAGATCGAAAACATTCAGGTATTGTTGTTTCATATTTTATTCATCTATATAAGTATTTTCATTGGTCCATTATGCTTGATCCCATGAAGATTGACTCTGTTGTTTTCCATGTTTTGTACAGGCAAAGGAACTGAATCCAAAATCTTGGTATGTCTGCTAATTGGTAGCTAGTTTTTTACGTTAGTGCAGTAACAATATCACAAAAATATTTTCATTTTCGAATGTATCTTGTGTTAGTCAGTTTGGTCCTTCAAAGTGTCTTTCGTTAATTAGTTTGATCCTCAAAGATGTCTTCTGTTTGTTAGTTTGACTGTATTACTAACTGCGTCACATATTTAGGAACCAAACTGCGTGTTTACCTACTCAATTATTTTCGTATAGATGAATACCGACAAATTTTTGTACTTTTCTTTCTCTTGCAGCCGAAGGGAAGAATTAGAGGATGATGTTTACAATTTTGGATTCATATTATTTGAATCACTTGCTGGACCCATAGCAAGTGAGAAAGGAGAAGCATTTTTTCTTAATGAAAAGGTAAAAGTTTTTTAAAATATTTACCTCATTTTTCCTTTTGATCAATGAGTAATAATAATATGCAAACATTCAATATCTCTCACATGCATGTATTGTTAAATCAACAAAACTCACACTTAATCAAATTAGGATTAATAGTGTTCTACATTCTGTAATATATGTCAGGTTTTCCTCTTGTGAACTTTTTTAAAAATTTCATCCTTGTAATTTGAAAGTTATTTTGTTCTGCCTCCTTCTAAAATCTTTATGGCATCAAATTACAAAATTTATAATACTTTCGTCCCCTATAATTTGAGTAAATTTCGATTTATCCCCTGTCATCTCATCGATTTTTTACATCAAAATTCATGAAGGTCCAAAACTAAAAATCTTCAAATTACAAGGATGGAATCTAAAACAAAAATACAAAGAAGAAAACCGAAAATGACATATATTGTAGGAGGTAAAACACTATTAATCCATCAAACTAATTCAACCACTCATCCTAAGTGTAGTTGATTAACTATACATCAAACATTTAACCAAAGATACACTTATATATATAACCAATGGAACCGCAGGCATCGTTTGATAGTCATGATGGTAGAAAAAGAATTGTAGATCCAATAGTGTTGACAACTTGCTGTCAAGAGTCTTTAACAATTGCAATATCTATCACAACCAAATGCATATCACCACAATCCTCATCTCGTCCTTCTTTTGAAGATGTTCTCTGGAATTTACAGTATGCAGCTCAAGTCCAAGCCTCAGCAGATGCAGATTCTATTATATCCTAGCTCCCTTTATTGCAATTATAAATGTATAGTTGTTGTAAATATTCCCTCATTTTCATGTTTATTTCTCAAAATTGATAGAAAAGATCAAGCTTGGATTCGGATACAATTGAAGTTGAGAAAAATACAAAAAGGTGGGTTGAGAGAGAGGCAATTATACTTGTTTCTCATACAATCAGGAGTAGTCTAATCCCTTGCACTTCCAAGTGTATAATCACAAATTGATTAAAATTTGCTTAAGAACACAACCAAAAGAATTTCAATATTCAAGCACACAACTTCCAAGTGCCCAATCACAATTTCTTTTTGAAGAAGTTAAATCAGCCCACCCAAATTGACACCGGTGAGAATCGAACCTGAGATCTCGAAGAGGAGCACACTCTCAGGTCCCAAGCCAATACCACTAAGCCAACCCAAGTGGGTTAATGCTCAATCACAATTGAATTAGACTTCTAAGATCCCGACTAGTACGCATGATATGATAAAGACAAAATATAATAATAAGTTGGATAATGATAAGATACAATAGTAACATAATACACTTTTATTATATCATGTGTTTGGTGTATACATGATGAGAAATGTGATAGAATTTATGTGTTTAGTGCACACTTGTTATTGATTGTTTCATTGTTAGAGACTCACATGTTTATGAATCAGTTTTCTTTCATAATATTTAAATAAAAGATGACGGATCAAGGACAATTAGTCATGATATATGCTCAAAGGTCACATCCACAATCACAACACAAGAATTTGAAAAGTAAATACAATTTAAAAATTAAATAAGGATTTAGAACAGGGGAATAGAGTAATGAAAATGAAGACAAACCAACCAATAGATGTGCAGTGGGGCACCATGGATGAAATCTGAGAAAACCAGAATGAAGCTGAACAGACGCGAGAGAAATAAGAATGAAGATGTGAAAAGATTACCTACATTAATAAAAATTTAATATCATAGTAATGATTGATCCAAGGGCTATGATTTAACTCTCTCACTTGATACATCCCAATATATATGTATAATATGGAAAATGATAAATGTCCCGAAGTACTTTTTCACGTGCGATCAAGAATGAACTTGCGGTTTATCCTTGTGCACCACTATACTCTAAAACTGTTGGATGAAATTTTTTCCTATTTCTCGGGACTTTACGTTTTGCTTTCTTTTATGAGTGGTCCTTAGGGATAAGAGTATGTTAGGCCGAGCTAGGCTTTGCACTCACCTTCCCTAAGGTTTATTAAAATGGCACTAACACCCCCTCTAGTTTTAAAATGAACACTAACCTCCCTTAAGTTTTCAACAAATAGACAAACACCTTCCTCCTTGGTTAACACCGTTAAATTGTCCGTTAACTTTTCTTTTCTTTATTTTATAAAAAAATCATGCATGTGTAATCATTTAACTTCCATATGCTTTTCTTTTTTTCTTTGATTTGTTTTTTTTGAAATGTAACTTCCATATGCTAGTGTGCTTTGTCATCATATCTCTTTTTTTTTCACCAACTAGTTTTTTTTCCTTTCTTTTTGATGATACAATCAACTTGTATCTTACTCTATTTTTTATACTGTGTCGTTTGTTTTTTGTAATAAAGTCATTCTCATATTTATTTTTAAATTGAAGGTCTACATAAACTCATTTTTATACATATGATAATTCTTCATATGATGGCACTCATAATATTTCTTCAAATTCATATGACAGTCAATGAAATTTGAGCAAATAATTGCATAAACCAACTAATAAGTCTTCCAAATTATATAAACCATTAACTTCTCTAAAATACTAGTATCTAAATAAACCAATAGCTCCAAAATACTAGTGCCAAAACAAACAAAAATTCTAGTGCATGTATGTCAGTGACATAAATATTTCCAAAATCATCCTAAATAAACCACTAAACATAATTTCCATCAGCAATAGCTATATATTATGAGTGACTGGACTAGAGCAAATTGCAATTCCATCATTTCCATCTGAGCTTTATTCTTTACGACGCACCTTCAGCTTTTTCTACAAATATAACAAACATATTAGATTTCTTGTTATCAATGTATATGGTAAATTATTACATATGTACTCGAACCTGTTTCTTAGTTTTATCTCTCTGACATCCTAGTATTTTATGTCCAAACTCCTTGCAGTTACCACACCTGACTGTGTTTGATCTTCTCACATCCTGTGAACCACCTGGACCTTCAATCACACTTCTCTTCCTATTAACTCTTGGTCTACCTGATAACCTCTTCAATTTAGGAGGATCAATTTGTGCATAAGAGCCTCTATTTTTGACATCTAACTCAGACATGAGATGTATGATGTTGTTGTAACATAAAGAATAGACTTTACTAGTATAAGCAGTATCACAAAACATCTCTACATTTGCTCTTTTGTATGCAATGCATGAACATGCATGCTTGCATGGTAAACCAGTCACCCTCCAATAATCACACCCACATGTTCTATCCCTCAAGTTCACCACAAAAGTAGTATATCCGTCTTTCACTCCAAACTTGTTGTCACCTGCATATGTGAGTTTACACATTCTTCCATCATGCATTGTTGTGTCAAGCACCTTTCTAATCTTAGGTGTGACAATATTATCAAATTCACACCCTTTTTCATATCTTTTTTGAAATCTAGCCATCAACCTGCAAGTAATCGACTCAATCATTGATAAAATTGTCTTCTTTCTATCATCTGTAACACCCTATTTCTATTAAAGCGATAAAACACGCGAATAAAACATTTATTCAAGAAATAGATGCTACGTTTTCACATCAAAATTCAAACAACATGCATATATAAGATTCATCAAAAGTCGCAGCGGATATAAGTCATAGATCTCCAAAATATACATGTCATAAGATCAATATACATCACCATAAAAATCTCCAAGTCCCGACATATGGGCAAAATCTCAACAACATAAATCCAGCATAAACAATGTAGAATAATCATAAAGACAGACATCCTAGATCAGAGCCTACTCTAAGACTCCAAAGGAAATGATAGCGGAGATAGCTCCCGCTATCCAAGCACTCACCAAGCAACCAACAACCACTCCTGCACGCCGTCTACCCACTCATACAAATAGGTAGGCGGTCCACCACAAACCACTAGGGGTAAGCTTCACATCAATCATAATCAACATATGAAAACATAAGCATTCAAGGATTCATACATATCACATATAAATATCTACCCTTCCTAGAATACTAACATCTCATGATTATCCCCCATTCTTTACACCTCAAGCTATCACATTACTAACATAGCATAGGAAGCATATTTAATCTCTAATCAAGTCATCGACATAAGCTCATCATTTATCAACATCAATCAATGAACGGATTACTCACCTTCTTCCTCATTTAGCATACTTAACTCAACAAGTATAATTCATCATTTCAAAGTTATAAGCAAGCAATCATCATTATCAAAGGAATCACCACATCATATGTATAAAGGTATGAAGACTACACTTCACACGAACCAAGTGAACGTTTCCCAAGAGCTAGTGCTCTGATACCATGAAAGAGTTGAAAATACTTTGAGCGGTTACTTATTACCAAAATAATTATCATCAAATAGATTCATCAAGTGTATAAGCACAAGCAAGTAAGATATGCAATTAGAGCATAGTTCAATTATTCACAATCATCAACAAAATCCACCCATGTACATATACACCATTCCACACAATCACAACATTCACCAAATTTCACCAATGCACAATTCAACAAGTCTCATATTCAATTATGACACGACTCATCAACTATTCAAATGCATGCAATGTTCTAGACTCTGCTAGATGCATGCGGTACCAAATCACCTCAAGGTCGTCACCTTCGATGCAACAAAAACATCGTATGTAAGATTTCACATCTGTCTTACATTTTAGATATAAACATCTGTCACCATCAGTCATGTATGCATGAACATATGACTCGACACAATGCATGTGTTCATACAAACAATTCACCACATTATCACCAATCATTTAGCATATATGTATTCACCAACAATTCACCATCACTTGACATATATGCAATCACCAACAACATTCACAATTCAATTAACATATATGTATTCACCAACAACATCTCAATCAATCAACATATGCATTCACTAACATTAACTTCTTCACATAGTTCAACACTAACATACAACTTCTCACAATCCAAGTAAAGAAGAAAATACATCATATTAACATAAATATCATTTTCAACACCTAGCAATCATTCATACATCTTTATGTAATCATACAAAGCTATTCACAAAATATTTGCAAAGTAATCGGACTTAAAGACCATTTTCGACAAAGTTCGTCTCTCATTTTACAACTTTAAAATAATTGAGACAATTGAACCAAAACCAAGTAAATAAACTCTAGGGCCTAGACTATGTATACACTTAGATCACATATGAGTGTGGTTCAATATACATATGCATTTCAACGACCGACTACGACAAAATCACAAAGTTACGACAAGTTCGTGTCATTTCTTCTATATTGCAAAACCAAATCATTTTCAAAACAAAACCAAGTTAGATTCAACAAGACATATGTTAAATAATTTTAAACCTCTTAATTGAACTCCTAATACCTCTAGTTTTGAAGTTTGGAAACCAGCCATTAGTTTTGGGTCGACTTAGAAACGGTTATGCTGAATTTTTGTAAAATTTCACCAAGACCTCATTGGAGTGTTTTCATCATAACTCAAAATATAAAAATAATTTCCAAGTCAAACCAATGCCACTGGAAAGCTAACACAATTATGTAAAACTTTCATGTTTACATCAAAGGATAAATCAAAACATAAATGAGCGAAAAAGACGCGAGAATGCGAAACAGGAAAAGCTGTCACTGAGTAACTCGCTGTAAGCGAGTTTTTAGCCATAAGCGAGTTCCTTCTAGAGAGAACTCACCATAAGCGAACTTCAAGCGAGTTTCCTCCTGTTCTTACGGGTTTTTCCACCATTTTTCACCCAAAAACCCCAATTTTGACTTCCCAAAGCCCAAATTTGATCCTAAGGTTTGTTTAAACGTTTCTAAACATGAAAAGACACTCAAATCCATATAAAACTTGAACCAAAACATCAATTCAACAAAAATCACCATTTGACCCATTTTTCATGAAAACCTTCAAGAACAACACAAATTCACTTCAAGCTCTATGATTATGATTACCCATGACATCAATCATCAACAACAACATCTCATAACAACAACAACAACAACCAATCATGAATTCATCAACAATTCATCAACAACAACATTATATTTCATCAATTTTGACTGAAAACACAAAGTATACATATATACACATCTTGAGCATATAATTTCATCATCAACAACTCAATCAACATCAAATTCACATACCCAAACATTACATCAAAACATAAGCACGAATTTCATCAATTAAAATCATAATAATCACTTTGCAAAATAAGCATTTATGCAAAGAATTAGAGAAAAGATTGCAACTAAGAGATTATGATTGAAATCTAACCCCCTTACCTCAATAAGCAATAATCCTAGAAAAAGCTTCAATTAAGCTCCTAGAATCTCTAACTCCTATTGGTTTTTCAAGTTTTTCTCTACCACCCTCTTCTCTTCCTCTTGCCCCTTTCTCTTGCTCTTTTCTCTCTACCTCTTCTAAAAATTTTGTAAAATGATTGTGAACCCTAATTTTCTTAGAGACTAAGGCTTAAATAGTGTCCACACTATTGGGCTTAACCCTTAAAGTCTAATGGGCTCAAAACCCTTATAAACTAACTCCTAAAATTTCTATTCACTCACGGTTAAAAATAATAATAACGATCACTTACCGATTATAAAATAAATTACTACAACTCACTAGTAACTTAATAAAATAATAATGGCTCTCACTTAAGCATTAAAATAATCCTCACCATGAAATTACTATATTACCCTTACTCACAAAATGACCAAAATACCCTTGAGTCCAAAATGACTATAATACCCTTCTAACACCGAAATCCACTAATTTCAACCAAAATACACACAGAGGCAATTAATCACATGTAAGCACAAATAAACACATATTAAAACAATTAAAATCAAATCTAGCAAAAATCGAACTGTTACATCGTCTCCCAACCAACTATTAAATGACTCTGCGACATTGTTTGTTACATGATCAGATTTACACTCAGAGTCAATAGTATATCTAGCCCACATGCTTTTTGGCCTTTCAGGATCCAACATCCAATTTACAGCCTCAACACTAATTTTTTTTTCCATGGCTTTCTCAAACATGAACTCATTATACGCCATTGCAACAACCCAAAATTGTGTACTAAGAAGCAGTGTTTTGAATTTGAGTTTGAAATTGTTTAGCAAATTATTACAACATTACCTATAAGTGAAAAAAGGTAAGTTAGTATACAATCTGTGCATTAAAGAAGTACACACATCACATATGACAATTGGATTACGTTATATTAAACCTTTATTAACAAATAAGCTTTATGTGGTCCTGCCTAAGTACTACTGCCTTACGTAATTTATTAGTCCATTACATCCAATTTGCAGCAATGGATTGAGACTAGTAAATTTCATATGCAAGAATGTGTATGTAACATTTTCTTTTGCAAGAGGAAATTTAATGTATATAGTCCATTACACCCACATGATCCAATCACTTAAAGTAAACTCAATTTCTAAGCTTCCATTCATTGCTACTAATTCTCAAGTGGTGATTTTTTAGGTCAATAATCTTTGAAAGTAGTGGTTCATCTTTTTGACAGTAGCGGTTCTAAACTCATTAACATCACTAAATAATAGACCAACTTCAAGGTTCACTTTTCCATCAAAGTCATGAGCAAATATTTTTCCTTTGATACCTCTATCAGAATAAATCAACACTTTATCTTCATCAGAATTTTCAGAAGCAATAAGATCATGTTTTTCTTCAAAATCACTAAGTTCATCAATATTAATCTCATTATCCCTTTTTTCTTCATCTATGTAACTAGAATCTAAGTGAATTTCATCACTTTCATTTTGATGAAGCTCGCCATTCATTCCCCGTTCAACATAAGACTCGCTAATTATAGTATCATGGACTTGACTAACAACTTCAACACCTTCATGATTAAGAAATGTTGCATAAACATGGATACAAATACACATCTTATAAAGCTTGAACATCTCAAGAACATGATAATCAGTTTTGATGGGGATTCTGGACTTATTAGTGGGATGACAAAAAGAAATAGAAAAAGACAAACCTTCATTATTGATTCCATCATTGTTAGCCAATCCCCTAATGTCATCAACCAAATCCAAATAAGAGTATTGATCAGGATCAACATTCAACAAACGCATACTTGATCAGGATCAACATTCAGCAAACGCATACTTCTTTCTCCACCAAAATGAACTAACAAATGTACACATCCTATGCTAGGTGAACCAAAGCCATTGTTCTCCATTTTTTGAGCTTTTCTGGAATAAAATCACATTAAAGATTGAGTCAATACATCAATTCATAACATAATAGAATAAGAAGAAAGTGTGAATGAAAAATAAGTATAAAAACACAACAAAATATAGATAACAAATTCATTAACCAATACTACAAATAATCAATTCATACCTAAGAGTCTATGAAGCTCGAATTCTGATGAACAAATATATATTTAAACAGACATGAGTAAGAAACAAAAACCAGTGTAATCAATAATGGTGAACGTAAACAACACACCAAAAAGAAATGATGCCACAATAAGGAAACAGTGATACAAATACGATCAACATCGTAAAAAAAGAACAGTGAACAGTGAACGTAAAAAACACACCAGAAACCAGACAGAACGATGCCACAATAACCGTTGAGAGCGACGAAGACAGCCATAGAGAGAACGCACATAAACAATTGTCAGTAGTGAGTGATGAAGGAGGATGATCAGATTCAGAGATATAAGTGAGGGTGAAAATGAACAACTATGGAAAGAAAACAAAAGGTTTCCATTAGAATCGCATGATTTTTTGGCGGTTTTGAGAGAGAGGAAACGCAAAGATCGTAAACCTAATTATGATGATTTCTAACGGAGAGTTAACAGAGTGTAACAGAGGGGAGGTTTGTTGTATTTAGCCATAACTTGAGGGAGGTTGTTATAATTTGCCCATATGTATAATATGGAAAATGCTAAATGTCCCGAAGTATTTTTTTCACGTGCGATCAAGAATGAACTTGCAGCTTATCCTTGTGCACCACTATACTCTAAAACTGTTGGATGAAATTTTTTCCTATTTCTCGGGACTTTACGTTTTGCTTTCTTTAATGAGTGTCCTTAGGGATGAGAATAGGTTAGGCCGAGCTAGGCTTTGCAAGGCCTAAGCTTGGCCTGCCATATTTTTTTAAAGCCTAAGCATGGCCTTGGCTTGTCATAGGCCTACTTTTTAGGCCTGAGTCTGACCTTTTGTAAGCCCGATACGATCTTCTAACTTGTTTGAAAGCCTTTTGTAAGTCTGGCGTTTTGCTTTCTTTTTTGAGTGTCCTTAGCGATGAGAATAGGTTAGGCCGAGCTAGGCTTTGCAAGGCCTAAGCTTGGCCTGCCAAATTTTTTTAAAGCCTACGCATGGCCTTGGCTTGTCATAGGCCTACTTTTTAGGCTTGAGTCTGGCCTTTTGTAAGTCTGATACGATCTTCTAACTTGTTTAAAAGCCTTTTGTAAGTCTGGCGTTTTGCTTTCTTTTATGAGTGCCCTTAGGGATGAGAATAGGTTAGGCCGAGTTAGGCTTTGCAAGGCCTAAGCTTGGCCTGCCATATTTTTTTAAAGCCTAAGCATGGCCTTGGCTTGTCATAGGCCTACTTTTTAGGCCTGAGTCTAGCCTTTCGTAAGCCTGATACGATCTTCTAACTTGTCTAAAAGCCTTTTGTAAGTCTGGCGTTTTGCTTTCTTTTATGAGTGTCCTTAGGGATGAGAATAGGTTAGGCCGAGCTAGGCTTTGCAAGGCCTAAGCTTGGCCTGCCATATTTTTT
>Ga0228710_1005029_pt1 | contig 20686 bp, 12 predicted proteins | sample MedpolnodulmetaG_FD_177995 | JGI IMG/M metagenome (GOLD analysis project Ga0228710, IMG submission 177995) | Root nodule microbial communities from Medicago polymorpha collected in Santa Monica, California, United States - pink nodules | ecosystem: Host-associated > Plants > Roots > Nodule... | reverse complement strand
TTTTTTGTTTAAATGCACTTTTCCTCCCCCTGTTTTTTAGAAAATAAAGTTTTTATCTACCCATTTTAAAATTCAGCACTTAAGTGGACAAATTTGATATCCATATCATTATTAATTTTTTTTTAAAGCCAAATTGAAAATTAAATAAAAATGAAACAGAAGTACAAGACTGGGGGACATGTACCTGACCCAGTGAACCAAAAATACAACCCAAAAGGGTATTACAACAATTCAATATATAAGTGGTATAAAAAGAAACAACCATAAACAATCACTACCACGAACAATCCAGCGAACCCCACGTATGAGCGCGAAACCGAATTACAAAAAAGACGCAGAGTGAGCATTCAGAGTTTTGGGTAGGCGTATGAATCGTCTGCCAACACAGAAACGATCCAAGTTCCTCAACTCCCTTCTAAATGAAGCAAGTAAAACGTCCTTTCAGTCCACTCCAACCAGATACGAACTGAGTCGCATTGGTCTTGAAACTTTCGTCGTAGTCGGGGTAAACAGACGACGAAAATTCCAAACAGTCCACCAACGGCACATAACACTATCACGGCAGATAAAGTCTTAAGTGCGATAAACAAAAACTACCATCAACACGGAGTCTCTACGCACCTAGCCTTTTTGGGCATCAACAGACTATAGGACCCAATCTCAACTCCATGATAACAAGAACCGAGATATACGAACCAATCAAGTTGGAGACAAATCCACCACCAATCAGCACTTCCTGTAACAGAAACCAAACAAAACAGAAATGAAAACAACACAGAAAAAGACGTCGGATACCCACACGCCGGAGACGAGCTTGCAAATCGCGACAGAAAAGAAACCAAAAACAAAAACAGAAGCAAAACCTCCCAAGACCGATTGGGCCAAAAGCAAAGCAGATCTGAGGAGCAGCAGCAACGGATGAGCCACAACCCATCTACAAGACACCCAACCGCATAAAGGGAGACCAAAAAAACCTGTTTTCTGAACGAACCTCCGTCGAGGAAAACAGATCTAGTCACGGTGGCGCCAGCGACTGGCTTGGTGATGGTGACGACGATGAGGCCAATCGCACCACCACCATCTATGATGGTTACATCTTGAATAACACGAGTTTGGATTGGGGAGGAGGAGAGGTTGGCTGGGTTAAGTTTTCTGAGAGAGGTTGGAGAAAAAGTTCTAGAGAGAGGAAAAATTTAACTCTCGATTTTCATCGTAAGAGGGCAAAAGAGTATATCATATTATTATTAATTTACTTTATTAAATAATTAGTATTTTATAAAATATTTCATGGTTAGAATATTATGTTAATTTAATATATTATTACTATTTAAAATATTGTATCTATACTATATATATATATATATATATATATATATATATATATATATATATATAAAGAAAAAAACCCCTTTCAGATCTTTTGGGCTGCCTTTTATCTTTTCAAAAATGCCCTCAATTTTCATTAGAAATTACATATAACAAAAAGATAAGAATAATATAAATTTACTATAATTTATATTATAGTAATATAAGTTGTCTTTTTAAACAACTTTTATTATAATAAAGATTGTTGTTTGGTGTCATTAAAAAAATAAGAATTTAGATTATATTTTTTGTTATATTGTCGGTGTCAGTGAAATAGATAATTACGATTAGTTTGATTTGTTATAATTTGAAAGCAACAAACATTTATATTTTTAGTTTTAATCAAAATCAAAATTTTACAAAAAAAACATCATTCATAATTTTCAAACGTTGGTATAATCAAAAGAGTGGAAAGACAGACACGTGAGTGCCCGTATTTTCACTAGTAATATAATAATTAAAACAAATTTTGTCACATCTTGAATTTAATAAATAATTTTAATAATTAAAATACTCTATAAAGTAAACAATAACGAATAAAACAAAATAATAATCTTGTAAAATAATAATAATAATAATGATATGGGTATTAAAATTGTCCTTCTAGAGACTGCATGTCAATTTCAATTGACATCAAAGTTGCCCAAAAATGGGGTGGAGGACCAAAATCCTGAAAATTTAAAATAGAGGGACTAACACTTTATTTTTTATTTTTTTTTGAAGGAACTAACACTTTATTTTTTTGAAAATAGGGAGGGAACCATAAATGTATTTAAACCTAGTTTTTTCTACTTTATTCTAGCTATTTATTACTTTAAGTTTTTCCAACTCTTGTAGGAATTAACGATACTAGTATGAATATCTGTGTCAAACATGAACTAGAATTTCGTCAAATTTAAAATATAGGGTGAAGATGTAATATCACATTCATTTGTGTGGTTGCTCTGAGTCCAATGAGTCTATCAACATCAGTTTTGGCTCTCCCGTAAGGTCCAACGACAATATCATAGCTTGGTTCAACTTTGTGGGAAAACATGAGTAATTTATGGTGGCAGATCATAGTTGCATAAAGTCTCATAGTTTAGGAAAAATATTAATGTGTCAAATGTGAGTTAGAGTTCTACATGGATGCAAGAGTAGATGTTGAACAACATATAAGTGATTTGACCCACATACCTATTGCCTCAAGGTTTAGGGTGAAGATGTGGCGTCAAATTCACTTGTGTGATTTCTTTTAATCTAACGTGATGATCAAACTCAATGTAGGATCCCTCAGAAGGCCAAAACTTACAACAATACGATGAACTATTATTTTTTAGTTTTTGGATGTCATTTGTTTAATTTTGACTTAATTACAGTTTTGGTCCTCGTATTTTCACTCACCCGTGAAAATTGTCTCTCCATTTCAAAATTACCTAGTTTTGGTCCTTCTTTCAGATTTTTGAACTTCAACATGGTGATATGTCATATTTAAATTGAAACTTTTAGGAAGTTTTTAGGTAATTATATGGATACTGATCATTCTACGTCGACTGTATGTCAGGTCATTTAAAATATGAATGTCATTGCATTTCTCGTGAATTTTTTCATTTAACCCCTCAATTATTTCAAATTTATTTACTTTTGGCCGTTGGTGGCAAATGATGATGAAAAATTGTCAATGTGTTATGTTGGGTTGATAAATACATGTTTATTAGATATTTAAAAATATGTGGCATTGTTTAATTGAATCTAATTTTTTGGTAAAATAATTGTCCAAAAATCTCCAACTCCTTCAATAAACTCATAGATTAATCGACAACTCACACTATTTTATATACTTTCACGAACAAAACACACAATGCTTAATTATTTTCCCTTGTCTTATCTCATGTTCAAATCCCTTTTTTGTATCCTTTTTTCCTTCCTAATTTCCTTTATCTCTTCTCATGTTAGAAAGGAACATAAACCTCCCTCAATGAAACCATCATCAACCAACCTTTTTAAACACATTGCGTTTTCATTTGATCTTATTTGAATATGTCATGTAATTATGGACACGAAGAGTTGCAAACTTAAATAATGGATGGTAATGTGTGTCAAGTGTGAGTTAAAATTCTATCTTGGAAGGAAATGTAGATTTTGAACAAAATATAAGTGAGATGACTTATATCCCTGCTGACTTAAGACATTGGGTGAATATGTGATATCAATGTTGCTTGTGTGGTATCTATTAGTCTAATAGATATCAACATACCTGGGTATAATTGTACATTATACTCTTAATAGATATCAACATTTCATAAAATAAAAATGAAACGAAATAACATGAATTTTAAGACAAATTTTATTTTAAAATGTGAGCCCTTGTATCTTACTTAATATTAATCTAAGGTGGTCTGATTATCCATAATCGCCAACCTTAATTGAAGCTCTAACCCCACCTTTTGCATTTTGGCGCTAATCTTACAACCCCAATCACCCAACTAATCATCTTAAATGTTGAGTTTTTATGTGCCTCCCATTATTAACATTGGCCTTGCTTCTTGAGCCTTATAATTGCCTCAGCCGTAATTTTGCATTGAGCTACTCTAAAGTTGTTGTTAAGACTAAGCTTCATTAATTAATTTAGTGACTCTAGATAAATGGCACGTTTTTTCACCCTATTTCAACCACTATATGATTTCATTACTTAATTTAGTGACTCTAAATAAGCTATGTCCGCCTAAGATCCAATGTCTCATGTTTCTTCATAAATAAACAAGCATATTGTTGCACATTTTTCTCTTTTAGCAAGAAAATGGCATGCTTCATTATTAAATTTAGTTGCTCAAGAAGACCTATATGTGCCTATGATTCTCTACTTTGCAATGTCATTGATTGATAAACGTGTTTTGGTGTGCTCAATGTGACAATGTTCGTGGTACAAGTGCATATTTATACTCATTAATGAATATTAGTCTATAGTTTGTGTGCTCAATGTGATGATGTCCATAGAAATTTTAGACAAGTTAATCTATTGGTACAATAAATTGCAACTTCTCCGGCAAACATCATTTATTGAGTTGTTTTGGACGTGTTTGCCTATACTAATTTGGCAGTGTGGGGTGCTTTCTATAAACTTTTCCTATATATACATCCCTAGACTTATTTATTTTTTGCCATTATTAACTCATAAGTCTATAATCATTAGTCCATATTAGATATCAAACCATCTTCACTATCGCAAATGGCAAGCAAATGTATAATTTTTTTTACATGCATCACGACCTTTGTCTACACACATTATACTTCTCTTTGTAAGAATTTTGATCCAACGCTCTAAAGATAACAAAACTCTCAAACATTATTGGTGCAAAGATTTATGCTTCATTGAGCCATTGCTAAATTACGCTCCATTATATGTATAGGTTGTAAGAAATATATTGATATTAATCATCACAATGAAGTAAGTAAATTATTACTACAATCATCACAATGTAATTACAACAAAAACAACCGCGGTTAAAAACATGTGTTCTGAATCAATCAGCCTCTTGCAACCCGCCGAGAACAACAGATCCAGCGAACAACCCAACGGCCCCAACACCAAGAGCAGCAGCAACAACAGCCTGAACTACAACAAGAGCAGTAGAATCATCAGGAACAAGAACCACCGTAGCAACAGCGGCTAGAAGCGTCGGAAGTGCCAGAGAAGCCAAAACAGAAGGAGAGACCGCGGCGAGTTTCTCTAATAAGCTGAGTAAACCAAGTTCTTCTGCCTTAGAAAAAAGACCTAGCTTCTCGATTGAAGAGAGCGTGACGCCGAACTCTTCAGCTTTGGATAATAATCCTGCTTTTTCAACGTTGCTTAAAACTTTGCGTTTCTCGAGTTTCTTGAATACGTCGACTTCTACTTCTTCGCTTCCTTCGTAGAATATTCCTGCTCCGAACCATTGTTTCTTCCAGTTATCGTTGTACTTGTTCACCTTCCACATATATACATTCATCAACACCAGTTATGCAATTATATTTACTAAAATTGAAAGAAATATGAGGATTTTTGTGTATGTACCTTGTTTTTGGGAGCCATGGCGAAGACGGTGAAAGGTTTATTGGAGGGAGTGGGGAATGAGCGATAGTGACGGAGGGTGCGGTGGTTAGTGTGGATGTGTTGAAGATAGAGAGCTGAGGTTGGAGCAGGAACAGCCATGGATGATGATTGATTGATGATGATGCGCGCGCTTGATTCACAATCTCAACTGCCACGTAGGACAAGTTAGCTCAATAAGCATTTCCTTTCATGTGCGATCTTGTTGTTTCGTTTCTCACCAGTCGTATTGCTACTACCTTTATCTCTCTTTTCCTTATCTATCTCGTAAATACTCCTAAGTTTTTAAATTAATAATAATAACTTACTTTATAACTTTTTATACCCTTAAATTAAAAGACGTAAATCAATTTAGTTCATATTCTTGTTTAGGATACATGGAATTAAAAAAATGTTTCTGTAAGATTAAGATTTTTGTCTATCACTAATATTATAATTCAATTTCATTAAAAATCATTGAAAATAATTCTTTATTATTACCAAAACGAATAGATTGACACTCTCTTTCTTCTCTCATTCTCAAACCATATCCGTCACTCATTTCTTCTTCTTCTTTTTCTTGTTAGAGGGATGATTTAGAGTCAATTTTGACCCAAAAACCACCCCTCCTAGTTGTTTTTCCTTCTATCCTAATTGAATAAGTGATTTCACATATTTTCTGTTTTCTTTCGTTTGTTTTGTGATTTCGTCGTGACTCTGTTTGTTTTGATTTTCCATCTTTGTGCGGTGTGTGTTTTTATTTCCCGTCTTAGTGTGGTGTTTATTTGATTCAAGTTGAAAGATTAGTTTTGAGCAAGTGCAGATCCGACCAATGACAATGACTTTGGCGTTGTCAACGTTGCAGATCCAGAAACATGAGTATTTCGGAGACTTGAATATAGTCATATTAGTCATATTTGTAGGCATAAGTATAGGGATGTCAATGGGCACCCATGAGTACGGATAGTGCGATACCCGTGTCCACCCCATTGGATAAATATCATACTCGTGTCTGCCCTACCTTCGTGGGTACCCACTATGCAGGTACCCGCGAGTGTTGAAGTATTCATGGGTACCCATGAATTTTTGAATTTATTTATTTTTTTGGTACAAATAATAACTTTTTTAATTACAAAAAACTTCAACTTTTAAACATCCATACATAATCCATTCAAAATTTCATAATACATAGAAAATTCACGATTCTTACATAATCCATATGATATGTTTTATGATGTGAATGAAGTGGAAACCGTGAACTTAATAAGATGAATTAAAAAAATTAAAAATAAAAATAGGTTATTAATGAGGAATCTTAGGCGGATGGTAAAATTTTCTTCGATAAGGCAACAACTTTAAGTAATAAGATAAGATATATAAGGATATTTTAGTAATTTACTTAATTTATTATCGGGTATGGGTATCCGTGGGTATGGGTACCTATTTATTATACTCGTGACGGATTTTACCCACGGGTACCCGTGGGCATGAGTAATTTTGCCACCCCTACATAGGTACTCTGCTGTTTTATGCTATTAACATGGATGATGTGAGTTTGTTCACAAATTCATCCTTTTTATTTTTAACGAATTTGGATTTGTATTGTATCGATGTACTCTACCAAGTTGAAGGAATGAATATCGTTTTATTTTAGATTAACATTGAAAATAGTTAGTTTATCAAAAAACAAAGTTTTTTTTTTTGAAGGAATAAATCAAAAAACAAAGTTATTGATTGATAGTCTGAGAAAGAATGGGCAACCCAAACGGTAATCAATCATGCCTAATGGTAATACCATATCAAAAAATTTATTTACATTATTTTTTATTTAGAAAGGATATCAAGGAAGGGCTAAAGAACTACGCACAGAGTACAACTTTCAAATGCATTAAAATGAAGTAAAATTTTCAATTGAAAAGAGGCAATATCAAATATATTAACTGAAAACCTCATGACCAACATTTGCAACATGATAAGTGCAACTATTAGCTTCTCGATAAACACGATGAACTGAAACGAGTTGAGGGATCACAAAGAAGCTGAACAAACACGATGACCTTGTTGGAAAGCCATTGTGAATAAATTGGGTAGCAACTCGCGTTTCAATAACAAGAGAAGAAAATACGATACTTAAAGGAGACGAAGACCTTTATTTACGCATTATATATATAAAAAAATAATAGTATTAACTTTTTATAGTCGGGGGTGTAAATAGCGAAATATCAAGATACAAGTTACTAAACACAAAATGGCCCAATAACTTTCTTACACGCGCCAAACTAAATTCTTCTTATAACTCCATCGCACCGGAACTCTCTCGGTTAATCCCATTCGTGAATCCGACCAAAACCCGCAACGATGGCCGCAGAAACGCTAGTGCATCAAAACGGTGTCGTTTCCAACGGAGATCTTGGCTCCAAAACCGCCACCGTAAAAAAATCTCGGGAGAGCGACCGTCGTCGCCGTCGCCGGAAGCAAAAGAAAATCAACAAAGCCTCTAAGGAACCAAACGCAAACGCCTCCGAAGACGATACTGAAGCAAAAGAGAATACTGAACAACAACAACAACAACAGGTTCTCATCTCTCTTATTCTTTGAGATCACTTTGGTTAGGTTTACAATCGAAATTGGCGTTATCACTAGAAAGAAATTAATTGTGAAATTGGATATTCACATTTGTTCATAATTTGCTACAGCGAAGTTAGGGTTTGTGAACTTGAATTAGCATAGTATCATAAGATTTTTATGATTCTTAATGAGTAGAAGCTTGATTAATTATTAGTGGTGGTGGATCTTGATTGAAATTTTAGAGGGTGTTATATTTATAATGAGTGTTAATATTTAATGTATAGAACAGATTCGCGCATTTTGGTGTAGTGGTAAAATCGCTACCATTTACCTCGCATGCGACGCCATTAGGTACAAGTGACATTATTTGGGGAAACTTGTAATATATAGATAAAACACTTTCGATACAATACATGTCTACAAAAAAGAAGAAAATTTTGAGGGGTGGCATGGCACATCTCCTCCCTAGAGAATGTCAGCCCCTGAATTTATTAGTTTGGGAAGCCTTTGACCTTTTAGCCTTGGCCATTCTCTTTGATTTCTGTGACTGAATTTGTCCATTTTTGTAACCATTCCATTCAAATTTTGGCTACTAGTTTTTTCGATTCGCAGTAGTGATACAAATCCACATTTCCTTTAATAAAAGAGTGGCAATGGTCCAGCTTAAGTTATCAAATGCTATATAATTAATACTCAAATCGATAGTTATGCCTATTTAATGCTGTCATCTGTCTTAAATTTTAGGTTGTTGAACAAGTTGAAATTGAGTATGTACCAGAAAAAGCAGAGCTATACGAAGGCTTGGATGAAGAATTTAAGAAAATCTTTGAGAAATTTAGTTTCAGCGAGGTTATTGATTCAGAGGTAAAAAGTTTGTATGAATTGTTTTTTTTTTAGTAGTGACTTCATTTATTGTTGGATAAATTGTTTGCTTGGATGTATCTATCTATAGGATAATGATAAGAAAGATGAGTTGGCAGAAAATGCAATTACAAAGAAAAAAGCAGACTCTGATTCTGAAGAGGAAGAAGATGATAACGAGCAAAAAGAGAAAGGAGTCTCAAACAAGAAGAAAAAGGTTTAACATTTTGTAAAATAATCTTTTTGTCTATTCAATTTAACTGTTGTGTTTACTTCCATAATTATGCTTAAAGCCTTATTTTGTGTCCAGCTTCAACGTAGGATGAAGATTGCTGAGCTGAAACAGATTAGCGCAAGGCCTGATGTTGTCGAGGTTGTTATACGAGTTATATATTGGCATCACCAATTGTAGATTTTTTGAGTCCTTATTCTTACTTTTTAGTCTGGTTTATCATTCCTATTGTGCCAATTTTATGCAACAGTTTTTTTCTTTTTCATTTTAAGGTGTGGGATGCTACTTCAGCAGATCCAAAGTTGTTGGTATTCTTGAAATCTTACCGAAATACTGTACCTGTACCCAGGCACTGGTGTCAAAAGAGAAAATTTCTGCAGGTTAGGCGACATTCTAAATTGATAATTATGGTTTAGAGATGCAAACATGCATGAGGGTTATGGTCGACTAATATGTGGGATGTATGGATAGAGTTAGGAAGATAACATCGATATGGTTTCTCTTATATGTATGTATGTGGTACTTGCAGGGGAGCAGTTGTGGCAATCACCAAGCCTGGAATTGTAGGTGTTTGCCACTGAGTAGCCTTGAATCATTTATATTTTATTTCTTTATTAGATTGCATGGGAATATGGGTGTTGTATAACATGGGTTTATAATCATGTATCATTTTTTTGTGTAATTCAATTGGGCATTTATTTATAACTAAGGTGCTAATAGTTATGCTTTCAATTTTCAGATACCTTTCACTGTGCTTAATGCCCGGGCTGAATTCCAATTGGCTTCATTGTTTTATAATTAATAAGCCTGACCACATAACTTCATAGTCATGTGCACACAAATTATTTGCATCTCATCAAAACAATTTATTGATTTTGCAGGGGAAAAGAGGTATAGAGAAACAACCTTTTCAGCTTCCCGATTTTATTGCTGCCACAGGAATTGAGAAAATCAGACAGGTAATGCAATCTTGTATATGTTATCATTCTGTCTATGTGGCCAACCACAAGAGGAAAGTAATATTCCAAGCTTTGCTAATTAATTCAACAACCGGATGTTACCGTTGTTTCAAAATCATGATGTCATAAGACAAATCATTGGGGTCTTCTGATTTTTAATTGTTATCTGTGGAAAAATTAGTTTATGATCAAGAAATGATGTATATAAATTATTTGAGTTTTTAGATGTTTCAAATAAGCTGCAATACTACACACTTTTTGTTTATATTGGAAATGTTGATATGCTATTTGTCTTCTGACTGGTGTTTTATATACTTGTCGATCTACATCCGTTGTTCATTTTACTGCTTTCAGCTTAATATGTAACTTTCTCTTTGCAATATATATGCATGTCTTTTTATGTAATTTTATTACATTGCTGTAGTAGCTGCTTACTTGTCAAGTTATCTTACATTTTCTCATGCAGGCTTATATTGAGAAAGAGGACAGCAAAAAGTTGAAACAAAAGCAACGGGAACGCATGCAACCGAAAATGGGGAAGATGGATATTGATTATCAGGTTTCTTCCCTCTTTACCTTTTTTCTAATTTTGCACCATTTTCTTAGCTTGCATACTTTTATGTTGTTATCAGAAGTCAACTATTACAACCCTTTCTCAAGTGACCTTGTTTCTTGGTTGTCAGGTTCTTCATGATGCATTCTTTAAATACCAGACAAAGCCAAAGCTGTCATCTCTTGGGGACTTGTATCATGAAGGAAAAGAATTTGAGGTATACTTCGTTTTAAAATGTTAATGCTAAATTTAAAATACTGCATACATACACGCTGCATAGTGGATTTTTTAAACCCGTAATTTAAGGTCTATTTAGTTCGAAAAGTGCTTTTGTTTTCACTTCCTGTATTCACTTTTAATCTGCAAAAATACCATTTCATTTTCAATTTATTATGTTTTCAAATATTTGTAAAGGAAACAGTGAAAAGTGAAGACAATAAGTTATTTTCTCTATTTCTTTTACAAATATCCGAAAATATAAAATGAAGTGGACAAGTGTGTCATTTTTTAATTGAAAGTCAAAATAGGAGTTAGCGAACACAGTTTCTCAAACTAAATAGGCCCTTTTCTGTTCTGTTTCTCATCTCCTTGAGTAGTGGATACTTCCATGTCTCCGTTGTCAAATACAAAATATTTTTATGAATGGTTGGTTTAAAGGTCACATTGTTCTAACACCTTCATGGGATTTGTCCATTGGTCTGTTTAAGTGTAAACATTATATGACATTGTTATATTGCTTGCTGTGCAGGTAAAATTGAGGGAGATGAAACCTGGCATGTTATCACATGAGTTGAAAGAAGCTCTTGGTATGCCTGAGGGTTCTCCTCCTCCGTGGCTTATTAACATGCAGGTAAAATCAGTGTCTTGGAATGTATATGTTGTATTACTCTGTTCACAGTCCTTACAATTTCATCTGTTTTCCTTTTTCAGAGATATGGTCCTCCACCATCATACCCTTCTCTGAAGATCCCCGGCTTGAATGCTCCCATTCCCCCAGGAGCTAGTTTTGGTTATCATCCTGGTGGCTGGGGCAAGCCTCCCGTTGATGAGGTACATTTTTTTTATTTTTTTTATTTTTTATATTTGCTCATCTTTATGTAAAATAATAATTATGGGTATCTGAATTTTCGTTTTCATGAAGGGGCTTTCAACACCCCCTCATCCCCTTTTTTCACTTCATTGACTTCTTTACTTGTCTGCATCTTGAGCAGTTCGGGCGTCCACTTTATGGAGATGTTTTTGGTGTCCATCAGCAAGATCAGCCTAATTATGAGGTTGGTTTACATAAAAGTTCCACTTTGCAATTAGAGGGGTAACTGCTGCCCTATATAATCCTCCAAAGTTTCCCTTTATGATTTTCGATATAATAATCAAGTACCCTTTACAATTGATGTTTGAAACTAGGTTATGTTTAGACTTTGGATAATGCATTTGAAAATTTAGGAGAATTTAAAATTCTAAGAAATTTAATTACTTCAATTAAATTTCATTCATTTTATTTTTTGTTCTGGTAAAGTACTTAGATTTCTTCCATTTTAATTTTTTTTTTTCCATTTGTTCAAAGTGAATAGATTTCTTTTATTTAGATGATGAAATTGTAAAGTATTGTTATCAACCAAAATAAATAAAAATCAAATACCCTTACTCTATTATAAAACTAGGATCATATCAGGACAAAAAATAATTATAAAACTAGGAAATAAAAGATCTTGTTCCTATATCTCAATAATGGAGCCATCACAATTATGACTCGGTGTGAGGGCTTGTTCTCCGATGCGGTTGACTCTCAGATATTCTTGGCAGTATAAATAAGCAACAGTTATAATCATCACAATTGTTGCTTTTGTTGAAGGACATTGTACACGTCTGGTTCTATTCAAACATCAGTGGTACTGGGATCAAATAAATTTTTTTTTGCCTCACTTGATTCAGTCTCCAGTGAAAAGAGGTAAATTTGAGAAGTCACTAAAGCCTGTTATGATGGTATTAATGTCCCTCCCGAAGTTGGCCGTCACTTCTGTCCATTGGGATATTGCTGGAAATTGGCTTTGACAACTATTGTAGTGAATCTCACCCTGCTACTGTCGGAGTTACTTTGTTTCCTTGGCTTCAGTGGCACTGCAATGTATTTCTTGGAGTTATGGTCACTACAGGAGAGACCATAACTCCTGTAGAAACACTGTTTTGGTGGGAAGATAGGTATCATACGTGCAAATGATGGGAAGTGAGACCCAGGAAATGTAGTTTCATAATCTCACCTGTTTTGGTGGAATTTTAATTTCCTTGGCTTTGGGTGTTAAAAGTACCCGATCTAATTCAAACACTGTTTTGATATGAAGTATTTTAAATGCCTCCAAAATGACATTCACTTGATATATTTTGTCGAAAAACTGTTATGGAATTCTGTTCTCTCTTTCTTTCCGATATGGGTCCTCTTCTGTTTTGAAACTGCTGTACCGAATCCCCTTCTTATAAAGTATAACGTTTTAATGCAAAACATAATTATAAATGTTGAAATTTGGGATCCTTAGATTTGAAGCCGAAAAAATACCCCGCTCTCTGTCGTGAATATGAAGAGGATGGGTGGCACTGAATGGGTATTTTTGGGGAGTTTGGGTGTGGCTGTTGCCACTTGGCAGAGGAGTCTGCTTATTACATGCATTTTTCTTTCTGCCAGTAACTCGTTACCAGACTCTGTTTTCTGAGTTCTAGGTTTCTTTGTTAATACACAACATAGGAAAGTTTCAGTTTCTGCCAGATTCCTAGTTACATTTTACATACATGTTCTTACAATGCAGGAAGAGCCGGTAGATAAAACAAAACACTGGGGTGACTTGGAAGAGGAGGAAGAGGAGGAGGAAGAAGAGGAAGAAGAGGAGGAAGAGGAAGAAGACATCGAGGAGGAGGCGCTTGAAGATGGTAGTCAATCTGTTGATAGTATGTCAAGGTATTGTTATATTACTCCTCTTCAAGTCTAGGTTCCTTTTTTTTCTTAAATTATTTTTGTCGATAGTCTAGGTTCTTTTTATCTTTTTTTGGAATAGCATAATAAATGACTAATTGAGGTGAAGTTTAAGAACCCATCATGTGGCTAATTTAGTCAAAGAGTAGTTTTTTTTTTTTGAACAAGTAGTCAAAGAGTAGTTAATAATTAACTAAGCTAAACCACATGAATGTTTCACTGGTCCTTAAGTTTAATATTTGCTAAACTGATCCATGTTTATAATTCTCTTTGTATTGATAAGATTTGGATTTATATTTTTTTATTTCCTTTATTTGTGCGCTCATTTCTTTCACATTTTTGTTTTCAGCACACCGACTGGGGTGGAGACACCTGATGTTATTGACCTTCGTAAGCAGCAGAGGAAGGAACCTGAAAGGCCTCTTTATCAAGTGAGTCTTTCTACTGCTGCTCTTCTATCAGCTTTAGCTTCTCTTGATTAGTCTGTTGATGTCTTTTATCATATTTTCTTTTAAGGTCCTTGAAGAAAAAGAGGAAAAACTTGCTCCTGGAACTTTGCTCGGAACTACACACACGTATGCCAAATTTTTATAATTTTTTTATAGTATTTGGTTTTGTTTTTCCTTTTTTTCCCTCACAAGTATTGTATCTTGATAAACTCGGATATCCATTTCTCTCCAGTTATGTGGTTGGCACGGGCACCCAAGACAAGTCAGGGGCAAAAAGGGTAAGAATGAAGAGTTTCTTGCTCCTTTTTATGGGGGGTAAAGGGGGGCGTGTGCCATATTTTCTTGCGGGATAACATGTTTTATTGTTTCCAGGTTGATTTGCTTAAAGGTCAAAAGACAGATAGAGTGGATGTCACTTTACTGCCAGAGGAGTTGGATGTCATGGAGAACGTTTTACCTGCCAGGTATGACTTCTGTTTTATATGTTTTGTTTGCCCGTCAGTGATGTTAACATCATGTATCTTGTTTCTTACATCTGTTAGAACTATTCCAGGTATGAAGAAGCAAGGGAGGAAGAGAAATTACGGAGTCAGCGTGAGGATTTCAGTGACATGGTTGCTGAGGTGTGTTGCATTCAATCCTAATATCATACAGACCTGTGCATTATTTTACAAAAAAATTTGGTCTCTATTTGCTTATTTAAGAAATCTCCTTCTGGTGCAGAATGAGAAGAAGAGGAAGAGGAAGCAAGAAAAAGATGGCAAGTCCAAGAAGAAAGACTTCAAGTTTTAAGGTTGTTCGGTTCCTCTTTATTTTGCAGGTAAATGGAAGACGTGGAAAGTTGTCTATTCATCAAATTGTCATTTTCCATGAGCAGCAGAGGATCGGCTTTTAGTGCTGTTTTATCACATCTGTATAATGTTACTGTCTGTATGTTGTTTTTATTGTTTTGGTTATGAATATTCTACTCATGTAATGATGCGATGGAAACCTTATACAGAAGAACGTGTCAGATGCTTTAGCTGGAAACTCAATACGAAGATATCCTTAATGAGACATACTTAGATGATTTTACATCTCATGTTCTGGTTCAAATTTAGTCCTTTAGGAGTTTTTGCCCAAAGGGATGCATGTGTCTTGTGGAAAGTCAAATTCGTTTTATAATTTTGCAAGGCAGTGTGGATACATATAATTCACCAAGAGTTGTGGTTGCAATAACCTTAACTCAATTAATTCTTTGGTCAATCAAAATGGTTCCCACCAAGAATACAAAAACAGGGTTGCCCTTTGCAACATTCCAAACAACAGAAGCAATGATACTTTTGCTTACACTGTCACGAGAAAGGAAATTTGCTCCACAAAGATTATTTGTAGGCTTATCTTATAAAATTATTCGAAGCCATTCAATCCAGTTAGTGGATTATGCATGTCTTTATTCTTCTGCCAAATAAAACTTGGCTCCACTCTCAATCAAATCCCTATTAATTTCTTCCTTACACGGTTCCCCGCCTATAGAACAACGTATGTGCTTTCATATTCTTGTCCCACTGCTCACATCTAAATGAAGGGTTCTAATTGGTTTTGGCTTTTGAGAATGCAAATGGATGCATGAAATTGGACTTGTGGTCCTTTGGCGGATGACTAGTGCTTTTCATTTGACAACAAAATGTTGAATCTGAAGGTCAGAAACGGTAAGCCAATTTTCATGACTTGGTGTCCCTGTTTTCTAGATATAGACCCACATATTTGATAGATTTTCCCCACCATGTATGGTAAGTATCAAATGGAAGATTCGGCTACAGTGATTGTGATGCTTGTGTGGGCACACGATTAACATGCATCCTCTCCTCATAGATCCCCTTGCATCTGAGTGCTACAGAACAAATAAGGTGGACTGTTGTTGCCGAGTTAGCTATTTTAACAAGAAATATATTAAATTAGTCCCACAAAAAGAAATAGATATCAAGCGGATTTAGATTGAAAAGGACATAGTATGTATATAATATGATTTAATTCGCACACCAAGAGTTTTTTATCCATTCAATCAATCATAATTGTCATATAAATAGAAATCTTTGATTTTTATTATAACTTCTACAAACACGATTGGTTATGATGTACTGACAATTTGACACTCTAGATTTGTTTAGATTGAAATCCACTTGCGTTGGTTTGGTGATGTTGGCCGAAAACTTTAGAAGATGTTTATCTCAAAATCTTATATTCGATTCTCCATGTCAATTTTGATGTACTGATTTGGTTTCTTAAAAAAAGATTTGTTTAAATTGGCCGTGCATGAAAATTAACCTCGTAAATGTAAATACAATATATTACTTGTATTTCCTATTCTTATTTTGATAAAATAATTTTCGGAATAAGGAAATAAAACTAATCAAGCCACACATGTAGAAGACAAAATATCCCACCAAATCTCTCTGGAATATTTGCTAGCTTGTCACTATGGCGCGGTTTCAGGTTTTCTTGAGTTTTTTTTATATATTTTTGAGCAGCTCTTGAAATTTATACTATATATTATGTTGAGTTTGTATTTACGAGAATGACAAAAAAAAAGTGAATGACTTTTTTAAGAAATACATAAATGTGGTAATAATTCACGTGAACATAACTCAGTTGGTAGAAACATTGCATTATATGTGTAAGGGTCAGATTCAAAATTTAAAATTTTCACTTATTTACCTTAAAAGGTGAAATTTTAGTTACTTGACTATTTAATAGTTTTTTTTATATAAAAAATGTGATAATATACACGATATGTTTATGGTATGATATCCATTTGAATTGACGCATAGCTATCCTTGTCTACATAGTTGATCAGAATACACTTTTTTTTGTTAGCAAATGACAATTTGCAGACGCATAAATAAATGTGGCCATCTATGTCAATATATGGTCATTACATCTTTTGGGTTTTGTAAAGAAAAAGAAGTTCAGCTGTATTCTAAAACAAAAAAATCCAGCCGTAAAACTCAGATACACAAGGTGCTAATAATAAATGTATTGTAGGTTTAAACTAGGCTAAAACTTGCGGCTCAACATTTTTTTTTTGGAGAAATCAAAATGGATTATATATATATCAATATGAAGCTCCATGCATAAGGAGTGCAAAGAACACCACGGAACAAAGATTACAGATTCAAAGTCCTACCAGAGATCCAGGAAACAAACAAAAATATAAATCAACAAACACCCATACAAGGAAGCGGGTATCTCCACCAATCATGATAACAATAATTAAAGGAAGCATGATTTGCTTTTCAACCACAAAAAGATAGTAACTTAACCTTCTCTAACAAGACCAAAAGGAGTAGACACCATATCTTTGAAAATACGAATATTCCGTTCCTTCCAGATTATCCAGACACAAGCAAACCAGATTACCTTAAAGAACGAATGAGTATCACGCGGCATCCCTGCCATGAAGGAGACCTGAATGAAGTGATCACGAAGCTGACAAGGAGGGACCATCGAAAGCCCTATCCAATTTCAGCCAAGAACCCACAGAGTATATGCCAAGTCACAAACAATAAATAAGTGAGTAGCTGTTTCTGTAGCTCCACATCCCGTTACACAAGCCAGGTCGTTAGCATGAACAATATGACGCCAAAGAAGATTATCTTTGGTTAGAAGCTGATTACGCAGGAGACGCCACACGAACAAGGACACTTTCTAAGGAATATGTCTATGCCAAACATCATCTACAAGACTTCTATCCACCTGCTATTCTGAAGCTGTGAGAAAGCGGTATGAATCCCGCACCGAATAACCATGCACAGGATCTAAAAGCCATCTCCATGAATCAGTCACCTCAACCTGCAAAACAATGTTATGTAACAGTTCTGAGCACTCCCTCATACTATCCTCCTCTCAAGCTAACAATCGGCATCTCCACTCTCAACATTTAAATGTCTTTGCAGTTTTTAACCATCTGAATTTTACTACAAATTTGAACAATTTTCCTTCCATATAATATAATATAGTGTCATGTCTTAACGTTTAACTCAACAATAGCAATATTTCATTAGAACTATTTTTCTGTTCTATCTTTGACTGTAAATTTTTACAAGTATAGCTGTTTAATTAATGGATTTCATTTATAACAAACTAGTTAATGATATTTTAAGAACACAATCGATATATACGAAATATAGGTATAGATTTAACTTCTTAATAAAGGTTTTTTTTCTCCCTACATATTTGAGTTTTGTTCTAGCATTTCAAGTACAGATTCTCATACATACTCATCGCAACCATTGACGTAACTATCATCCTTTTGTCCATTGCGTGATTCTAATCACCACTTTCACTTTTCTGTCAACACATTGCATGTAACACGTTGGAATAAAAATCATATATGCTTGTCCACCGGGGGAATAAATTTGTTTCCATATTCCACTTTACCAACTTACCAAGAAATCAACACCTACCTACTATACATAATTAATTAACTTCATGGAATCACAACACACATGGCATCAAACATAGGAATGAATGCTTCGCTTAAAAGTGTCTCATCACACCAATTAAGTTCTCCACAATAATATAAATAAATGGATACAACTGAGAAACTACCTAAGCATTAAGCAAAAATAAAGTCACATAAGAAAAGTAGGGCTATTAGAGAATGTCAAATATGTATAAAGCCATATTAGATAAACAAAACCAAAAATAATTAAAACATTGCAATCTTAATTTGTTATAACCTGGAAACATCGATTGCCAAATTGGTCCATCAGGTGGCCCAGTGAGTCACCTCCTACGGTACTTTGGTGCCTACTATACGTGTACTCGTGATTGTAATCAAATTATTCCTTCTTATAATAGCGATCATAATTGACTAACAAACAATTTTAATTCGAGTGTGGGAATAGTTTCAATATAATGAAGTTTGAATAAAAAAAACAAGTTTTGAACTAGACTGTTGATTTAATGAACTTCGGTTAAGAATGAATTTTTCAGCAAAACTGCAATTTGAATCTTAGCTGAAACAATCATTAATTTAACTTTATTTTATTGAATTTATCACCTTTGAAATCTGAATTATCAAGGGTTAGTTTTCTCTAAGAATTTTTATCTATTTTTTGGTAACTTTTTCTCCTAGAATTAGAGTCGAGACAAAAATAAAAGGATTGACTCAGATTTAAACTCAACAATTCAAACTCCTTATCCATCGACTAAAATTAGTTAAGATACCCTACCCCAAAATAATTAAGAAGTGAGGTTATAAAACAAATCAACCTAATATTATAGTTAATTATACTAATATTTGCAAGTAAAGATACTCTAATTGTAAATTATGAAACTACATACAAGCATGTGTTGTTGCTTGGCTCCACCAGCAACAGCAAGAGTCACGAAAACACGGCCACGCGAATCTGTTGTTTGGATCCTTAATCAAATATTTAAAGGAACTAATTATAGTGAGAGTGAATTATTTATGTAAAGTAGTTTGATGGACATAAGTGGCATCTTAGTTGGACATAATAGACTATATTTCCCTTACTTAAGACTTCAACTTGGGTTTAATTAATTAATTAATTTACAATGTCGTTTTCAACTTTGTCCAACAAACATTCTTTGTAATTTGTCCTCTTCGATTTCATACCCTTTACCTACCCAGCCGACCAAGATTGATTTCCATGCACATTCTTATAATCAACCTTAATTTCAAATATAGTCAAGTTTAATCAATTGTTTTTATTTTTATTTGTGATCTCAGCCCTTAATCGTGGCTTTATTATATATTTGCATGTGCCTTATGTGGTCCCGAAATCTTAATCTTATGGCACCCAACTTGGAGAAACTATAGGGCATGATTATTATTTCTTTTCAATTCATTCATCAGTACTATTTTATCCATGTCTATCAGTCTATCCATTGTAAATATGTAATACATAAAAGTTAAACTGCAAAGTATATAGTTGTTATTAACTCATTTTTAAATCTCCAGTGTTCTCATTTTCTAGTTGAGTTAGGTGTTTTTTGAGCTTTTTACCTCACAAGTGTTTCTATTACTTTTACAACTCTTGTATTTGTTAGTAAGTATTATGATGTTAACAAATTATTTAAGCTATGAAACAGTGTCTAGACACCTTTAGTTATCAATCTATAACCATGGTATAGGCAAATCATTAACATTTTTCATTTGCATGTACATTCTTTTTGTGAAATCATATGACTACATTTGTGAAGACTAATTCTTACACAGATTTTGAGGGCATTTGCATTTCGGTTACTTTTTCAACTCTTTTATTTTTTGTTAATCATTACGATGTTAACAACTTATTTTTAAAAAATCATTGCAGCAGTCAGCCTTTCATCTATCAAACTATAACCGTGGTTAAAGATGGAGTTAGAATGGAGACCAATAGAGGTTATGATCCTCCGGACTTTCTAAAAAAATATTATACTAGCATGTTATTATATTTTTTTTATCTCTATATTTTATTTTCCTCCTAAATATATCTCTATTTTATTTTTGTGAACATTATAATAACATTGTATATTGGTTATTTTATTGACTCAATATATATTGGGCTTTAAACAAGTATTTCTTGGGTTAAATAAGTTTTTCGTCCTTATAAATATAGCGAATTTTGATTTTAGTCCCTAAAAAATTAAACTGAATGTTTTCATCCTCACAAATTTTTTTATTTTGTTTTTCGTCCTTA
>Ga0228710_1005026_pt1 | contig 20704 bp, 9 predicted proteins | sample MedpolnodulmetaG_FD_177995 | JGI IMG/M metagenome (GOLD analysis project Ga0228710, IMG submission 177995) | Root nodule microbial communities from Medicago polymorpha collected in Santa Monica, California, United States - pink nodules | ecosystem: Host-associated > Plants > Roots > Nodule... | reverse complement strand
TCCATGCTAACATGAATTAAATGATGCATTAAATGATTCCTTTAAAAAATTGAATGATTTGATGACAATTCAATACAGTTAATGTAATTTTAAACATTGCAAACCCGATAGTGAAAATGTGTAAGCGTGGTTCATATGGTAAACTCCCTCTCCTTCTTCTTGGACGTTGGTTCGAGACACACATTGTCCATATTTTTTTAATTATTTATTTCTTTCTTAAACTCATCTTCTTTGCCCGTCGAATCTCTTTTTCACGGAAGTAACAACTTTTTACATGGTAATTTCTTATGGGTTTCGATTCAACATTCAATAACAAGATCCCATTTCAATTTGAAAAACAATTATTCACACAAGAGAAATCTCACTCAAATTGTAAACAAAGAATGAATTATTGATAAAACTGAATTAATTTGTTTGCTTCAGTAATTTAATATATTTATAAGAATTTTAATATATTCATATGCTGAAAACTGTGATGGCTTTTAAAATGGTGGAGGCATCTTGGACGGCGGCGGTGCGGCGGACGGACGGTAGCGGAGTCAGGCCATTGGGTTGTGAAATTGGAAGAAATGTAAAGAGAGAAACAGAAGACAATAGAGAGGAAAGAGAATTGTAGACTGCTGAAAAATCACATGCAGAGAATGTATGATATGTTTGGGTTGAGTGTGGAGAGGTGCATGCGCTCTCTTGCTGAGGTGGAACAGATCCAATCTATTGGGTTAATCTCACCGTTAAAAAGAACTCCCTCATGTGATGAGGTACCTAAACGGGCCCTCATGTTAGACTTCACCTAGAAGAAAAAAGAAAACTCATTCTTCAATTTCCACTCTCACAAGCCACAACACAACAAAGTTACTACCACAGTACCACTCCATTCCAATTTCCATTCCTCAAAACAAAACAAATCTCACTCACTCTCCCTTTTCACTTCTCAAAACAACTTCAACACCACCACACAATAAGCACATTCCCACACACAATACAAGAAGTATAACAATAGTACAAACAAACACAACCCAACCCAACCAAAAATCAAACTCATTAATTCCTTCATTCATTCACTATCTCACTCATCAAATCTCATGCCAAATCTAAACAATGTCTGATCCTTCCACTTCTACCACCCCATTACCACATCCATCAATCCTAACCGACCAACACAATCTACCACTCATCCACAGCATCACCACTGCACAACCACAACCACCACCACCACCTCAACCACCCTCCTCCTCCTCCTCCAGAGAATACCGTAAAGGTAATTGGACAATCCAAGAAACACTTATCCTCATCACAGCCAAGAAACTAGACGATGAACGTAGACTAAGAAACACTTCAACATCAACCTCAACCCCATCATCATCATCACCAAACACTACACATGTCACCTCCATTGCAAGCCCTAGCAGCAGCACCAGCAGGAGCAGTGGTGAACTGAGATGGAAATGGGTGGAAAACTATTGTTGGAGCCATGGTTGTTTGAGAAGCCAGAATCAATGTAATGATAAATGGGATAACTTACTTCGTGATTACAAAAAAGTTCGTGATTATGAATCCAAATCAGAATCATCACCACCCAACAACAATAACAACAAAGATCATTTTCCTTCTTATTGGATTCTCAATAAACAACAACGTAAAGAACAGAATCTTCCTTCCAATATGGTTTTTGAAGTTTATCAAGCTATAAGTGAAGTTCTTCAAAGGAAACAATCACAAAGAAACAACCCCACTCCACAACAACAACATCAGCAACAAGGCTTGGTTACATTAGCTTCTTCACCATTACCAGCACTACCACTTCAAACACAGTTTCTTCCTCCACCACCACCTCCACCACTTCCTCCTCCACTTCCACTACAACAACCTCCTCCACCATCACATGCTCCGGCCAGCTCCACTACTCCGGCGGTTTCAGGTAATGCAGAGTAATCATCAATGTGATCCTGCTTCACAGCTCAAACACTTTCTTTATTTTTATATTTCATTTTAGGGTCAATATTAACTAGTGCCCTAGTGATATTAGGCACTTGATAAGAAAAAAAAATTGTACTAAAAATTTATATTTTACATTTTTAAAAATTTAACTATACAAATTTCAACATAATTTTACTTACTAACAATGTTCTGGTGTATTATATGTTAGCATTTTTCTTTATTTTATAGTAATATTTTTGTTATTAACAGTTTTTGGATGCTGTGTTGTGTGTGGGTTATTATCGGTCAAACTTGCAGGGTCTGCAACTTCTGTCACACTTAATGGGACCCATTTTCATCTTTTTTTATATTTTTCTCTGTTCAAATAATATGGTACAGTCAGTTCCATGCTATTTAAAATACGGTTTCTATCTGTTATAGTTTTCTGACCGTTTGATCAAACAGTGATTAATTTGCATCAGACGGTTCATGAAGAGATTATGTGGTGTTATTGGTGGTATCTTAGACCACGTTGCTTCACTGCACAAAGATTCTTCTTCCCATTAAACAAACTAGGAAATTTTGTTTATTTTTTGGTTTTTATTATTTTTTTGTTTGAAAACATTAATGAGAAAAAATAAAATAAATAAAGGGTATACAGTACAATCATGCAGACCAGTGTGTGAAAGGGTACCACCTCATGATTGTCATGGATTTTGTGGGCTATCCAAGAATATAGATTCTCAGTTACTTAATCCCTCTGGGTGTAATCATCAACACAATCCTTCATCCTAACAAAATCCTTAATCTTACTCTAAATTATTTTATTAAAAAAAAAGGTTGTCAGTTTTCCACGTAGCCAATGCATAACCAATACTATTTCATGTGTCATATTATATAAGCAAACTCATGCAAATTAAATACTCTCATTAATTCCATCTTGGCATTTTTTGGGGATCGTTTTTTATTTTATGAATGGGACATTTTTTATTTCATGCTTACTATTTCTTAATTCACAAGATCATTGGTATTTGTTACATATCCTTTTATTTTATTTATCATTTCATGCAATGTAATTGTAGCTCTAACATGAACCTTGTAACTAATGATGTGATGAATTTTGTGATTGTGTTGTGGAATTTTTTTATGTTTAATTGTAGAGAGAACAGAATCGTCAGATTCAGAGAAGAGTGAGGATGATGATGAAGATGATGGTGGCTCAGAATCAAAACGTAGGAAAGTTAAGAACCTTGGTTCAAGCATAATGAGAAGTGCATCAGTGTTGGCAAGAGCTCTAAGAAGATGTGAAGAGAAGAAGGAAAAACGGCACCGTGAATTGATTGAGCTTGAACAAAGACGGATTCAAATGGAGGAATCTCGGAACGAAGTTCACCGGCAAGGTATCGCCACCCTTGTCGCCGCTGTTAGCAACCTTTCCGGTGCCATTCACTCATTCATTAATTCTGAACACCATGCCCAAAGATAAATATTAAGTAATATATGCTAGTTTATCGATCTTATAGTTTATTATTGTGTGATTTAGAAAATCGTATAATATTTATTGGTCATGCATTCTTTCACCCACTTATAATTCAATTGGAGTCTAGTATTTTTAAGTCACTTTCACCAATTGATTTCACTTGATGCATGGTATATATATGTTCCATTCTTTGATGGTGAAACCAATCCTAGTGTCCCTGTGTTACTTGTTCATTGAGACAGACACGGTATTGATCCGGTGATTATTGTGTACATAATTTAATTTAATTAATGTATTACTTTGTTTCTTTCTCTAAACGGATGAATCTTCATGAGATATGTGTGTGTACTAGTCTTGGACATAAAATTGTTTTCATTTGGTTTGTTTTTATCCTTTTGTCTTCCTTGTTTTGAAAAGGGTATTGACTATATTTGGTTTTAGACTAACTCAGTTGTACTAAGTTAGTTGTATAATAAGTTTGCAAATTAGTTTTGTACTTCATATATAAGCAAACTTTGAGTATTTTCCTTATAATATTGTGCTAGTCAACCTCAATTTTTTTTTTTTTATTAGTCTGATAGTCAACATACTCAAAAGAAACACACATAAGAAGGGAAAAATGTGATGACCTAAGATCAAACTCTAGCTAAGATTAGTCTCAAAATTCCACATAAAATATTCACAGAGTCGAATCATTAAACTCTATCGATAAACACAAATTCAAAGAGACTATTTCCTCAGTTCCAAAATGTAAGTTAAAATTGATCAATAAAAGTTAATGTATTTTGTTCAAAATTTACATTAGATTAGATACATCAATTTATATTGACTCATTTCTGCTTACATTTTGAAACAGAGAGAGTATTACACAATTAGTTAATTATTTGTAATACTAATATGAATAGGAGGATGGATAAAAGGGTATGTGGTAGGAAGATGGGTAACGGGTATGTGGTGGAGATTGTTGAGGTAGGCATATAATTGGGAAAAGAGTGATGAAGTAACAGTGTTTAGTTAATGGGGGAATTTAGGGTAGATAAAGAAGGGCATTTGATGCATGGGCAATTTTGGGAATGGTCTAGTGGAGTACCACGGAGTGAAGGGGGAAAGGTGTTACTGACAAATGAGACAGAGGGTGGCAGAGAGTGCTGCACCTCCTCCTCCATTCTCACTCACTTCACTAAGGGACAGTCAAAGGGTCTGTCTGAGTCAATATTATTTCTTTTGACCACATAGGACATGTACCCCACCACTTTTTCCCTCTTCACTTCCACTACCTTCTCTCTTCATATACGCCAAAACAATGATAGACTCTCCTCAATGATGCTTTGCACTTCCCAAAATGTCCCTAGGTCATCGTCCCATCTCTCTCTCTTCCTGGCTAGTACAGTACAGTCTACAGACTGCCTTTCTAGCATCTTTAACTCACCAATCCTCCATAGCTACTTACTTTATCACCGACGCAATATATCCTATCCCCTGCCAATTTCTCCTTAGGAATTTAGGGTATTGACATCAAAACTAATTAAGAAGGTTTTGCTTAAGACACTTGTTAAAAATTGATAATTTTTGTGTGAAAAAAATGATATTTTTAACATTTCAATGCATTGAAATGAGAAATCATAAGATCAAACTTTCATTTTAAATTTTTTATCAAATGTCCAAAGACTAATTGTTAGCTTTTCTAATTAAAATATTATAAATTGCATAAAATTGAATTTTATCAGATATGCTTAGGTAACATCTGCTCGAACCAGTCCAAATGTTAGATTTCTTTCTTAAAATCTAATTGAACCAAAACCAGTAGTATACGCAAACTTGATACTTTGTTTATTTGTATAAAATACTGCATTGGTTTTTTTTTTTTATATAGACGAAATTACAATTATCATTAGAAACTCACATATATATATGTGGAAGAGTTGTGGTTCGAACCCCGATCACAACACTTTCCTCAACAATTTCAGTATTTTTGTTGGTTGAATTACTCATCAATCAATGTTGTTGTGAACTTGTAGAGTTCAAATTTATGGGCTTTACCCATGAAATATCTAGTAATAAGTTTTTCACAACAAAATCTAGACATTGCATTGATATATGTTTTTTTTTTATTCTTTTTGAAGGAATATATGTTATTTGTTGTTTTATATTTTTTAATAATCTTATTAGTTAAATTTAATCCAGCTTTTTTACTAATTCATATATTTCAAATATAATTGATTATTTCAATTCTTAATTATTGATTTTTTAGCATACTATATGTTACCTTTTGCATCATACCTATTATTTTTACCATGTTTTTATGATATTTCTTAATTTTAATAGATTTTTTCACAAAATAGTTTTGAATATCTAGAAAACGGTCTAAGATAAACCGCATACAATTGGATCAGATATAATTTTTTTTAAAAAAACCATCCAAACTTAAATGAACCACAAGCATTTAAATTTTTTGATCTTATGACTTTTTTCTTCACAATCGGTAAAAAACATACACAAAAACTCTACTTTGAACGAGACACCACCTATCGTTTGATATTTTTCTAATCACAAACCTCATTGTTTCTAGTTCCATTAACTAATGTTTGTGTTGCTCACTCCCTCCATCCTAAATTAAATGAGCCATTTGCTCATTTCAGGTGTAGTTAGTTGAGGTTGTAACCTTTCTCTCTCTAGATCTAGACTACCTTCTCCTTTTTTTGAGGGAATTGACTACCTCTGAGGCGGGTAATTTATTCAACAGTAGTAAAAATTTGCTACATAAATAAAGTTGTAAGTGATACTCACAAGTTAATCATTCTTTAAAAAAATCAAGTTAATTATATGCGGTTTTCAAAGTTAGACGATTATAACAAGTTAACTATTTATTTATTTTTTGTTATAAATTGATTTTTTAAGTCATAATAAATATTTACACCGTTATCTTATTTTTATCAAACTTAGTTCAAAAATGTTTATGTTGACGTTTAATGTTAAGTTCATATGTCTGAATTCACCACTCTCAAAACTATGATTCATAGGTGTGTTATTCAGTTTTGATTTAGAACAAATTGATCGATTACTTGATTTATAATATTGTTGATGAAATATTTATTGTAAAATCATGTTTGAATTCAAAAACAAAGAAGAAAATATGTGTAAGTAATCATGTTTGATGTCATAAATATTTTTGAACCTACCATCTCAATGTCCATAAACACTTTTTAACAAAATTGACAGAAAAAATAGATGACACCGTAAATATTCTATAACTTAAAATATCAATTTGTAAAAAAAAAAACTTACAAGACCAATTGATAATAAAAAAAACTTTAAATGATTAATTTATTATTATAAACATATAATGTCTTGAAGGATTAAGAGAAGTATTTAGCCATTTATTTATGTGGTTGACTTTTATTGATGGTTGGATAAATAACCATAATTTTTTTAGTAACCTAGGAAAAACTTTTACGTATATGACGTATTAGAGCATTTTTCATCTACCCTCTAAAATCAACGCAAATAGTTAAACAAAGTCTTGGATGTACAAGGGAAAGGATAGTAGTACATTTTTTTTACGTATACAATAGTACATCTTGAGAGGTCAAAGATCAAAAGGAGTACCAAACAGGTATCTAAAACCTAACACTGTAACTAATTTCTTTCACGCATACAAAAGAAGAAAAGAAGATCCACACTCTTTGATTCGTTCCGGTTAAAAATTATTTCTTTAATTTTTGCAGATATCAATTGACTGAATCTAATTTCAAATTTAGTTGAACACACCATATGTTTGGAATCCATATTTTATGTGGAAGAAGAGAGAAAAGCAACTATGAACTCTACAAGCAAATCCACTCAAAAAAATAAAATTGTTCTGCAAGCAAAATGCATAAATAAAACTAAACTGATCTACAAGCAAACAACTCTGATATGGTTCTTTATCTTCTTTTTTTTTTTAACGAAATTCTTATAATTATAATTTTATTGTTAGGAAATAGTTCCTTATCGTTTTTTCCTTTTCTTTTTTCTCAATAGGTCTTTTAAGTGTCGTAACATTAACAATGTTGACATTTTATTAGTTTACATAGTAAAAATATATTATAATGGTGATTTATGTGAATATTAGTAGGGGTCTTGTGGTTTAAACACTAAAATCAAACCAAGTGAATTCATGAGTTGGGTTGAGTTTACACGTCATCAAGTATTTTTTAAAACTGAAATGCTAAATACAGCTTCTTTTTTTTTATAAGAAGAGGGCCTTGGCCTGGAAAAAAGAGAGAACTACCGCTTAATAAAACGCAGAGTTGAAATACCAACAGAGTCAGTTAAAAATAATAAATTAATCTGAGCAAGACAATGCTCATATAACATTAAAAAATAAACTCTATCACATGTCATATTCGCCAACGCATCAACACATTTGTTTGCTTCACGATACGTATGCCGAATCTTGATCTCCCACTCCAACTCCACAATCTTCTAATATTTTGCAGTAAGCTCCAACCATCTGCAGTTCCTCCTTCCCCTAAAGCAAGTGTCGAAGCTACTACCCAAGAATCAATATGGAGCTCCATGTTATAAAAACCACGCAATCTAGCCAACTTCAAACCTCCGAACACCCCCCAAAGCTCTGCAACATATGCACTACAAGCTCCCAACCCCTTAGAAAAACCACAAATCCACTCTCCCCTCGAAAAACTCCGCCACAACAACGAATTTAGATACAACGAAGCCTTCACAATACATGTAACATTTTTTCATTGCACATTTATTTGTTGACTTTCCAAGCTTTACGCCATCCTTCCATGTATTTCGCCCAACCGTGAACTATGATTGGTTGATTGTTTATTCGGGATGATTTCACGATGCTCCCCCTCAGAATATATAGCATTGCTCTTTTTTAAATTCTAAATAATTGTAAAATTTCAATAGTTAATTTGAATAGAACACGTCATTAAATGCTTAAAACTATCCCACAAAAATAAATACATATTATTAAAAAAGTGAAAGGGTTGAGAGGTCTCTCAATTTGAATAACGGAATGAGGTCTGTCAATTTATAATTAGACTTCATTTTTTTGCAATTAATAAAAATATAATTGTAATTACAATAGATTTATGGTAGGGATCTTGCAATAAAATTTATAAATAAAATAAAATAAAGGTAATATTACATGTCAACCGGTTGAGTCTGAGGGTTCAAAACATCAAACCCGCTACTGAACAAAACAACATTAAATTTGAATGGTATAATTCAGTTGGATCTAAACTTGATTCAGTTTGATTAAGGATGGATGAGGTAAGTATATTTTGTCACTTGTATTTTTGTGCAATTTCTCTGCACTCTAATTTTATTTAAACATGTTGTATTTTGAGCCTATATTTTATATAAACCATTATTTACATTTGAATAGAAGGCAAGTGGGCAACAAGCTGCGCCGCTAAATCTTTTTGGATGACAAAATCAATCCTCGTAAACACAACATTCATTGACCTATGAGACATGAAATTGCTATGCATGACCTTTTGAACTCTATGTAGAAGGCCAACAGCCTCTGGTGCTAGGAAACCGAAAGTGTCAAAAGCAAATTGTATAAAAGCATGTTGATTGTCAGAACACGCTTTCTCGTGTTTGGCCACCTTACTTGATGCAGCTTTAAGCGTTGCCTGTACTACGGTAAAAGGCCCGACACCTAATCCCACAAGTGGTGAAACCTCAGTCAAATCTACACATGCATGTTTTCCTCCTACCCATTCGTACACCATAACATCCGCAGACCTGGGTGTTGATCTTCTTTCTAGCGGGTCAGTCAGGAAGTTCACAGGCGCCTCCTGAAACTCCTCCTTCTTTGTTTGTTATAACTTTTTTAAAATAGATTTTTATAATGTAACATCTTTTTTGCTAAAAGGAATTTAACAAAGAAATTTTTAAAGAGCGTTTTAAATGAAAAATTCGTTTGAATAGTTTATCTTAAAATGTCATTTTAAATATTATCATTTTGTTATAATTTTTTTTGGGTGATAAAATTTTAAGAAATTTCTAAAATAAAAAGCTATTTCAAATAGTTTTACATAAAAAATCATTTTTGAAAAAATATGTGATTTTTATTATGTAAAATATCTTTTTTGAGGGAATTATGTAAAATATCTAACAATTAATTTTTGAGTGAATGTGAAAATCTCCTTTTTAACTCACAACAAATGAGTTTGAAACAACTTCTGTTGTTTTTAAGTAAATTCCAAAAAAATCATTTTTTAAAAATACAAAGAAAAATCTTTCTTTTTTTTCAAATCTAAAACAAACAGGCCCTATTTTTTTGTTTCGAGGGAAAACGGACCCTAAATTTTAAAATGCAGGTTAGGTTTATTTGAGGAGAATTGTTGTTTTCTCATCCATTGTTTCTTAGAAACACATGGAAATGACCAAAAAAAAATTACAACGGTTAACTACCACTGGTTTCAAAACAAAAAATCGACGGTAGTTAACTACCATTGGGGTTTTTGGTAATTTCCATATGTTTCTAAGAAACAATGGATGTGAGAACAACAACACTCTTATTCGAGTGTTAAGGTTTCCGTGTTAACTTGTACTCGTAAACTCCGCTAACTATTACTAAGTTGATCTAGATTGTCCAACTTATGCTTCTAGTAATGAAAGAATGAAATGTTTATCTTTATGAAATAAAAATGTAATGTTCATCTTCATCCTCATATAAGTCGTCGAAGGGTCTTGTTAACTAGTGTATCTGGGGCACTAGTTAAGGAAGTTAAATATAGAATTTTTTTTTATTTGAAACAACAACTTTTTAACTTTTAAAAAACTAAATACTTACTTTTTCACATATCCCAATACAACCTTTCTAATTTTGTGTTCTTAACTAGTGCCCCAAAGTCACTACCTCAGAGGCACTAGTTAACATTTCCCTAAAAAGAAATCTTCACACAAGCAAAAGTACACCCACACAAAAATAAAAAAGAAACAAAAGTAATATTGTTCAACTTGCCAATTTACAATGAGAAAATGGCCAACTCTCTCACACAGTTATTGCGGTGGAGAAAACTAAAAAGAGTTCTCCTTATAATAACTCTACTTATTTTTTATTCCAACTACTCGATGTGGAATTTGGATGAGTACCAACTTTGACACCACAAATCATCCTTTCATTCAAATTCTGACATTTCTTATCAACTTCAACCTTACATGGTAAACAATATTTCTCATGACTAACCAGGAACCACATGTCCAGAAGGAACGCTTTTCAAATTTTCTATCTTTTATGAACTTTGCAAATTTTCCATGAATTTTCGATATTTAACTTTTTTTAAAGATGGATATCCCCCTTAATATAAGAAAATCATATGTTGTGGAAAATCCCTTTATACCCCATGCTTGCTGACTGCCACGTCAAGGAATTAAAGACAAATGAAGACTTAAAATCACTTTTCATAACTAAATTACATCATCTAACTACTATGATGTCATCTAAGTATAATTTGGTGTTGTTTCAGTTACTTTGGCTTAAATCACCTGTACACACATTACAACTCAACTTAGAATGCCAACTAAACTCTCTAAATGGTCTTTTACATGAAAAAGGAAAAGTACGGTTTTGTAGAAGGGATGTAGATGAGTCTTTACACGGTGATGGATTTTCAAATATTCACTCGTGGCGGTCCAGATCTGAGTTAGAAAATAATAGTTGTGAAATCTTAAAAATTTTCAATTTAGGAAAAAAAAAAGGGCGGTTGTTTTTGATGTGGAAGAATATAGGAGTTCGTTCAAAAATCATATTGTATTTTTTTATAATAGTCACGGCGGCCGGAGGTGGTGGAACGAGCATGGTGAATTTAGTGAGAGAAAAAAAAGAAACAGTTTGGTGGTTTTTACTTCTACAAAATATATGTGGAGAGAGAAATTTTTTAATTTAAGAAAACTGATGGTAGAGGCAAGTGTGATTGTGTCTTGTGGTTCACATCTCCACGTGTGTATACTAGGTGTAAGGAAGAAAGATAAGAAATTGGATTCTTTGATATTTTCAATTTTTATTTAAAATTAAAAATATAAATTATTTATTCTGTTTTACGATGAGTGTCGTTTAAAGTTTTGGCACATAGATTAAGAAATGAAATAAAAAAGAATTAATGGACATATCACTTTTATTAAGCTACTCTTGCTTTATTAGAGAAAAAAGTAAGAGTAATTATTCAAGGCAAAGTTGGAAAAATAAATTAAAGTTTGCATTGAAAATGTAAAGTGACATTCATTTTAAAACAATTTTTTTCTAAAATGACACTCATTATGAAATGGAGTACTACATATGATAAACAAATATCATTATAGATGTATTGAATAATTATTGCATCTGGACTAGACTGAATTATATTTTTGGTCAAATTTCTATTTTGGTTCCTTAGAAAAAAAATATTGGGTTAGTCTTTAACTTCTTTAAGTTGTTAATTTAATACATTGATGTCCTTTTAAGGACCTATTTGAATTTTAAAAACTTAAGAAATTTAAAATAGGTGTACTAAATTAATAACTTCAATAATATATTTGAAACTTAAAAAATTTAAAGGACCTATTTGAAACTAAAAAAAGTTAAAGGATTAACTCGATAATTTTGTCAAACTGATAAAAAAATGCATTTGGCCTATAATCTATATAAATTTAAAATTATTTGATATGTTTTTGTCATATATCATTCATGTAAAATTTTATATAAATTTAAAATTATGTGATATGTTTTTTTTAATCCACAAGATTAACTTGATAAGTTTTTGTTAAAAAAAAGAAGAAAAAAAGAAGATCAACTAGACAAGTTATTAATTATAAAAAATTAATTCTGCTAAAATGTTTCTACTATTTAATTTGTATTATCACCTCACTTCAATTCTACAATGATATGGAATACTCATCAATAAAAATGCAGGGATAAGTGATCATTTAATGAAATTTCGTAAATAACAAAAATGCGAGGGAGAAATGGACATCGACTAAAATATTAGAATTAATTCAAATGCATGGGATAAGTTGTCACTAACTTTGATGCACGGGACAAAAAAATTAAATTATAAAAATATTGTTCTTGCCAAAATGTTTCTACTACAATATCACCTCACTTCAATTATACAATGGTGTCGAACTCTCATCAACAAAAATGCACGAGATAAGTGGACATTGACTAAAATTTCAAAAATAACTAAATGCATAAAATATAAGTATCATGCACCAAACAAGTTGTCACTAATAAAATGCACGAGAGAAGTTGTCATTTATTAAATTAAACTATCACGTAGGGATGACAATTGGACCCAGACCCGATGGGCACCCGCAAAAAATACCCGCTACGGGTAGGGTAAAACCCCGCTTTCTTGGATACAGGCATGGGTATGGGTAATTACCCACAAAGTTTATAATAATATTATACACGGGACAAGTTGTATCTGATAAAAATTTAAAAATAATTATAAAACACAGAATAAGTTGTCTCTGATATAAATTTTAAAATAACAATTATACATGATAAGAGTTGTCGTTAGTAAATATCCAACAATAATTATTATACACGGGACAAGTTATCGCTAATTAAAATTAATAACAAATATTATACATGGGAGAAGTTGTTGATAATAAAAAGTTTAAAATACTTTTCCTGGAGGATTTTTTTAAAATAATTATTAATTCAATATACACGAAAAAAATAATTATAAAACATGGAAAAAATTGTCCATGATTAAAATTTTCAAATAATTATTCTAAACGGGGAAAGTTGTTGTTGATAGAAATTTTAAAATAGTTATTGTTGATAGGACAAATTGTCAATGATACAAAGTTTAAAATAAATATTGTACATTGGACAAATTGTTATCGATACAAATTTTAAAATTAGTGTCATACACAAGAGAAGTTGTTCATGATAAAAAAATTATTATACACAAAACAATTATTGGCGAGACATATTTTAAAATAATTATTATGCACATAACAAACTATAGCTGATTCTAATATTTAATTTTTACGGTTTATATATAACATATAGAAACTGAAACAAATCATCCACACCAACGGGCACCCGTGCGGATGCACGGATATGTTACTTGTTATACTTATAATTAAGTAACCAAACACTTCACAATAATGACATTGGAAATACTCACTCGTACCTTTTGGTTGAAATGTTTTACCATTTGATCATGTATACTTCTTCTTTCCTTGCTCCAAATCACAATCAAGACCATGTTGAACCAAATAATCTTAAATTTTGTTTTGTCATAATGAAAACTCCATCCTCCCATCAAACAAAACAAAGGAATATTCAACTTCAATGTAGTAATAACAAGCATATAAAAAAATATGAATTAACTTTTTAAAATGAATGATACGACACATTGCATTACTTCCCTACCTCTCTTGTTTCGAACCTCACCTCTGATACTAGTCATTGTAAAATCAATAAGAGGACATTTTCAGACAAGAAGTAGAAAGAAACAAAAGACAACTCACAAATTTAATGTGGTTTAACACTTCATACCTACATCTAAAATTTAATGACAGTGTATTGTAGGCTTAAATATGCAAATGATCCCTGCAAATATCAAACGTTTTGGTTTTAGTTTCTGTAAAAATATATTTTTGGTTTCAGTCCTTGCAAATATATAATTTTTTGCTTTTGGTCCTTGTTGTTAAACCTTGTAATATGTATAATATTTGATTTTAATCCCTCAGAATAAAAGACTAAACTAAATATTATAGGGACCAATTTCAATATGAATAAATTTTACAGAGACTAAAACTAAACACTAAAGACTGGTGAAGCCTATGTTACCCCCTCATGATTTGGGGGTAATTTACCCATCATGATATCAACCAATCAAAAATGAAAAGATTTTTTACATAACTTTTTTGTTATTTGCATCTTTACCCCGTATTCAATTAATGTGTTTTTATCTTTCCAATCAAAAAATTTAATGATATATATTATTTCCACATTTCAATTGTTTAGACAATTTTTGTTCTTCTTTTTTCTTTATTATTTTTTGTTTTAAATTTTTATTTTTCTACAAAAAAATTTACACCATATCTTGTTGTTTTTTTAAGCTTGGATCCGGAAAAAAGAACATTCCAAAACGTTATTTTTTCAGATATCATTTTTTTATTAATTAGATAATTATATATTATCATATGCTTGTATCTATCAATATTAGCATAAACATTATTTTATTTTATTTTATTTATAAGATCACTAAATGCTATTAACCTAAACAAATATATTTTTTGACAAGATAAAAAAAAACGAAGACTCATTTTAGTTTATGAGAAAAATTATAAGACGTAATTTAATCTTTGAGAAATATATAATTCACTTTTATTTCCCCAGAAATATAAATAGATACAACTTAGTCTCTACTTTCTTTACATATTTTTATTGATGAAAGAAATATAAAGGAAAGAAAATAAGATACTAGCAATTTTTTTAAAGATACTAGCAATTATTTAGTAGTATAATATACGAGAAAATTAAATAAAATCATGATAGGAAAGACATGTGTATTTATAAAATGGAATAAATATATTTAAACAAAAATTAGATATGATAAAAATAAAAATAAATTATTTCATTACAATAAATACAAAATATATTCCTTAACAATTTTTAAAATATATCATCCAATTGAGGAGAAGTCAAACATTTTTCGGTCAATGTGATAACCACAGTTTGACTGATCTCTATTTAAGTCTCATTATAACTCATACATTCAATAATAAATTTCAAATCATTGTCAAACTTAAGAGGGAAGGAGAGTATAATTCAAACTCTTTTAGGGGATAAGAGTCTAATTTACTCTATTTTAATTGATAGCATGTTGAGTTTCATTTTAGGTTACCTAATGCAAGAAAGGTTGAACCTTTGTCAAAAAATTAAATCACAATTTAACTGATAAAAAGTTAAGGCTCATTATAGTTCATTTGATCCAGAAGAAAGACTCGTTATAGTTCATTCATCAGATAAAGAGTTAAGTCTCATTGTAGTTATACCCAATGTGGTAGAAAGGTCGAACCTTTGTCGGAGAATGAAAAATCATCGTTCGACTAATTGAAAGATAGAATCATTGCAGTGTTCGAGTAACCTCTAATAGTAAATCTATATTGATTGAATTTGAATATATATATATATATATATATATATATATTATATACATTTTTTTTAATGATTTTGTTTTGTTTCAAACTAACAAAGTCCCAAGAATAATTAGTCATTTAATTGAACATTAAGTACGACTTAATCGTGAGACTCCATTAATTATAAAAACATTATTCTTAAAGTATCCTTAGTCAAGTTTTATTGTGAAGTGGTATAACATTGAAGCATAAAGATCATTAAGTGGGTAGACTGATGATCATGTCTCGCGGATCATGGATAAAGAGTTGTCAAGTCCTCATAGAGATATAAATATATATAATGAGTAATATTTATATTGGATTGACCCACCATTAGCATACTACATATAATGTTAGTTAAGTGTATTTGGATGAGATGTCACTTTCAACTTAGTTAGAGTTCATGAGTTATTAGGTTCTATTTCAAACCTATGAATGCAACACTGTTAAATATCTTGAGAAGAGTTTTGTCAATAACTGTGGTCCTACTCTGTCGATGGATTAGTCTATACAGTTGCACGTAAAGGGTATCCGATTAATGCATAAACAAATAGACCTTTACAATTTTTTAGTGATGTAGCAATTATTAGGGACGACAAAAAAATATAAGTTGATGTGCATAGATAAAACCGACCATGGGCGTAAAGTGGGCAGTTTAACTTCTGTAGACAGATAAAATACATTAATATTTTAGCACATTTAATTAATGGATGCAAACATGGAAGTAATGATATTCGTACTCAGAGTTTATAATAATAATTTAGATGTCATTTGTTGAGCTATCTCCTACATAAAAATAACTATTTTAATTTTTTTTTAACAAGCAAAATTGGATTATATTGACACTGCAAAAGTGATCTCTTTAGCACAAGGTGTGCCAAGAAACCACCGAAAAAACAGTTTACACAAAGTACAAGAGAGTCCATCCAACGCCTAAACACGACATAGGACTAAACCACCACATATGATCACCAAATACAAAACAAGTCTTTTTGGCTTTCAACCACCACAAAGAATAATACTTTACCTTGTCTAGTAGCTGATCTGTAGATGACTCTTTTTGTTTAAATAATCTAGCATTTGTTTCATTCCATATGATCCAAACGGTCATGAGCCAAATAAGCTGAAGAAAAGACCGTCGTGATTTCATAACACCTGTATAATGAGTAAACTGAATAAAGTGATCAGAAATTTGTTGATGGTCAACACCATCAAAACCAATCCACGACCGCACTAAAGGCCATAGTGACCCAAAGCAAGAGCATGACAGAAACAAGTGACGAGCATCCTCAACCTGGCCACACCCCGAAACACACATAGAAGCCTCTACATTAATAACACCACGTAATGCCAAATTTGATTTTGTAGGAAGGCGATCACAAAGCAGCCACCAAGCAAAAATAGACACCTTTAGGGGAACCTGTTTATGCTAAATTAAATCGACATCCTGAGTAACCTGGGGAACCTCCTGAGTTGTGAGCATAGCATACACAGAACGAACATAGTAACCTCGAGATGGATCCGGTAACAACTGCCACACATCATAAGACAGAGGCTGCAAAGAAACATTAAGAAGTAACAACCTACACTCCTCTAATAGATCCTCCTCCCACACCCACAACCTCCTACGCCACTGCCATGCCTCACCTCCTTCCCCCCACCCTCGTAAAGACATATCTTTAACCGTTATTGATTTATGCCTCGTTAAATCATATAACCTGTTAAGGCGCTCCCTAAAAGAAACATCACCACACCAACGATCATGCCAAAAAAGTGTTTCTTCCCCATTCCCTATACGTCGCACCACACAATCACGGAACCATCCATCACGCCCCCTACCCCATCTCTAATCTTCACAACCTCCTTCCACCATAAAGAACCACTCCGACCCCCATCCTCCTCACCATATCTAGCCACCAACACTCGATACCATAACACTACTCTATCAACTAACAGACGCCAACACCACTTGTCCAACATAGCCTCATTAAACACATTCATCTGTCTAACACCTAAACCTCTGTACTCCTTCCGCAAACAAACAGACCTCCACCCTACCCATGAAATTTTTCTATGATCCTCACTCCCTCCCCAAAAAAATTTAATCAAACGAGATTTTATGGAAGAGATTATACCTAATGGAGCCTTGAAGAAGGAAAGAGCATAGACAGGAAGAGCGGTCAGGATAGACTTAAGAAGAGTCAAACGGTCGCCGAAGGAGAGGAACCAACTTTGCCAACCAGACAATCTAGATTTTATACGATTAACCACATGGTTCCCAAACGACAACCTCCGCGGATTTCCACCAATAGGCAATCCCAAATAAAGGAAAGGAATTTTACTCATTTTACAATGCTATATAACAGCAGCTTCATTCAACCAAGTCAGTAATATTTACCCCGACCAACATACTTTTCTGAAAATTAAATCTTAAACCAGACACCGCCTCAACCAAAATAAGCACAACCCGCAAAGCTCTGACATTAGCTCGCAAAGCACTTCCATCTAATATATTTATATCTTGGGAAAAAAATAATGTTTAGTCATTATGCCAGAAAAACTAACATTTAAACTAGTATTAATATATAAATACACGAACTTAGCTCAGTTGGTATGGACAACACATAAAATATACAAGGTCCAAGGTTTGAACCCCGACCACCACAAAAAAAAAAAAAAAATTTTGGGTTCAAGGGAATATATAATCTAACTGATGTAAAAGAAAATAACGGTTAAACTATTTTTTCTAGATCTTTCTAAGATAGAAAAATAATGGATTTTGTGAGAAGAAAAAGCAAGATTGAAAAAACACTAAAACATAGTGTAAAAAAATTTGAAGAAAAAAGAAGAGATGAAACAAAAAATTGTAAAGAAAAAAAAAGAATAAAATATACCTAAACAATTGAAATGAGGTAACGAAAGATTTCATTATAGTTTTTGATTTAAAACATAAAGACACATTAATTGAATGTGTAAAATGTAATCATGTGTGATTTATTTACGTAGTTAACATTATTCATTTTAATTGGTCCACATTAATAGGTGGTAACTTACCGGAAAGGGTAATTAAAAAAATCCCTAAAGACCAAAACAAAATATTCTATAATATTTGTCAAAATGATCATAATAATAAATAATAATAATTTGCCAATCACAATGAATGAAAGATGAATCCAATTAAACAAAACAATAATGATTAAACGAGTAGTTTGATCTTGAAATGGAAATTCACTGTTTATATTTTTAAGTTCAAACACTTAACAAACTCAAATGAAACCTATGGTTTACATAAGAAATCTCTACTAATGAGAGAAGCAGAAATATGAATTAAGCTATTGAAATTGTAACTAAGGTAATTGCAATTTATAAAATGAATCATCAATGAAAGTTTAGTTAAACAACTTATTCGAAATAAGATTGAATAAAGCAATGATCAATCAATCTAACAACATTTTAAACCTAACAATTTTAATATGATTCAAATTATGCAAACAAATATAAAAGTTAGAAGGGAGATAAGATACGACGCCATGATTTATGGTCGTTCACCCCAATAGTCCTAGCTATCGGGTTGGTCCACCCTCGATGAATGAATCCACCAAAATTTGTTGTCTTCCACTACGTTGATTTGAGATTACAAGAGTTTATAATATAATTTTTTAAGCTACTAGATTCTATCAATGATTTAAAGCCTTGTATCCTATACAAAACTCCAAGCTACCCAATCTTTAAGTACTCATTAATTTTTTTTAAGAAGTTAAATAACCCACTTAAATTGGCACCGAAGAGAATTGAATCCGAAACCTTAAGGATGAGCATACTTCAAGTACTCAAGCCAACACCACCAGACCAACAAGTACTCCTTAAAATGAAATACACCGAGATAGTTTGGAGAGAGAGAGTTTTGAGAGAGTGTGTGAATAATTGTTTCAATAATAAAAATGAAAATGGTAAGTTATATTTATAGCGGGAAAGGATAAGAACAAGAGAAAGCACAAAAATAGTTGAAAACCCGTAATGATTTGATACACAGAGAATGATTTAAATTCTATGTAAAAAATTGAACTAGAGTTCTTTTGAAAAATGATTTGATACACGTCCTCATGAGTTTAACTCAGTTGATATGGACAATGCATAATATATGCAAGGTCTGGGGTTCAAATCCCAACCACCACAAAAAAAAGAAAGATTTGATACACATGAAAATTAATGTTTGAACTTTGTAGTTGCGAAACTCTATTCAATGCAGTTATAATCCCAGTCTATATGTAGTATATTTGTTCTTAATCGTTTTATATATTGATAAATGTATGAATTCATCTTAAATAATAACTTACTCCTAGCCATAAGTGTTGAATTTGATCTAATACACTATTCAATCTAACAGGTCACTTTAGAGATATTGAATTGTTATGGTAAGATTTTAGAAATTAATGTTTTATGAAACCTTGGAACTTGCCTGAGAGATTAAATGATTGTAATAGGAGAAGAGAGTTCCGAGTTAAGAGATTAATTATAACTATTTTGTTAATTTATAATGAGATTAGGACAATAACTATAGAGAACAAGTGCAATTTACTAAATAACAAGAAATAGAAGATTAACAAACATGATCATCTTTCTGAAACAAGAGATTGATTACAACTTTTTAAAGGAATAATTTCTAGTACTGATATATCTTTACTTTTAGTAATATCAACAATTTCTGGTTTATCCCTTGTAATTATTTTTAGATTTCAACCTAAAAATTTAATGATTTTTTAGTTTTGAATCCTCTTAACATCAAATTTCAAAATTCCCATGTGATTAGTTGTGATTTCAAAAACAAATTACCAAATTCAATAAGAGTTTAATTTTCTCATGATTAGTTGTGATTTGCTAAAAAAAAAAAAATACTACACTAATTTTTTTATGAATTTCAATTACTAAAACATATTAAAGTGTGACGACAATGTTGGAAAACTGGTCCAAGCCTCCAACTACACGAAATTTCTGATTTCATCATCATTGAAACGAAGCAAAAACGCGCTTCGATTTTCTTCTTTGTAAAAAACTCAACTTCGTTTCTCTGTACTTCTCCGCTGTACGATCCATTCACTGCATCACCCTCTACTTCACTTCTCTCTTTCAACATCTCGCAGGTTCTCTCTCTAAGCAAAACCT
>Ga0228710_1005025_pt1 | contig 20710 bp, 5 predicted proteins | sample MedpolnodulmetaG_FD_177995 | JGI IMG/M metagenome (GOLD analysis project Ga0228710, IMG submission 177995) | Root nodule microbial communities from Medicago polymorpha collected in Santa Monica, California, United States - pink nodules | ecosystem: Host-associated > Plants > Roots > Nodule... | reverse complement strand
ATATTTGTCATTTGCTTTGATGAAGATGCTTTGTTATCTTTGCGAGGTCAGAACGTTCTCGAGAACATTCTCACTGAAACATTCTCACAAAACACATTAGTAGATAACAAGATAATAAATGTAAATATGTGTTAAAAAAAATATAAAGTGAGGATGTTCTCTTCACTTTGTATGACCAGAATGTTCTTTGTGAGAACATGAGAAACCTTTCTCAAAGTAAAAATTCCTTTGATTGATTTCTATTCTCCTGAATCATATCTTGAAAAATGATGGAAGATTTTTGGATCATCCTATGTCTATTATGATAGAATCTTCATGCATATGATCATGAATTTTCTTCCTTGATAATTCTCCAATTAATGAATAATCCATTCATCGGTTGGTTTCTCTTCAAAGTTAATTCTAATTATTTTGATGAAGTAATGAGAATAATTTCGATTGTAATAATCATCTTCATCATGAGAACCTTCTTTTCATCAAAGTTGATAAAGTTGATAATGTTCTCTTCTATATAAGAAGACAATATCTTCTTGGTCAATCAACATTGAATTGTTTGATGATGCAATTCTTCTCATAATTCCTCTCAATGATTCCACACAATGTTTCTTGTTCATTGAGTGTCTTTCAAATATTAACCCTTTATTCCTCAAATCTTTTAAGGCTTGGTTGAAAACCATGCGGTGCTGAGGATGAGTCAATTGATCATAAAATACATTTTCTTGTTGAATCTTCAATCAACACTCATTTGATTCAAACAATATTTTTTTCTATATCTTCTTGGAGATTGTGATGCTACTGTTGTGGTATTCTTTCATTGAATATATATATATGCACTTGTAAGAGATTTATTTCTTGTCTACTTTTCTGAAAAGACTTAAGTGCAAACATCAGTAGATCACCATTCATAAAACTTAGTGTTTATTCTATAAGGTTTGTTATCATTAAAACATTCATCAAAAAGATTTTTGGTTCAACAGCATCAACATGAATGTCATCAATAGGAATAGGCATAGCATCAACATTACCAATGGGAATAACATCAACAAGAATAACATCAACATGAATAACATCAACAAGACTATCATCAATTGGAATTTGTGTTTCTTTTACAATAAATTTATCAAGAGCTCTTGTTTGAGATTCAATTAACTCAGCAATTTTTTTTCTTTTTCCTACGCTTCACAGCGCCAAACTCAAACTTTCTAATCTTAGGCGGCACTCTAGGAGGAGCCAATTTAGGAGGCATAGAGGAAGATTAAAAAAATAAAGAACCTGAAATTCTTCACTGTTCTTGAGCAATTCTGTAATGTCGAAGTTGAACCACATCATTAGACATACAATGTTGAGGTTGAACCATAAAATAAAATAAAAACATAATTACTAATTAGCAACACACACACACACACACACACACACACACACACACATATATATATATATATATATATATATAAATTCAATTCTACACTGAAATTTGAATAATTTTAACAAAAACTCCCAAAACAGTAAATATGCAAAAATCAATTATTACTAATTATGTTAATAATCAACCAAATCTCTATCAATCTTTATTTTAGCAATTTCAACATTCAACAAAAATCATCCAATTTCATGAAAGGAAGTAAAATAAATTAATGAAAGAGATGTTATTTACTTACCAAACAATGTTGTCTTGGAAAGGGGAAAACCGATTGAAACCTTGAGAGTCTACGTGAATCAGTGATGAAGCCTGATGATGGTGAATCAGTTGATGATTGGTCAGTGATGATTGTTGTGAATCGGTGATGGAATGGGAGTGGAGCGTGAAACTAAGTATGGAGTACAGACAACGCGTTTCTGAACCTGTGAGGAATGGAATAATATTTTTTTTATTAGAGGATAGTATACTACTGAGTATTAAATTTTTTTTGAGACCCACCTTGAGGGAGGCCCAGCTCACTTGAGCTGTTTAAGTAGATAAATAAATTAATCTAGTAAGGATATACATTGAAAATAGTATATCATATCAAAATATTATGATCTAAACGTTTTTTTTTTAAGGATGGTCTAAACGTTATATTACTCAAATCATTCATTTGCACCCCTAAGTCTCCTGTGAAGGTGAGAAAAACACTGGGGGGTTGAATTGTGTTAGCTTTTTCTTCATTTTTCCTACTGATGTCACAATTCAGAAGCAACTGACTATTAGCTTCTAAAGTAGTGATCAGAGACTTAATGTGCAGCGGATAAAAACAGAGTAAGAGAGAGAAGAAAGACACAAAGCAATTATATAGGTTCCTTCCACAAACCGGGAGTAGTCCTGTCCCCCTTGCACTTCCAAGGAGATTTCACTAACAAAGTAATCTTCAAATTACAAGTACTCAAGTACACAAGCAAGAGATTTCCAATGCTCAAGCACACAAGCAAGAGACTAGTACAACTACAAGAGACTTACAAATGCTCAAGCACAACTGCAAGAGACTACTAATGCTCAAGCACACAAGCAAGAGACTTACAAACAAACAGATTTACACAGAAAATTGTTTGAGTTTGAACACTTGATATACAATCAGTGGTGTTCTCAATACAAATCAATTACAGACTCTTTAGACTCTTGAGACTATAGAATTTATAAAATGTGGACTATTCTTAAGAAATTCTAAGTAACTTTGAAATGCAAACAAAACAGAGTATGAACTTTGAAATGTTTAGAGAGTCTAACTTTTGAATGCGTGTGTATTGCTTTCTTGTCTGTATGTTGTATATGTTGTGTGTTCAACTATCAGGTCTTCGCTCCTTTATATAGAGGTGTGAAAGAGACGTTGGAGACTTGCCAGCACACATACACAAAGAGTCGTTTGAAGCTTGTTGATCACCAATGATCTTTTGCCTGATATGGTTATTGTCCTATGAAGGATAAATTTCAAATTCATTCCTTGTATAAAGGAACATTTCTGCAGGCAGAGCTGTTACCCTTGTCTTGTTGCAAAGCACGACCAAAGTAGTGGAGAAGGTGGTTGTACAGTTCGTACATTTGTCCTTTTTCAACGCTCTTGATAGAATAAGCATTCTGAGCTTTCAAATTTCATCTCAAGACCGTTGTTGCACTTCTTTACGTCTTTAGCAACTCTTAGGCAGGATTAAATGAGATTCCAGCTTTAAGTTCTTCAGCTCCTGATGAACTTCAGCTTCTGGTGAGGTTGCTTCTGATGAGGTGCTTCTGATGAAGCTGCTTCTGATGACGTCATTACTTCAGGAGCGCTTTTGAACTTCAGGAGCATTATTCTTCAGACGCTTCAAGCTAACTTTTTGTTGATTCTTTTGCTCTCTTTTGTTCTTTCAGAACCCTTCAAAGATATAAAATTTTGTCTATGGTCCTGTACACTTGAACAAATATTAGCATATGCAATTGACAATTTTTAATACCTTGTTATCATCAAAATCTTAAGGGTGACATATGTTAAACATTTTTTGTTCTAACAATTTCCCCACTCTAAGAGTAATGTTTGTTAAACGCATTTTGTTCCAACATCTTGTATGTCAGAAAGTTTCAACTTTAAAATCTTATATTTTATCACAAATAAATCCTATTTAGAGATATGTTTTACGGTTTATTTACAAATCATCTTATAAAACATGCCTCTGAGAATGTTATAGGTTGTATCATACTTTAAAAAAAAATAAAAAAATCCAGAAATAACATATTAGATTTGAGTCTTGAATTTTTAAAACATGGAAGTCGATTGAAAACCAGCAAACAAATGTAAACACATATCATCATCAAACACAAATCCCCTAACCAAACACATTTTAAAAAGGTTATATTCTGGGGTGTGGATTTCTATTGTCTAGGTCTAACTTTCTATCATGTAGAATTGGTGGATTTCCCTTTTAAATTTTTAGGAATACTAGTGAGAGAAAATCTCAAGATGTTTCATAGCATCCAATATTGTTGTAGTCTTTAAAAAAGAGTTTATCTTTGGAAGAACAAATTACATTAATCAATTCAGTAATTAATGACTTTTTTGCCTGTTTATTTTTTATTTTTTTTAATAAGGGATCCAAGAAGGTGATTCACAAACACATATCACTACAAAAGACTTTTCTCTTTGAGCTTAAAACAAAGATAGGAAGAAGACTCGTTGTGTAGGTTGGGATAATATTTTGTTTACTAAAGAATGATGGGAGGTCTTTGTGTGAATGATATTGAACTATTTAATGTATATATTTTGTTTATGGATAAGAATACAACTTGATATGGTTTATAATGTATTAAAAAATGACTGATTCTTGTACACGTTGTTCTAGTTTGCTTCTCATTTTTTTATACAAATAAATCCACTCTTTTTTTTATTGACTGCAAATGAGTAAGTTTTCTTTTTTGACGGTATGCAAATTATGAAGTTACACCTTAAGATCACTAATAAGGTGTATTAGACAAGTTTTAATAGGTCAATCCCTGTAGAATTTGTTAATTAACTTACACTATCTAATTAATCTTTTAGTAGATCAAACTAGAAGCTAGTTATCTTAAGATGCTTTTAACAAATGCTCTAGTAGTTTTTGTTTGACGGGAAATGCTCTTATAGTTAGTTATAACTTACTAATTTACCTCCACTAATTTATCTACGAGATATATAAAACAGAATAAAATATTTTGCTTGACCTTGTTAATTCCATTACTTAGGAGAACCAGAAACTTATCAATTTAATCAAGTACACTTTCTCTTTCTTATATTGGATAAATGTGTGTTTTTTTTGTCAAGAATGTGTGCTTTTTTTATCAACACAGTATTTCTTTGGTGCCTTGCAGATATATATAATCTATAAACTATAGATAACTAGACTGTGTAAATTCATATATTGTTCTAAAGATATCCCTGTACTTCGATTTGCTTATCTTATCAAAACAAATAAATTGTTTTGTTTATCTTTATATTTACACGCCTTCTGGCCCAATTATATGGGTTTGGTTTACTTAATCAGATAACATCGTAATTATTTACTTTTAGATTTATGAGAAAATGATTGTACACCTCATTCATGATCCATATGAATAGTTGCTTCATTATTTGTGTTTTTTAAAATTATTTATAAAGGTCTATGTTTGTCTTTATCAATTGCAACAAAATTTAGTGACTATAGCTACTTTTAGTATAAATTTAAAGTAAAAATACTGTAGTTTCCATTATAAAACTTTCAATTTAGTTGGTGAACTATTATTCTCTCTCAAATACCATCTTTAAATTCAGGGTTGGTCTTTTAAATTTGGATGCTTTGGAAGAATCAAGAGACCTATAAAAAATCCAAAAAAATAATAAGATTAAGAGAAATGAACCGAAAAGACTATTAAACATTTCATTTGACTTTGTATAAGATGGAGACATGGGCGAATCCTTTTGTAGCTGAGGGGTAGCTTTGGCTACCCTAATTTTTTTTTTTTTTTATATTGAATAACTAGGTATATTAATGTAGTTAGCAACCCCAATAATATATTTTTAGCTAACTCAAACAAATTCATTTGCAAAAACTTGGCTTAAATTAAAATGTTAAAAAAAAAAAATTATCAATAGTGAAAACATATTTTGACATTTCGGTCTCTACAACAACTATAATGAAAACATTTTTTGCAACAAAAATTATCAATACTCAAATAAAATGAACGATAGTTTAACACAAATAGCTTATTTGTTGATCTTGAAAAATAAATTGTTAGTCTATTTAGCAAATTTTCAACTATGAAAGTATTTGTCTCCTTGAAGCCTAATTTTATAGAGATTAAACATATTTAACCCTTAAATTTAACATATAAAATTTTAAAAAAGATAATTTTTCTTTGGCTAAAAAAAATTCTTTGTATTTGGCCCCCTCGTAAAAATTACTTTAGCTTCGCCGCCGGATGGAGAGATGTTTTTTGTTTACAAATTGAGATGGAGAGATTAGACATAGAGAATGATAATTAGAAAGAAAAGAGACTCATAAACTAGGTAAAATATTGTGACTTTTGAATGTTAACATGCAAAAGAGAAAAAAAAACTGATTTCTTTATTATTCATAACACCCCATATCATTAATTTTAGTGCCCCAGTTAGATTACCCACTCATGCCTCATGGTTTAGTTAATAAAATTATGGATGTAATTAATGTTTCTTGATATATGTAGTTGACTGATTTCATTTTTTTCATTTAGTCACGTCATTTTTTAGTTTTGACTTCGTAGTGTCCTTATAACTTTGTCGCAACTAGCATTTTACATATTTTTTTATGGGAGCATACACGCACAGACAGTTAAAAAAAATTGGCGTCTATAAAATTATGGTGCTCTAGACTACCGCCCTCTCAGCCCGTGCTCAGGGCCACCCCTGCTAAAACCATAAGCTCCAATAAATAGTTTCTATATTATTATTAATACATGGATTTTGTTTACAACATTAATTCATTGAGTTAATTAGTTCTTCAATTGGTTTAAATATACGAAAAAGAATGATATTCTAGGGACTGCATCGATGGAATTGAAATAGTTGAAGTACAATTTATCTTATTTTTATAGTTTACAAACCAAATCAGAGAGATGAACAATTTATGGACAAATTAATAGTTTATTCAATTTAGTTGTTAAAATTTTTACTTAGCAATAGTTAATTATTTTTATCAAACAAAAAATTATTATTTTCCTCCTGCAAAAATAAATAATTGAGATGAAGCAGTAGGTTGAGGAGAGGCCAATAATTGACGTAGGAGGTTGTAGGGTTGGGAGGAGGAAAAGTTGGAGGAGTGTTGTGTCTTGTTGAGTCCTTTTGTTTTGTTGAGTCCTATTGCTAGTAGTGCTTATAATTTTTTGCACTCGGTGGATCATAACATTATTGCTAAAAATAGTCATTAAATTTGGAATAAATATGTTCATCTGAAAGTAAGACTCTCTATGTGGGAGCTTCTTTGTTATCGTATTTCATTGAATGACAATTTATTTAGATGGGACCGGGTAATCTCAGCCAATGCTTAGCTTTGTGTGAGAGGTAGTAATTTGGAGGACACATATCATATTTTTCTGCATTGTGATTTTTACAGGCAAATTTGAAATGATGTTTATAACTAGTTAGGCTACATCTTGGTCATTTCTTATTATATTTTGGATCATGTAATTCGTTCAGAACCTTGTGAGGCTTTTCAAAAAGTTATGTGACCCTTTTAATTTGATATGATTTTCCACTGTTTGGATCATCTTGAGAGAAAGATGTTGAATAAGAGAGAAAAAAGAGACATATGTTGAAATACCGCGTGTCTGAATAGCACTATGGAATGTCTATTATATAGGAGTTAGGTAACTTAAGACTAAGCTATGACATATTTACAGAATAAATATTCTACATAATATTTTATCCTAATTTACTTAGAGAGTAAGTAAAATATATTTACAATGTAAATATACCATTTTCTATTTATTTAATAAATAAATATCAACACTCCCCCTCAAGTTGGAGCATATAAGTCAAATGCGCCAAGCTTGCCACATATATAACTTGTTCTAGGACCTCGTAGAAATTTTTTAAAAATATATGTCAATTGGTCATTTGAATTGACAAAGCTTGTGACAATATCGCATGATTCAATCTTCTCTTTGATAAAGTGGTTGTCTATCTCAATATGTTTGGTCCTCTCATGAAAGACTGGATTTGAGGCAATATGCAACCCGACTTGATTGTCACATATAAGTGTCATTGGTCGTGCTTCTTTGAATTGAAGTTCCCTGAGTAACTACTTCAACCAAATGAGTTCACATGTTACTAGTGCCAAAGCCCTATATTCGGCCTCATTACTTGATCTTGCAACTACATTTTGTTTCTTACTCTTCCAGGATACCAGGTTTCCTCCAACAAGTACACAATACCTAGAAGTAAATCATCTATCGATAGGTGAACTTTGTCCAATCAGCATCTGAGTAGCCAACTATCCGAGCATGTCCTTTATCTTCATAAATGAGACCTTTTCCTGGAGCACCTTTGATGTATTTTAGAACCCAGATAACAGCTTCCATCTGTTCTTGGCATGGAGAATTTAAAAATTGGCTTACCACAGTAACTGCAAACGAAATGTTTGGACAAGTGACTGTAAGGTAATTCAATTTCCCAACCAATCTCCTATACCTCCTTGAATCAGATAACAGTTCCCCCTGATTGGGTAGAAGTTTGACATTAGGATCCATAAGAGTATCAACTAGCTTGGCATTCAAAAGACATGTTTCTTCAAGAATATCCATAGCATATTTTCGTTGTAATATTACCAGACCATCCTTAGATTGGGCTACCTCAATACCTAAAAAATAACGAAGTTTACCAAGGTCTTTTGTCTGAAACTGAGTATAGAGATTGTGTTTCAACTGGTGTATTATCTGCTCATCACTACCAATTATGACAATATCATATACATAGACAATAAGGTAAATGCATCCTTGGGCTGAGTGACGATAGAAAATAGAATGGTCAGCTTCACTACGCATCATACCAAATTGTTGCACTACTGTGCTGAATCTGTCAAACCAAGCTCTAGGAGACTGCTTAATACCATAAAAGGATTTATGTAGTCGACATACCATATTAGATGACTCCCCATGAGCAACAAATCCATGTGGTTGCTCCATATATACTTCCTCTTCAAGATTACCATGTAAAAATGCATTTTTAATATCAAGTTGATGGAGAGGCCAATGTCGCATGACTGCAATGCAGAGAAGAAGTTTAACTGATGCCATCTTAGCAACAGGTGAAAAAGTGTCACTATAATCCAACCCAAAAATCTGAGTGTATCCCTTGGCAACCAACCGAGCTTTGAAATGATTAATCTTACCATATAAACCAACCTTTACATATGAATCCACCGACAACCGACCAAAGATGTCCCAAAAGGGAGAGGAACTAGCTCCTAAGTACCACTGCTTTGGAAAGCACACATCTCGTCAATCATTGCTTGCCTCCACTCAGGGTTAGATAATGCTTTACCTGGAGATATAGGAATAGAAACAGAGGATAAAGAAGACAAACATGTGTAATGTAAAGGAGAAAGACTGTGATACACAAATCAATATAATGAGGAGATGGATTATGTGTTGGATGGATACCTTTACAAACATCAATGGGAAGATCAGACTCAAGCTGCGAGACCAAATCTGGTGATGGTGTCGGAGGAGGATCTGCAATGGCCTCTGAGACATTGCCCGATGTAGGAACAAGCATAATAGAGGGTGGTTAACGACGGTGATAAGTTTGAAATGGACGAGACACTGAGGGATCAACTGTAGGTGGATCTAGTGGGATAGAATCACGAGGTTCGTGGGGAACAATTGTAGGCGAACCAAGAATAATTTATGGAGGAGGTTCAAAATAAAATTCCTGAAGTGGCAACCGGAGTAGAAGCACGGTTTGCCGAATTTTTTTCCCACCGGAAGACAGTGGTTCCACAGGGTAAACATGGATTAGGGCTGTCTCTCAAAAGACTCTAGATACCATGTTGAATAAGAGAGAAAAGAGAGACATATGTTGAAATACCGTGTGTCTGGATAGAACTATTGAATGTCTATTATATAGGAGTTAGATAGCTTAGAGACTAAGCTATGATATATTTACAGAATAAATATTCTACATTATATTCTATCCTAATTTACTTAGAGAGTAAGTAAATATATTTACAACGTAAATATAATATTTACTATTTATTTAATCAATAAATTTCAACAAAAGAAATGCTCGAATTTTCCAGAAAAATGAGGAACTTCTACATCATCTCCTTGATAAAATTAAGATTCAATCTTATTGGTGGCTGAAGGTAAAACAAGCCAATTTTACTTTTAACTGCCACATGTGGTAGCTCAATCTCCTTTTATGGTTGGGAGGTGTTTTTTAATGTCACTTTTCTTGGCTTTCTCTCCGGTGTTTTATCCCTATTTTTGATGCAATTGTTACTTTTTCTTATTTGCTTCTCTCTGACACTCCTTGTGCAGAAAAATAAAATTGTTTAGTTAATAAAATCAATTTTATCTTATTCAAAATATAAAAATAAAAGTAATAATCAAAATGGGTTAAATCTTGCTCAAGATGACAAACTATTATAACGTGCGAATCGATGTTTAATATCCAACACCTATGAATAAATTTGTTGATGACATAATACTAGAAAGTATACTAATGTGTCGACAAGTAGTAATGTTTATAAAAGAGTTGGTCTCCACATAAATTGTTTAGATTCAACTCTAAGACGTCGATTATAATTAGGTTATTGGTTACAAATGGAGGGTATTTAACGTGGCAAAATGGTTGATTTATTTCCTTAAGCGGGAGATAAATATAGTATGTCATGTTAAATTTCCTAAATTGAACTATTTGAGTAACTAACAATTATAAATACAATGTTATTTACTACTTAATTTTAATACCTATGAACAAAATATCTAGGCCGAAGTATTCGTCACTAAATCGTTTCAATTACTATTGCTTCCTAATGTCGTAGGTGAGCCATAACCACTAAAGGTTTAAGAACTCCAAAGTAACTAACAATATTATTAGTTTATATCTAAATCTAATCAATAATTTAATGATTAAAATAGGTCAAACCATAAATTTAGGGTTAATCAACATTATGACCTAATTCGATTTATGAACATCAATGAACACATAAAAATCATTAAGAATAATTTTCACTGAATAAAATAGCAAATTAATCAACCAAAATTCATAGAATCATTCAAAGTTACATGAACAAATAATTATAAGTGATGGTAAATTTAGTCAAGTGCAGGTGCGATCATACCAGCACTAATGCACCGGATCCCATCAGAACTCCGCAGTTAAGCGTGCTTGGGTGAGAGTAGTACTAGGATGGGTGACATCCTGGGAAGTCCTTGTGTTTCACCTCTCCCACCCTTTCTTGTCAAATTTTTTTTTAGTCAAGTGCACCAAATTGTATCAAGTAATAAAGTAGTAAGTTATTCGTCTCCACATGGATTGTCATTCAACTCGCTAATTAGCGAAATATATTTAAAAAGGAAATCAAAGAAAAAACATTTGAAGGTGGTTGTAGGGTTTTAATTGTCCTTCACAATGCGAGATTAGGTTTGGTTAATTCAGAATTTAACGGTGATTATGGAATCCTTGAATCATCCCTTCATCTTTTTTGGAAATTAAATCGATGAATCATTAAATTATAACTTGTCATATGTTTGGAATTAAGAAAGTAGAACATAATCTCGTGATGAAAATGTGGAAGTTTATTTTAGCATCCCCTCAATTCAACCATATATAATTGCGAGTTTCCCTTAAGATGAGTTATAGCCCTAAATTCATACTTATATTCATTTATATTAGAAAATAAGCAATTCACTATTGCCTTACTCCAATGGAATCAGGGTCATCAATCCTAATACACCTCATCTAAGATGCAATATTGAAACAAATATATACGAATTAAATCAGACTTTAGATTAAAAACTGAATAAAAAATTTAATAATATAATCCAAAAAATAAGAAGGGGTTCATCGTGGAACCCTAATCAAAGAGGTTTAGTTGTCTATGGCAACCGACGTCATTAGAGCAATATAAAAACATACCCTAGAGAGAACAAGAGGAGGATGGAGACCCTCTGCCTTAAAGCTCCTGATGCTTCACTCTTGCCTTTTACCACTAGCTTTCTGAATGAATAAAGGAGTGTGCAATGGTCTCTATTTATAGTGCATGATTACTTAGAAGGTGAAGATATTGAAAATAGGATTTTTCCATCAAAACGACTTGGAAAACAAGAAAACAAAACTTTCATCACGTGTCCATGCTTGGGTCACATGGTTTGGTACGCATGGGTGCATGGGGCAGTGTTGGTTGCTGTCCCATGTACAGGGGCGCATGAGGTAGCCCTTCCTTTGTGAATTCAACAATTTTCGACCTTTTTTCACGCGTTCTTTCCTCTTGCAATGTCTTGGAACTTCAAATGAAATTTCTTCACTTTATATTGTCTTCAAATACCTTATAAAAACCATTGAACTTCAATCTTCATATCATTGATCCTTCACTTGATGTCTTGTTTTCTTGATTTACATGATTTCTCACTAAAAGCACCTATGAAGTTGCATGATTTAGGATAAAAGTGAATTACAACAACTTGAATTGAAACAATACAAAACGTTCCTCAAACCATTGACAACTCCTCTAATTGACTTCTAATTTGCCTTCAAATGCAAAGAAAACAACTAAAAACATAGCTAAAATCATCATATGTTTTTCCATCATCAATAGGAAGTTCCTCTTTCATGTCCTAATTTAAAGAGGATTAGCTTCTCATAGTTGCTAAACATATACAATTAGGTATGAATATGAAAGCATGAAAAAAAAGGATCATTGATTGATGATTCCTTGGATCTCGTATGACTTCGGTCACTCAAATCCTTATGAAATCATTTTTCTGCCTTCGTCTGCTCGTTAAAAGGTATTTTTCACTAACCTAAGGGTTCAGTATTTACAGGCGCACATACCCCTAAGTTTTTGCGAAATTGGATCACAATGCGAGGCCAACCGAACTAATCCCTTTGGCCTCATGTTCTATTCTCACGATACGAGACTCATAACCTATGATACGAGATAGAAAATGGTGATTACCTTGATTTCCAATCGTATTATCGCAATGCAGGGCTCATAGCTTGCGATGCAAGACATGTAATAGCATGAATAATGCACAGTAACCATATTCTGAAATTACAACCGACAACAACAAGTGGAAAAGAATTGGCACCAGGCAGAATTAAATTCAACATATATGCCTCCTTTTCAGCATTCCTCAACAAAGGCTATTGGTTTATGTATATGTGATAAGGACGAACATTATGTGTTTACAACCAACGCTAATAGCATCCATATAGAGACGGCGTAGCACACTCTACACCTAGTTATAATTTTTCTTATTTTCTGGAAATTATTAGCGTCGACCTAACCGAGGCTAATATTGGGCGGACCCATAAAAAACTTTTTCGAGCAAATTTAGAGTCTGCCTATCCGACTCTACTATTTTTGTTAATAAAATTTTAATTTCTATATAAATATTATGAAACATTTTTATTCAAGTCAACAAAAATTTCACTCTAAAGTTTTTCCCCCTCTTCACTTAGTAAAAAATAAAATTACTTACCTAAAAATCTCCACCACTCATCTACAAACCTTATCATCTCCACTTTTCATCATATCATCATTCACCTAGAATAACAAAAATACCACAAAAATCATTGTTCACGTTCCTTCTTTCCTTCAATCCTTCCAGAATCCATCGATCCTCTCCTTCGAGATCCAGATTCAATCATTAACCTAGTGATCGTTTGCACCTCTCCTTCAATCCTTCACACCTCTCCTTGTACCCTTTCAGAATCCAACACTCACTGATTGTTTTTCATAGTTACCCTTTCTTCTTTCATCCATCACCCTCTTCCTCTTTAACGCAATGAGTGTTTTTCATCTTCGCACCTCTCTCCCTCTCTCTCATCTAGTGATTGTCTGAAGGTAGTTTTCTCTATTGCAAAGTGATTGTTTAAAGGTGTAATTTTATTTTTTCTTTGTGAAATGGGAAATGATTGTTTGAAGGTGTGATTGAAAATTGATGTTTGTTTTTGCAGATGTAATGTAGAAGAATGGGTGGGGCAATTACCAATCTCCAAATAAAAAGATGGGCCCTCACGTGCTTATCTTTCCGTTATTTTTATTGTGTTAACGTTTGAAAATTATGAACAATGTTTTTTTTTTTTTTATGAAATTTTGATTTTGATTAAAACTAAAAATATAAATGTTTGTTGTTTTCAACTTATAACAAACTAAATTAACCATGACTATCAATTTCAATGACACCAACGATATAACAAAAATATATAATCTAAATTTTTTATTAATGACACTAACACCAATCTTTATTTCAGAAAAAGTTATTTAAGGGTATAATTAAGATAATGAAAAGTAAGTATAAATATACCCATTTAGTTTGTTACACTTTTTAAATGATAAAGGAAAAAAACAGACATATATATTCATATTGTGTTTGTTATATTTTTTTTAATATTTAGATTTATTCTTATCTATTTGTTACATGTGTTATTTGTATTGAAAATTAATTATATTTTTGAAAAGAGAAAAAGTCAACCCAAAAAGGTGAAATGAGTTATTTTCTTTTATATACAGTGTATAGATAATGTGTTTGTGGTGCCCTTAGAAATATTAGTCATGTGCAATTGCACACTCTAAACTTGCTCATGCCACCACTATATAGTAGTAATTTCATTTGTGCAAAGAAACAAATTAAGTTATTTTCTTAGCACATATCAAATATTGAGTTTGAATTATTTTCTTGTCAATATTTTTCAAACCATTATTGGAGTTTTTGGCTTTATAGTGGATGTCTTGATATTTCTCTACAAATTAATACCACTAGCTGAGTGCAACAATGTATGCCATAGAGAAAGCAAAGGAGATGAACTGGCATAATGTCTGGTTAGAGAGTGATTCACAGCCAAGGGCTCTCAACCAAAATGTAGATGTTCCTTGGTGTCTAAGCAACATGTGGAAAAATTGTAAAAACATAGCCAAAAGCTTGAATTGTTTATGCATTCACATATTCAGGGATAGGAATTAGCAGATGCACTTCGCAATGATTGAAGAATCCTCCTGCTTTCATCTTACCTTTGTTGTATATAGACATCTTAGGTCTTCCTTTTTTATTTTTTTATACTCAATTGTGTAATGAGTTCAGGCCATATCCTAATTCTTTTAATGCATTTTCTACACTTTTATAAAAAATTATAATGATTAAACGATGACTCCATAAAACATTCAGTATTTTACAATAAAGATTTAAGGCTTAAATTGTATTTAGTCTTTGCACTTTCATCCAATTTTGGCTTTGGTCCCTGTACTTTTTTTGTTTGGCATTGGTCCCACTCCCTATACTTTATAAAACTTTTGGTTTTAGTTCTTCTGTTAAATATCTGTTAAAAAAAACCAAAACTAACAGTGTGTCACGTGGATCAATCATGGCACGCCACATAGCACACTAAAAGACAAAAAAATCAACTTTTTAATTATTATTTTATTCATTATTTATTAACTTAAAAATTTCATTAGTCTTAAAAATATTACTTTTATTTTTTAAAAACATTTAATGAAATTATTATGTTTTATTATTGTTTTGTTCATTATTTTAATTTCTCTAAAAAGATTATAATGAAGAAAGCCACTTTACTGTTCCTTTCATTTTATTATTAAACTTTCTCTTTCTCCTTGTTACACAAACATGGTAGCTACTATCTAGTTATTCTACCTTTTATCATAGATGAATAATTTTTTGTTAGGTGAAAAATAATGAGATCAAATAGATTTGATGAGAACAGTGTAATGCAACTCTATTATTTTACAACAAATGTTAGTATTTGTAAATAGTAGGGATCGAATTTTAAATCTCTTTTTTCTTTGTTAATTAATATTTTTCTTTTATGAATTATGTGATCAACTTCCTTTTCTTTTTCTTCATATTTTTGCGTCTCAATGTTAATATTCTTTCTGGAGTTCAAGGTTAAAGAGAAAAGAACAAGAAAAAAGTATTAAAGGAACAGTTGCATCCTATTTAACATTTAAAAGAATAATAACAAGCTCTGGAGAGTTCATGGAATTTGGTGCTGCTTAAGGGAATCTTTTCGAAATACTGTCTATGACACACAAAGCTTTTATTCATTGGTCTGGCAGAACAAAAACTCTTACTCATATTTAAGGCAACACTTACACATCTTGCCATGTATTTTTTCACTCTTATTATTACTCTTCTTTCTATTTTAACTTTGTTTTTTAAGTTTTTGAGCGACCAAACCTAAATGGCAAACAACCTAACCCTATGTTTGATGGTGGCATTTAAGGTACACAAATGATAGAATTTGTGTACCTATACCCAAATATAAGACTAGCCATTGATCTATAACTTAAAATTTCAAGGGCAACGATTTCAGAAGGTATATTGAGGGTGAGAAGTATGCAGTTATTTTCCGATCAAAAAGCTATGGATACAGTATATTTATAGTTATAGGCCATGGCTACGGCTACAGTGCCTGTAAACAATGAATCTTGGTTGGATGCATATACAGTACTCTTTCCCTTTTATAGTTCTTAAAATTCTTATTTAAAATTTCGTATCTAAAAAATAAAATAAAATAATTAATACATATGTCTATGAGAAATGTAATTATCAAGTCTTAAATGCTTCACAACTAACATAAAAAATGGATTAAATATATTTAGGTTTTTTAATTTAGCTTTTTATATCATGTGTAAATTTGTACATGTTAAAAAATTTAAAATAGTATGTTTAACAAAATATATTAAATATATATAAATTTTAAAGAATAATTATTATTTTTTATTAAAAATTTGATACTTAATATTAAATATATATAAATTTTAAAAAATAATTATTGTTTTTTATTAAAAATTTGATACTTATAGTTGTTTTAACACACGCAATATAACACATGTTAGACAAACTTATATATTTATGTGTTTTCTCAAGAATATTTATGTGTTAAAAATGGAACACATAAATATTCCTTTGAAAAAATACATTTTGATATTTATGTGTTATATTGCATGTGTTAAAACACATTTTTGATATTTATGTCTTAAAAAATGGAATTGTATGTGCGTATACAAATACAACCAAGATTCATGGTTTACAAGCACTGTAGCTATAGCCATAGCCATACCCTAAAATATACTGCACGTAGCTTTTTGGTCAGAAAATATAACTGCATACTTCTCACCCCCAGTATACCTTCTAAAATCGTTGCCCTTGAAATTTTAAGTTAGAGATCAATGGCTAATGTCATATTTGGGTATAGGTACACAAATTTTATCATTTGTGTACCTTAAATGCAACCATGTTTGATATTACAATTTCTGTATATCATAATTACAGTGATTCACCGTGATTTTTTAAAATTTATATTCTGTGAATTATTGTGATTCTGACATATCTATTGTAATACCATGCATACACACTAAAGTGTATCAGTTTAAACTGCAAAAATTCTAAAACACTTTTTTCATCTAATATGTTTTTATTAATTTACTTTTTTTTAGCATTAACTATTTATATCTTTTTGTAAGAATTATCTAATTCACACATTGATTCAATTTTATTGAAATTGTATATATTTAAGTCCGTCCTACATTGTTGTGGTTGTTTGATTATGCAATGTGTGTGCAAACTTGCACTACTAAAAAAGCAAAATTTTGTGAGGGAAATTTAGAGAGGGAAAACGTGAAATCCCTCTCTAATCCCGTCACTAAATTTTGTGGCTAAGGAATTTGTGAGAGAATTTATTTTTTTCGTCACTAACTTTCTTCTTAATTTTGCTTTTTCTATAGGTGTTGGATACATTTATCTTATATAATGTAGCTTTTTTTGAGTGAGATTCAAATTCATTTAACATGGTATCAATGTTGGATTAATGAGAATAATATGAGAATCAAAACTTAGTCACCACTAAAAAAATAATATGAGTATACATATATAGCAAACAACTAAAAATATGTTTATGTATACTCTCTATTTCTCTCTTCTCCTTGTCAAAACTTAGTCACCACTTTTCTTGTTCTTTAATTTATCTAAGAGGGGTAATTTAGACCCGAAATCACCCATTTGAATTGCTTTTTCTTTTTCTTTTTCTTTTTTAGTTAAATAAATGATTTCACATCTTTTCACTCTTCTTTGTATGCTTTTTTTGATATTATTGTTGTTTATGTTGATTTCCCATGTTTGTATGATACTGTAACACCCACAACTGATGAGAGCAAGAGAGTGGTTGTCGGTGCACAAGGCACGACAATGAGCGGTTTCCGACAACTTTTAGAGGAACCGAATCACATCGGAATGAGAGGGATCCTGAGGCCGTGTAGGTATGGGACTACATGGTTGAAGGAAGGCTTATAAGAATTGTTTGGTACTACCTATATCAACAAGATGCATCTTCTTTTTGGTAGCCCATTCCATAGGAACTCCACAGTTAAGCGTGCTTGACTTGGAGTAGTCTTTGGATGGATGACCTACCGGGAAGTTTCCCGGTAAGCGTGTGAGTGAGGACAAAACACGCTAAAAAGACTCGTGTTGGTTTGTAGGGTCGGTCGACAATGCTTCAAGTCGTGTGGGATGTTACAAATATGCTTTTGATTTCTCGTCTTAATACGGTGTTTATTTGATTCATGTTGAAAGAGTATAGCTTTGATTGACTGCAAATTCAATCAATGACTTTGACGTCGTCAACGTTGCAGATCCGGATGCACGTATATTCTAGAGATTTGAACATAGTCTATTTGTAGGCATACATACACTGTTGTTTTATGCCATTAACATAGATGATATAAGTATGCTCGTAGATTCTTCCTTTATGTTTCTAGCGACTTTCAATTTGTATAGTATTGATGTACTCAAAACTTGAATGAATATCGTTTATTTTTGTAAAAAAATTATTTCGCGAGTATTTTTCGCCATACAGTGAGTGATTAAAGTACCAAATGTAAGGTTTGTCATTAAATACCAAATTATTATTTTTTTTTATATAAAAAATACCAATGTAATACTACAATAGGTAAACTAATTTTTGAAGGAAAATCTTCTCAGTCATGTATGTCATTTCTTAGATTCTATGAAATATGAGAAAGCTCACATCGAAAGATAAGTACATAACTAAGTACATCATAATTCCTTGAGAATGACCGTAATTGAGAAGAGGAATAATTTTATCAAATTCTCAGCACCAATCAACGTGGATTGTGCCCCCTTTTAAGTTGAGTTTATGAAATATGTCCTTGATTTGGAAGGGCTCACTACATTCATTTGTGTGTAGATATGTTCTGTTAGCTAAAGCCTAGTAACGGATGAAGTTAGAGGTGAAAAACTAAGGGGTTGTTTGTTTCCTTGTTTAAAAAGTTATTTTCAGGAATGTGAATGTTGCAATCATAGATTCATACGTTTGTTACAAAGTTAAAAAATTAACTCTCAGGAATAAAACATTTTTAGGAAAATAATAACTTCCATCTATCCATGATTTTATTTTCAAGGAAAATGGATGAGAATAAAAGGTTTCCAAGTAAATAGTAATAAAATTGAAATAACTATCCATATACCCACTGTCACAAATAATTCACATGAATTTGACCATTATTTACCAAACACAATTTTTAAAGAATACCCAGGAATAAAATGCCTATTATTATTTCCCATAAAATGTTATTCCCATGAGTAAAATTTTCAACCTTCAAACAAATGCCCCTAACAAATTTATTTTGTAGTATTCAGTAAAATTAGTTGTTGAACTAATTGATAAATATAAAATAACAAAATATTATATAATTAATATTTAACTCTTTTAGTTAAGATTACGAGACTATAATTGAAATAAAAACGATAATATGTATATCTATTTGAAATAATTTATCAAAAAATGTTTAAACTAGTTAAAAAAAACTATAAATCCATGAAAAAAATGTATATTAAACAGGTCTATTTTACTCATATATATTTTTCCTAAAAAGAAATCATAAACTTATAAGTTATCATTTTTTTTAGAGCATTATAAGTTTTTTTTTGTTTGACAAGTAGAGCATTATAAGTTATCATTTATAAGCTCGAATGTTGGACTCGGGAAACAGAGTAAAAAAATTATAAAAATAGTGTAGTGCATTTGAATGTGCAAAAGAAATAAGCAAAGCAAATGACACCATATGCCAAATGGAAATGGTCCCACTTAATTAAATTGATTGACAAATGGCTGGTTTACCTAGGAGATATATAAAACAAAATATTTTGCTTGACCTTGTTAATTCCATTACTTAGAAGAACCAGAAAATTATTATTTTAATTATGTACCCGTTCTTATCAACACAGTATTTTAATGTGGGGCCTTGCAAATATAAACTATAAACTATAGAGAACAAGGAGGGTATAAAACTAAATAGTTCTTCTAAAGTCATCCTTGTACCTTGCTTTGCCTATCTTATCATCAAAAATATGAGAAATATTATTGATACTCTAACATTTTATTTGATTTTCATTATTTTACTAAGGCTTTGTTTGGAAATTTGAAGTGGAAGGAAAGGAAAGGCTTTGACGGGTGCAAAATATGTGGAGAAATAGAGAAATCTTTCAAAAAATTTAATTTTTAGAGAATGATAAATTAATGCATATGATTACTTTATTTTTAATTTTAAAAATATTATAACAACATAGATTAAATTTGAATAATTCTTATTAACCCCCCAAAACCCTCCCCCAATACAATTTTTTAGTTCCTTCAAATGAGGAGGGTTCTGTGTTATGAAGAAAAGTTAACCCCCAAAGCCCTCATCTCCCATTTTCCTCTATTTCTTCCACTTGCTCATTCCTTTTTTCCCAAGCCTTCCCCTCCCAACCCTTCCAAACTCGCAAACAAAGTCTAAATGAAACTCATGTGAATCATACCATGTTTACTTTTTTTTTTTGAGAGTACCATATTCACTTCTAAAATGTGAGAATATGTTAATTTCACCTAATAAAAAATATTGATGTTAGAGAGTATAAAAAAGCGGGTATTCAATCTCCGTGAGCTTACCTCAGACACTCCACTTCTTAATAATTAAATTGTATGAATTCTAGCTACCATTCTACTTGACAAAAAAGTATTCATAACACTCTTCA